>Ga0310344_10003310_pt1 | contig 12017 bp, 2 predicted proteins | sample HC15DNA20200_MG_FD_203801 | JGI IMG/M metagenome (GOLD analysis project Ga0310344, IMG submission 203801) | Marine microbial communities from station ALOHA, North Pacific Subtropical Gyre - HC15-DNA-20-200_MG | ecosystem: Environmental > Aquatic > Marine > Oceanic | place: Pacific Ocean: North... | reverse complement strand
CTTCAATGCCTTTTCCTTCATCCTTGCCCAAACGAATCGATCAATCGGACTCGAAACACCTTCCAAGCCCGGACCTTCCGGCAACTTGGACCGAGTCGGAACAAGGTACGCCCAGTGCTTCTGCCAGAGAGCCCCCTGGCTGACCCAGCGACGCAACACGGCAATCTGCTTGCGAGTCAACTTGTGCCCAGAGCCTGGTGGAGGCATCTGCAATTCCGGATCACCTGAAGTGATCCGATCCAGCAGCTCGCTTGTCTGCCCCGGACGTAACGGCAAGATTCCCGCATCTCGCGAGTTCTTCAGCCCGGCCTCGGTATCAAGCCGAAGCTCCGCCTTACGTTTTCCCTTGTCGGGACCGTGGCATGCAAAACACGCGCTTGACAAAATCGGCCGAACGTCACGGTTGAAATGAACGTCCTCAGTCGACGTATCGCCGGCATGCGCTGCAGCGATGCCGGATGTGACGCAGAAAACAAATCCCAGTCCAACGTTCGTTTTCATTTCGTTCGTCTCTCCCAATCGATCGCACGCCATCATATCGAAAACGAGTTCCTTTTTCGGGACAAACCCGAACACACCTCTGTACTGATCACCGCACGCCTCGACGGCCCGACAACGCAACTGCATCCACCTCGGCCCCGACGTTCAATCCGCCTGATCCTTACGTCGCCAGCAGCGACATTCATCCGGCTGCCTGCCGGGCAAGAGGACGACCTCTGTCTGACTGCAGGGGCATCGCCGGCGGAACTCGAACTCCGCACCCCCTTCGGCGAGTTGTCTCATCCACCGACGTGTTCGAGCCCCTGGTCAACGGCTGATCACTTGGTTGGCGTATCGGTGGTCGTCTTGGCCACGGCTGGCCCTCCCAGCTTCAACTGGTGTTCGAGGATCGGGAGCCCCTTCCCATAGCTGGATGACCACTGGAGGGCATCCTGGTACAGCTTGTCGGCCTGTTCCGTGTTTCCGGTGTGGCGGTAGAAGCGGGCGGCGACCAGCCAGTCAAAAACGGTCGATGGTTCACTGTCGTTGAGAGCGCGTTCGACCCACGGTTTGGCTTCCTGGAACTTGTCCTCATTCATGAGGCGAGTCGCCCAGATGCTCCAGTACGAAACCGAATGCGGGGCCTTGTCGTCCCAGCATCGCTGGATTTTCAGACCGGTTGTGGCGGAGGTCGCACAGATCCGGAAGCGACCGACCGTGTGCCAGCCATACCGGGGATGATTACAGCTGATGGTCACACCAAGCTGGTCTTTGGCCGTTGGGGCGACCGGCTGACCAAGCCTGGCAACGACCGAATGAGTCCGACCTGTCTTTGGGAAGATATTGAAACCAGAGGAATCGTCGCCGTCGAACAAGTTTGCTGCAAGACACGCTCCGCCCGTCCAATCATAGCTGTGAAACGCACTACTCGCATTCGAAACCGTGAACACCTGTTCGGCGGTCATGCCTTCGGTCTGGAGGGCAAATTCGACGGATTCGACATCGATGTTACCGTTTCCAGTAGTGTGCCCGGGGCCAAACCAAGGCAGTTGCTGGTCTCGCATGAATTCCAGCCTCAGCCCAGTGATTGGACCGTCGGGCAATTGGTAACGGAGTTTGTAGTCATTTCGCCTGGGCATCTTGTGGTCGACGTGTGGGATGACGATCGACTGATCCGGTGCGATCGAGTGTTCCACGGGTCTTGTTGACTCAAAAGCAAGAGGCTTCAACGGGGTCCACTTCGCTGGTGGGACAGAGAGCGAGTCGGTCGGGAAGAACGCATCGAGGGCTGTCGCGATCACCTCGCCTGGCAATCGGAATTCAGCATCAGCATTGAGCTGATCCCAGACCAAGCACATCGCCCGTTGTCTGTCGGAATCGTTGTTGTCTTTCTGCACCAACGCAACCATGTGATGGAACGCCTTACGGGTTGCGTCCAGAAACATGGCCGGCTGCTGGGCAAACTGATGGCGTCGCGCTATGGCCAAGAAGGCCTGAACGAGAAGCCGACGTTCGGCGACCGTGGGTTCTTCTTTGCTTTGAAGGTCACCGGCAATTTCCTGACCAGTCTCTGCGAGAATCGCGGCGAGGGGTATCTGGTCAATCCAGTTATTGGTGAGCTTTTCCTTGTGGGATTTTGGGCCGAAGTTGCCGAAGTCACGATTGAGATTCTTGTAGGTGAGTAGGGCTTGGTCGAGGTTGCCCTGGCGATACGCGATCCGGGCCTGAAATGCTCGAGTTGTCGCTTGAAACCACTTAGGCCCACCGTTGGCAACTTTACGAGCCTTGATCATCTGATCGTTCGCAGCGGAGAGATCTCCCTTGCGGAACAGAACGACGCCATAGATCAATTGCCCCCATCCGGAATTGGGTTGTGCCTCGATGAACATCTGCGTCATCTTGTCGAGCACGGCTGGATCGACCTTGACCAGGTCTGAGAACACTCCCCGATGCGTGGCGCGATGCACGACCTGGGGGTCAGGCACATCTTTGAACCGTTCGATCATCTGATCCACTTGCTTCTGCATCTCAGCCTGGTTCCCCAGCAACCACTCGATGCCGATGCTCTCGTACCAGGTCCAATGATCCTCGGCGACAGCTTCGATTCCCTTGCGATACGCCTCGCTCGCCTCGGACCAACGCTGGTTTAGCAGCAGTTGTTTTCCACGCAGGATGTTGATGGCGCGGTCATCCGGCGCCGCCGACTGGGCCCGCTCGAGCAGGCCGACCATCGCCTGTGAATCGGGATTGTCCACGTAAAGCGCAACATCGATGACACAGTCATATATGTTGTTGCGACACAACACCGACAGGACATTTTTCCCTTTCTTGAGCGGAGACTTGTCAGCGACGGCCGGGCGAAGGTCCTGACGGGTGAAGCCAACCCAGCGGCCCTCAGCGATTCGAACTCCGTTGAGATAGAAAACGGCAGCGTCGTCGATAAATGCGTTGATGCGTAATTGCCCAACCGGAATCGCATCCAGTTCGAATTCATGCCGCAACCAAATCTTCTCGTGTTCCCGCGACCATTCGGTTTTCTTGTTGTTGTTGCTGGCAAACGGCGAAAGTCCTCGATCCCATGCCGAATCGTCAAAGTCGATCTTGATCCACGCCCCGTCTGGTTCCTCGAACGTGTACTGCCAAGGGACCGAGGCCTGGTTACGGCCCGACTTGATGAGTTCCACCTGGCCGATCACCCGGGCTGCACGGTTGATCATGCGGCTTCCGGAAATGGCAGATCGCCTGAGGACGACAGTCTTGTTGGCGGCGATCGACTGGGCCAAGTCGGCGGTCGCCTGGTCGTAGTTTCCGACAAGTCTGTGCAGTTCCCCTCGCCGGATCAGTTGCTGAGGGCTGCCACCAGAGCGGTCAATGACACTGGAAAGGGCCTGAAGTGCGTCCTGGAGTCTTCCCTGCGCCGCGGCAAGTTCGGATCTTCTGATCTGGAGGTCGTTGTTTTCCGGAACGACTTTCCCAAGGAATTCGATATCTTTGGCGGCTTCTTCCGGAAGCACGCCTAGCAGAGCCGCCTGCAAGCGAGCAACCCGGTATGAGAGCACTTTCGGATATTCGGCGATCAGCTTGTCCCAGGCGTTGATCGCTTCCTTGTACTTGCGGTTGCGATTGAGAGCCCAGGCAATTTGCAATGGCTCATCGGTGATCCGAAAATAAAAGCCGTGTCCTCCGAAACCCGAATGCACCTTGAACAGGATGGTATTCCATCCCGTCTTGAGTTGGGCGATAAGAACGTCCTGGTCGGGCTGTGCCGGGCGGTTGCCAAAGTACTCGTCCACCTTGGTCCCGTTGAGCCAGATCCGGTGACTGTCATCGGTCCCCATCAGAAATGCGACCTGCTGGTCAGTCGTCGAGTAGATCCGCGAGACGGCGAAGCAACTGCAATTCTCGGCCGCATCGGTGAAGGCCGCCATGTCGAGAAAGCCGTCTTGCTTCAGGCGGATCGGCTGCCAGTCGTCTAGCGAATTCGATAACGAATCGGGATCGACTGCAAACGGATCGTATTCCCTGGCCCTGTCTATCGGTGAAGGGCGGTTCATATGGCCATTGAAGGGGCCCTGGATCCGCCATGACATGATGAACCACTTGGCCGGCTGCTCCTGTGTCTTGTTGTAGGAGAGAAGGTCCGTGGCTGCGGCGTCCCAGTCGTTCCGCTGGCACTGGAGTTCGGCTCGGGCAAGGAGTTCCCTGCCGCCGAGTCCGATAGCTTTCTCTTTTTTCTGGAGGCTCTGCAGGAGAGACGGAGTCCGCTCGTCAAGAAAGCTGCCGTAGGCATCATAGACGTCGAACTCGGCACCAACGGCCGCGACCTGGGTATCATCCGACGACCAACTGGCGGAGAAGACGGGAGACGAGGATTCGGTGATCGTCAGCAATTCGGCGCCACTCTGCATGTCCCAGATCTTGACACTACGGTCCTTTCCGGCCGTCAACAGTCGCGTACCGTCACGATTCAAGTCGACCGAGAAGACTCCTCCATGGGCCTCAATGGATCGCTGCTCCGATCCATCCTCGACCGAAAAGAACCTGACGAAGCCCTGGCCGAAAAAGTCGACTGTGCCGACGATGATTGTCTCGTCATCGCCGGACCAGGTCAGGTCACGAATGACGCCCACCGCAAACGTCAGCTTTGTCACTTCGCTTCCGGATTCGGTGTCCCAGACACGTATCCGATCGTTGTCTCGCCGATGACTCACTCCGCCGGTTGCCAATCTGTTTGACTTGCTGTTCCACGCCAGGGAAAGGACTGCAAGGTGTGCCGTCAGCTTATGGACAACCGTGGGCTTGGCAGGGTCTGTCACGTCAAGAATCAGAATGCCCTCAGGCAGAACCGCGACGTTGCCGAAAGCCCATGTGTTGGGATTCCCGAGGCCAACGGCCAGTTTCGTTCCATCAGGACTCCATGCCAGTGACTGGATGTTGGCAGACAGGTCATCAACGACAGCGGTGGATTCGTAGCTGTCGGTTGCCCAGATCCTTAGCGATGAGTCTCCGCCACCGGATGCGAGCCACTTGCCGTCGGGGCTCCAGCATACCGCGTTGATTTTCCCCTCGTGTCCGGGCAGTTTCCGTGGCGGACCGGCGGAATCCAAAGAGACAACGTGTACCAGCCGGTCGTCACCTCCATAGGCCAGGGTGTTCCGCGACGGGTGCCAGGCCACGGTCGCCGCGATCCCCGTATGGGGCGACGTCGCACCGGCCGACGTTTTCGATTCTGGCCGCTTGATCCTCAGGCGACCAGAAATCCCATTGACCATCGTGGATTGACCATCCGGCGACCAGGCGACATCAGCGATATTCCACACTTGCCCATCAAATGACTCCGACAGCGTTCCGGTGACGGCATCCCAAATCCGTACGACGCCGCCCACTCCACCGCTGATGACTTTCTTGGTGTCGGGCGACCAACGGATCGAACGCACTCGGGCTTCGTGCCCAGAGAGACGGGCGATACTCTTTCCCGTGGCAACATCCAGCAGTTCGACTTCTCCACTCTCGGCACCACATGCCAGCCGACCGGAATCGTTCGACCAGTCCAGCGCGGTCACCAGTACAGCATTGGTTTTCAGGGACTTCACGGTCTCAAAGGTGTTGGCATTTCGAATCCTGATTTCGTGGTCACCGATCCCCGTGGCGATCCATTCACCCGACGGGCTCCAGCGGCTGGCGGCCGGCGAATCGGCCAAGGCTTCCAGGGTGTTGAGCAGCTTGCCGGTACTGATCTCCCAGACCCGTGTCGTCCGATCAAATGACGAGGAGACAATCCGTGAGTTGTCTTTTGAAAAGTCGACAGTGTGAACCCAGCCGCTGTGACCTGAGAATGTCTGACGTTCGATACCAAGACCGACATCCCATACTCGAACCGTATTGTCACGGCTTCCACTGACCAGGAACTTTCCGTCTCGGCTGAAACGCAAGCCGAGCAGCCTCCCGGAATGACCGATCATCCGGCGGATCTCGCGTCTCTTTGCGACATCGTAAATCACGATCGACGCATCAAAGGTACCGAACGCCAACAGGTTGTCGGTCGGAGACCAGTCTGCCGCCGATTGTTGAACGGAACCCGTGGAAATGAAGTCCTCGGTCGGCGAGCGGAGAGAATTGAGGTAATGCCATTCCCAGCCTCTGAGGTCGTCCTCACCAGACTTCGGCCGCCACTCGTTCAGCAGCCGCGCGGCCTGCTCGAAACTCTCTCCCTGCGTGATGCTCTGATGTGCGATCAGCAATTGGGATCGATAGAGCCCTTTTCGTGCTTCCTCTCGGGCTTTCTCAGCCAACTCGGCCTGTGTCTTGGCCTCATCGGCGTTTTTCAGCGCGATGGTCTCCTGCCGCTTGGCTTCCTCGGCGTTCTTCTCCGCCTCGGTGGCGTTCTTCTTCGCCAGCTCTTCATTCTGCGTCGCGGTTTTTGCGTTAGCGACCGCGTCTTGGCGGTTCGTCTCGGCCAGTTCGCGCTGCCCTTCGGCGTAGATGTACATACCGACGGCGACCATCAGCGCCGCTGAGATACCAGCCAGGAGGACATAAAGACGTTTCTTGGCTCGGGCTTGGACCTCGGCTCGCTTCCGTTCCGAGTCGGCCAGTTTCTTGGCCTGCTCCAGTTCACGCTTCCGTGCCGCCTCACGGGCTTCTTCCTCGGCGTGCGCCGCCTCCCAGCTCTTGTCCAAGAACTCCATCGCCGTCTCGAAACCGGCGTGATAACGATGGGCCCAGGCCTCCGTCGGCTCGGAGCTGTCCCGCCAACTCGTGGCGATCTGCAGATCCGGATCACGATAGACCCCCGCCTCGCCCTCGGCATGCAACGCGGCTGTTTCAGCCAGCCGGCGGTAAATACGCAACGCCTGAGACTCTTCGTCCACCCAGCCTTTCAGCCGTTGCCAGACTCGCATGAGACTCTCGTGCGAGATGTCGATCACTGTCTCCGGCTGTAGCTCCACGTCCTGTCCGGGCATGACGAAGGTCCGTCCGGACTGACGGTAGGCGTCGAGCACGACGGCGACATCGTCCTGGCTGCCATCGACGATGTCGCAAAGCTGCCCAAGTCGCGTCGGTCGCCGCGTGCCTCGTTCGTCGTCACCCCGCTCGGTGATTGCCTGGAAAATCCGCATGGCCAACTGGCGACTGTTGTCGTCGGGCAACTCGTCGTGTACCTCGTCGGCGTGCAACGAGAGTGCGTTCTCCATTCCACCGACCGAATCGTAGTGACGCAGGTCGATCGGCTCCGACTCGTCGTGGTCGGCCTCCCACTTGTCCCAGATCCGCATCAGCACGTGCTGAAGGACAGGGAGTTGGTCAGAGTCATCCCCGACGTCGTTGAGAAGCTGCTGGACCAGCGCGGGTGAGATCTGGCCGGAGCCGACCGACACCGGTTTTTCGATCGCATCCCGTTTCTGATCACGGGTCAGCTTCGGGATCAGGTATTCGCCGTCATTGACCGCCTCGGCCAAGCCCGGCAGTTGCGCGCAGTCACCGAGATAGTCAGACCGCATGGTGATCGCGACATAGATGGGCAGTTCCGGATCGGCCACGGCATTGAGCAGCAGCTTGACGAAGGCGGTGGCGCGGCCCTGGTGCTCCGGTGACGTGTCGCGGAACCGGAACAGTTCCTCGAACTGGTCAACCACGATCAGCAGATTGGTCCCTTCGGGCAGGTCCGACTGCTTGATCGATTGGACCAGTCCCAGGCGGCTACGGCTGAGCGTGGCTCGGATGCGCAACGGCGCCTCTTCGTCCTCCGGATCGTACAGGTCGGCCTCGATCATCGCCTCGGCCAGGTTCAACAGTGGGTCGCCGCCCGGCCGGAAGACGACAGTGGTCCAGTCGGAACCGGCTCCGACCATCGTGCCGCCGTAGAGGGCCGGCAGTACGCCAGCGCGAACCAGTGAAGACTTTCCGCTGCCCGAGGTGCCGACGACGGCGAGGAAACGACGGGTGCGCAGCAACTGCAGAAGCTCGCGAGTCTGCTCCTCGCGGCCGAAGAACACGTAGTCTTCCTCGGCACCAAACGGTCGGAGGCCGGGAAACGGATTGAAGATCTTGCTGTCAGCCATGGATGCTGAAGAGTCCTTGAAAACGTAATGGAGTCACACGGTCTCAGGCGACCGCATCTCCTGACGTGGATGAAGAGGAGAGGTCCTTGAGTTCCTGGCAGAAGCCGGTGAGGACCGAGGGATCAATCGAGTCACCAGTTGACTGAAAAACGTCAGCCGACAGACTTCGGAACCGTTCCTTGCGTCGGTCGAGCGGCGGAGCGATGACGACGGCCGCCTTTTCGATCGGGCGGCCGTTGCGGTAGCCAAGGGCTTTGGTCAACTCGCGGACCTTGATGTCGACCCAGGCCTTACTGCTGCTGCCGTAAAGCACGACGACACCGTCGCAGTCGGTGAGGTGTTCCAGGTGCAACGAGTGAATCTCGTGTTCGTCACCCTGGAATTCCGGCAGCATCACCTGGATCCCCTGTTCGTACAGGAAATCCTCGATCGGCTCGGCCACCGCCTCATCCCGTTCCTCGAAAATCAGATAAACGCTGGTGGTGTCACCTGCTGGATTGGCATCCCCACCTCCGGCGGCCTGTTGTTGCTGTCGGGACAACTCGGCCTGCCAGCGTTGCTCGAGCAGTTCCTTGAAGTTCTCGATCGACTCACGCACCACCTCAACACCTTGGCTGGTGGCCGGCTCCTGCCTCAGAGTCTCGATGAACTCTCGCTGCCGATCGTCCTCGGCCTGACTGCTGGGCGACAGCCAGAGAAATCGTGGTGTCTGGCGTGATTCGGCAGCGTCACGGGCCAGGCGGTTCTGGATCACGATCACCGATTCATCGGCCCCCTCGGGTGTGAAGCCGTATCTGCCGCCGATCAGTTGGACGATCACGTCACACTCGTCGAGGTACCCCTGGACAGCCGATTCGAGCTCCTCGAGTTCATTCGGGAGCGACCTGTCCGGGTAGACGAGGTGACCCTGTTCGAGAAACTCACGGCGGAGATTTTCCCGTTGGTCACGCAAGTCTGAGGTGGCCTCGGCCAGGTAGATCGACTTCCTCAGTTGGCTGATCGATCCTGATCCGGTGGTGTCTGACTGCCGGGCCTTCTTGACCGCGTCGGCGATCTCGTAGGCAAGATCGTAGATCATCTCGTAGTACCGCTGCGCCGCCGCCTCCCCGTAGGACTCGTCGAATTCCCGGACACGATTGGTCTCGGGATCCTGGTCGAAGAAGTCGTAGGAGAGGAGTTGTTGGAAGATCCGTGCGACCTGCGGCTGCAGGTCGTCGTTCTCGACCGGTGTCTTGACGACCTTGAAGAGCGACTTGGCGATGGCGCCGGTCGAGGAATTGTCGAGCATTTCCGACCAGTACCGGGTGGTGCCGTCGATGCAGGCGGCCGACTTGGCAAACGGAGGTGAAACGATCGCCACCATGGTGGGAGCGTCGGGGATGGCATTCAGGACGGTTTCGTCGACTTCGTCACTTCCGGGAGGCATCTCGCAGAACGAGACATTCATCCGCTCGCCGGTCAACTGTTCCAGGCGAATCTTCAGGTTGCGATGAAATCGGGAGATCCAGCCCTCGTCTTTCCCGGCCACCGGCTGGTTGTCGAGTTGCGAACAACTGATCAGGATATCGCTCTGCCGGATGTCGTCGGCCGAGAGCATCACACTGTCGGTGTCGCGCTGGACGATTTGCGTCATCGTCTGGGCAACGGCCGCGGGGATCGATTCCATGCCCTCACCGCTGAGGACCGCGGCGAGGGCCTTGAGGTCCACGACGATCTCGCCGGCGTCCTGGTAACGGTGGGCGGGGTCCTTCTGCAGACACTTCAAGATGATCCGCGCAAGTCCCTGTGGAACCTGGTCGTTGTACTTCGCCATGCTCTCGGGCGTGGCCTGGCAGATCTTCTGCAGGGTTTCGCCGAGAGCGCGGCCTGTGAATGGCTGCCGTCCGGTGATCATCTCGTACATCACCACGCCGAGGCTGAAGATGTCGGATCGTCCGTCAACCGGCTGCCCCATGACTTGCTCGGGACTCATATAGCTGGGCGTGCCGAGCACCTGGCCCTCGTGGGTTTCCACGAGCCGCTTCTGGCTCTCCTCAGGCGATTCATCCACGCGTTTGGCGAGGCCGAAGTCGAGCACCTTGGCTTGGCCTCGTGCGTTGATGATGACGTTGGCAGGCTTGATGTCCCGGTGGACGACCCCCACCTCGTGAGCCACCTGCAAAGCGTCGGCGATCTGGATGGCGAATTCGGTGGTCAGTTCGTTGGTAAGCGGACCGGTTGAGTTGAGTTCATCAAGGGTGTTGCCATCGATGTACTCCATCGCGATGAACGGTTGTCCCCCGTCGGTTTCGCCGACGTCGTAGATCACGCAGACATTCGGGTGTGTGATCGCGGACGCGGAACGAGCTTCCTCGAGGAATCTCTGACGACGTTGCTCGTTGTCGTCCGGCTTTTCGGGAAGGATCTTGATCGCGGCCTGGCGATCGAGGCGGTCGTCGCGTCCGAGTAGAACCTCGCCCATTCCCCCCTGACCGATGGGCTTTATGATCTCGTAGGGACCGATGCGTTCCGGTAGCACAGTTTCACCCTGACAGCAAAAGGGGAAAGCAGCGTGCGAGTGCACCGGGACTGTCCACGAGCCTCCTCAGCTCCCGAGACAATCCTCTTTCCGCGGGCCACGTCATCATGGCCACATGAAGCCAAAGACCGTCACTTCCGACACGGAACGGGCAGCCAGACATGCTGCAAATCAACAGATCATGAAACGATCTTGCGACAGATTCCCCAGACATCATTTTGTGGACATCTGCCAGGCACCTCACCTGGGCAGAGTTTGGCTGTCCCGCCTACAGCACACCAGCATGCGAGGTAATCCGGATGATGTCAATGACCCGGCGGCCGGCTGAATTCGGGTGTCGAAGGAGTTGGAGAACCGCCGAACATCACGGAACTCCGGAGGTCTCCTTCACCCCAGCCGCAGTGTTCAACCCGCCGGTTTCCACATACAGCCGAACGAAAACAAACAGGCGAGAGGCCCAATTGTCCACCCCGCCTGTTTCTATTGCCATCAGCTGCCGATCACGACCCGGGCCGTTTCTTCGACCCGGCGGTCACCGTGACCTGTTGCTCCCGGCGTGATCAGAGATCTGTCAGCCGGCGGTCGCTATCCCCGAACTGGGGCAGAGCCACTCCCATGCGGTCCATCAGCGAAAGGTAGAGATTGCAGGCACGTCGATCCGCCACCGGCCGGTCCCTGTAATCGAGAAGCCTGCCGGCTTTCAGCGAACCACCGCCCCCCCCGGCCAGCACCATCGGCATGCGATCAGCCTGGTGCTTGTCGCCATCAAACAGGTTCGAGCAGAACAGCAGCAAAGAGCTGTCCAGCAGTGTCTGATCGCCTTCGTCGATTTCCTTGAGACGCCGCAGCAGGTAGGCGAACTGAGCGACATGAAACTGGTTCGTCTTGAGGTACATGGCCTCCCGCGCCGGATCCCGTCCGTTATGTGTCAGGTCCAGGTGGAGACTCCCTTGCACACCTTCCAGGAAGCCGAAATTCATTTGCGACAGGTCGTTGTTCAACATGCAGGTGGCGATCCGTGTGCGATCCATACGAAACGCCAGGACGATCAGATCCAGAATCAAACGCATATGGTCTGGCACGTTCTGGGGAATCTCGTCGGCCGGGCGGGGCATATCCGCCTTCGCCAACGTCGGCCGCCAGCCCTCCAGGCGTTCTTCCTTCGAAGCACGGTCGATCCGCCGCTCAATGTCGCGAATCGACTCCAGGTACTCATCCAATTTGACGCGATCGCGGGCCGCCAGCTGGGGGCGAAGGGACTTGGCATCCGCCAGAACCTGGTCGAGGATCGTCCGGTCGAGACCGGCTTGACGCCGGTTGCCGACAATCGCATCGAAGGCCCGCGACGGATAGATTTCCTTGGTGGTGGGCCGCGTCGGCGAACTCCAGGAAATGCATGACCCGTAGAGCATCGAGAGGCCGTCTTCCAGCCGCAGTTCGGTCGGCTCGATTCCCAG
>Ga0310344_10003309_pt1 | contig 12020 bp, 8 predicted proteins | sample HC15DNA20200_MG_FD_203801 | JGI IMG/M metagenome (GOLD analysis project Ga0310344, IMG submission 203801) | Marine microbial communities from station ALOHA, North Pacific Subtropical Gyre - HC15-DNA-20-200_MG | ecosystem: Environmental > Aquatic > Marine > Oceanic | place: Pacific Ocean: North... | reverse complement strand
AGCTATAAAGGCGACGGAGATTGCCTGTGCACTGGACGAATGGGTTTTGGGTGAAGACAGTGGCCTGGCGGTTTCAGCTCTCGATGGTCGTCCCGGAATTTTTTCAGCGCGTTATTCAGGTGAGCATGCTACTGATCAGAAAAATAATGATAAACTGATGCGGGAAATGGAGTCGCTACAGGATTCGGATCGTGATGCGTATTATGTGTGTTCTATGGCAGTGAGTGATCCCAAAGGCCAGGTTGTACTGACTGCCGAAGGGGTTTGTCATGGCCGTATTACTCGACATCCACAGGGAGATCAGGGATTTGGATATGACCCCTTCTTCCTGATTCAGGAATATCATCAGACGTTTGCAGAGCTCGGTCTTCGAGTGAAGCATCATTTAAGTCACCGTGCGCGTGCTGTCAGACAGTTGATTCCAAAGATCACGGCGTTGCGAGGGCAATGAGCAGGACCATGGAGGTTTGTTCTGTATTCATGAACCGACGCGGTTAACGATAGGGCGTTTTCATTGATCGATAATAAGCGTACGGATCTGGATTTATTCCGTTTGATCAGAGCGGTGCCGCTGGATTGCCACAAGGCTCTTATGAATGGCAGGCTGGATCGTTTTTCCGATTCTTTTATTCAAGCATTGAAGGTTCGTGATCCACTCCTCCAGCTGGGTTCAAACCTCGTTCCGGGGAACCCCTACCAAGATATTTTGCAAGATGCAGAAACATCCAGGGACGTCAATAATGCCTTGAAAAAACAGTTGCAACGCCTGGATCTAAAAGCAAGAAAACAAAAGTTGTCAAAATGGTTCCAGGATACGGCAACGACCAGCTCAAACAGAAAACAAAGGCTGTGTGATTTACTGTTGATCTTCGACCAATTGTCCTGTCCGCGGAAAAAAGAAAGCACGGAATCGTGGCTTTGTTTGATGACGCAGTCAATGACTCAATTAGTGAATCTTGTGGAATCCTGTGAGGCGCCACCTGAAGGCTATGGATTGCTTACGTGGATCTATCATCATGGTGAAGTTCCGTGGGTTTTTTCAATGCTGTTTCCAGAATTGAAGTTGAGTCGACATTTACGTACCTACTCTAGGCAAAAACTTACTCAGGGATTGCGGATATTAACGGATCGTCATGGTGTCCCACGGCCGGAGTATGTGCCGGAACTCATGGAATTGGTTCTTTCTTTTGCCCGTTGTTTGTGGTTGGCCACGTTACATGATACCCGTGTTTTTCCTGTCCGAATGACTAGCCGTTGGTCGGCTTTGCTGTTGCATGTTTTGCGATTGTCATGGGAAGTGAGAGGTTCCCGGTTGTGTCCTGGCCAGGAATTCGTAAAAGAACAATTGTTCACCAGTCAGAAAAAGTCCCAAAAGAAGAACCGCAACAGTACGAACTCTTCTGTGTCTTTTCTGGAGACGACAATTGAAAGGACGGCGACTCCGGAGCTGAAATCATCGCTACATTTATTGAAGAACGAGCAGCATGGAATGGTCGTGGCTTCTTCTGTGCCGGTACCTCCTCCAAGTTTCTGTTCCAACTTGTCTAAAATGGCACTGTTACGACCAGGATGGTCATCAACCGAGACCCAGTTACGCGTTCGTTTTGATCGTGACCCTTGTGAAGTGGAATGGTTATGTCGAGGAGTTCCTGTCTTTGCAGGTCCTTGGGGGGGACGCATTGGCGTTAACGGCAAGGAGATCTCTCCGACTAAGCCGTTTGAGTCCGTTTGCTGGGTGGATGACGTTGATAACTTAATTTTTCTGGAGTTACAGCAACGCCTGGATAAAGGTATTACGATGGAAAGACAGGTCGTAATGGCCTGTGATGCGCAGTTTCTGTTGATGAGTGATGTGGTGAAGGCCCCCAAAGGCCTAGACGTAACTTACGAAAGCGATGTTTGTCTGAGTTCCGAATGGAGCTTTTCTACTGCGCGTGATTCCCGATTATCATGCGTTCGACATTCCTCTGGGCAAGGTATTTGTGTGATACCTTTGGGTTTGCCACAATGGAAAACCATACGTTCTCGAGGCGAGTTATCAGCAAACCAGAATCGGGTGTCTCTGAAACTGAAAGAAGGGCAACAACGTCTTTATGCCCCTGTTTTGTGGAGTTGGCGAGATGATCTGCCATCATTGGACATGAGCTGGTCTCCGTTGACGGTTACTGAGAATCGTCGAAAGGTGACCTCGGAAACAGCTGTTGGGTATCGTATTCAATGCACCCAGGAAGATCAGTATCTTGTGTATCGAAGCCTGTCTAGACGGGGTGTTCGAGCGTTACTAGGTTATCAGACAAATCACGAATTTGTTGTAGGACAATTTGGCTCCGATGGGGAAGTCACTCCTTGGTTGAGAGTCGATTAGCCACGGTAAAAAGAAGTGGAATTAAAAGGTACAACCGCGTTTTGATCCCCCAATGATTCTGGTTAACATAAGTTGGCTGCCATCTGCTTGATGTGCTTTCGACTCATAATTCTTAGGAGCGATTCCAGGAATCGGGAGAAATACGATAGATAATATTCCCAGAGCAGCAATGCGCGATGTGATTTCTGAGAATCTCAGACAGGTTCAAAAACGTATCGATGACGCAGCAAGTCGGGCAGGACGAGATCCAAGTGACATTACTTTGGTGGCTGTTACCAAGAAGGTCGATGTCGCACAAGCGGCGATTTTGTTTGAAAATGGAGTGACACATCTGGGGGAAAATAGGCCCCAGGAAATGTGGCGAAAGGCGGACAATTTACCGGATCCGGTACGCTGGCACATGATCGGAAATCTACAGAGAAATAAAGTGTCGAGAACGCTGGAGTATGCTGAACTTATTCACTCGGTAGACAGTTCGCGTTTGCTCCGAACGATTGAAACGGAAGCGGACAAGCGAGGCCGTACGGTTCAGGTGTTGCTTCAGGTCAATGTCAGTGGTGAAGCAAGCAAGTCTGGTTGGGATCCACAGACGCTCCGTAAGGAGGGGCCGAAGATAATGGAAGCCCGGCACGTTCAAGTTGCTGGATTGATGGGTATGGCAGCCTGGGTAGACGATGAGGAAGAAGTTCGTGCCAGTTTTCGCCTTTTGCGGCAGTTACGTGATGAATTACACACCGTTATGGGATGTAAAGAGAGTATGAAGTACTTATCCATGGGCATGACGAATGATTTTGAAATTGCAGTCGAAGAAGGAGCAACACACCTGCGTATTGGCAGTGCATTGTTTCGAGGATTGGCATCTCGTGATGGTAATATCGCTACGGGAGAGAGAGAAGCACCGGTTTAAACGGGATAGAGGTATGGAACAATTTGGGGTGATCTCTTTGAACCCATCGATTGAGCTACATCCTCGGGCTGAAGGGTGTGTGCTGGTAGTTAAAGCACAGCCAGCGGCACGTCAGGACCGGATTGTAGGCATACACAATGGCGTCTTGAAAATTTCGGTAACATCCGTTCCTGACAAAGGAAAAGCGAATAAGGCAATTGTCAGAATGTTGAGTGAGAAACTGATTGTGAAAAGGTCTCAAATTGAAATTGTGAACGGAAAAACCACAGCCAAAAAGAATATCCTTTTTAGAGGATTCACCTGTCGGCAAATCAGTGAGTTAATCCAAAACTGTTTATCTGTCCAATCAGGATAAGTTCGAATGTAAAGAGAATTTCAGAATGCGCTGTGGCTATTGGATGTACCCGAAAAAAGTCTTTTCAGGTAAACAAGAGTGAGGGTTTGCGGAGTGATTGGATGAAGGGTTCGTGGCGAGTGGGAAAAGTAGCGGGAATTGGTTTTTATATCCATATCACCTTCCCTCTGTTTATTGCGTTTCTGGCCTGGGAGCCTTACCAGAGCGGAGGAATTTCTGCTGCTGTGGGTATGGTGAGTTTCTTGCTGTCTGTTTTTGTGTGTGTACTGCTTCATGAACTAGGGCATGCGTTTGCCGCCAAATATTTTGGGATCCGGACACATGATATTACCCTGTTGCCTATTGGTGGGGTAGCACGTTTGGAGAGGATGCCGGAGAAGCCTTCTCAGGAGCTGGTGGTTGCTTTGGCCGGACCTTTGGTGAATGTTGTAATTGTTCTGATTCTATTGCCATGGGTTGTTTTCAGATATTCTTTTCCGATCGAAGACACCTTGGGATCTGTCCCGTTTTGGAATTTTGACTGGTTGACGGGTCTTTTGGGTGTGAATGTGGTTATTCTGCTGTTTAACCTTTTGCCTGCATTTCCTATGGACGGCGGTAGGGTATTACGGTCACTGCTGGCCTTCTGGCTGAACTATCACAACGCAACACGCGTGGCTGTCTTTTTAGGTAGGTTGATGGCGGTGTTCTTTGTGGCTACGGGGTTTTGGATTGAACAATATGTTCTGATGTTAATAGGAGTCTTTGTTTTTGTGGGCGCAGGCCGTGAATCGGTAAAAACAAGCTCTGGTTTTTCTGGAGTCCGTAGCATTGTTGATCAGGTGATGTCTACTCAATGTCGGGTTTTTCATCCCGATGATTCGGTTAGTCTGGCGATGATTGAGTTGGCACGTGGAGAACAGCAGGATTTTCCAGTGATTGATCAGGGAGCGATAAGGGGACTGTTGTGTCGTCGAGATATTTTGTTGCGAGTTCCGGATTTGGGATCCGATATATCGATCAAAAATATCATGCGTGTGGATTATCCCGTTATTAAAAGAGAGGATTCGATGCAGCGGGTTCTCGAAAAACTGGATCAAAGTCCCGGAGTATCCGTGCCGGTACTGGAAGGAGATCGCATGCTTGGTCTAGTCACGGCGGACCAGGTTCTGGAGTACCTGGTCAATGAAACAGAGAATCCGGCACAAAACTAAAAAGATTTCAGTAGAGTGAAATTCGGCTGTAGTCGTTGATAGACAGTGTCACGGAATTGTCAAAAGAGCGGACTGTGTCCTGACTGCTGCTAAAGCAGTTGAGATGGCATTAACCAAAGTTCCGGAATGGCGACACGTGGGTGGAGTTGGGCGACATAGGTGACTGCTTCAGCGACATCTTCTGGCTGCATCGCTTTGGCAATGATTTCTGGATCAGTAGGGACAGGTCTGCGTTTCAGGATTGCCGTGTCAGTAAGTCCTGGGAAAATGATAGTGGTACGGATACCGTTGTTTTTTTCCTCAATCGCAGTTCCCCGCGCCAGTCCACTGAGTCCATGTTTACTTGCTTGATAACTGACGCCAGAAATATCGGCATGGCCAACGGCAGCAGTGGAAAGATAAATGAGCAACCCTTGTTTCTGGTTTCGCATGTAGGGAAGAGCAAGTTGTGTACAGTGAAACGCGCCGGTTAAATTAGTTTCGATCATCATGTTCCAGGTTTCAGGAAGCAGATCGGGAAGGGCACGATCTGGAATGTTGGTGCCGGTTGCGTACAGGAGAAGATCGATCCTGCCGTATTTTTGTTGTGTATGTTGAATCATCTGTTCAATATTATCACGCTGCGTAACATCTGTCTGACAGACAGATGCTTCGCCACCGGTTTTTCGAATCTGTTTCTCCAGAGAAGCGAGAGATGGTCCGGATCGCGCGGCAAGTGTGACAGCCATTCCTTTTTGGGCCAGCAACACCGCACTTGCAGCACCCATTCCACTGGATGCACCAACGATAATTCCCACTTGATTTTTTAAGTTTACGCCCATGGCAGTATGCCACCGTTTCAGGAATGCCGCAGAAAAAAAAGGTTCATTATTTTGTGAACAGGTTTCGCATTTGTTGAGAAAATTGGGGCAGTGCAATTTCCGGGGACTCCAGTTCCGGGTGCCAGGCCTTTTCCCATTCTAGCGAATACCATCCAGAGTAATCGTTGTCGATTAACAATCGGTGTACGTCAAAAGCTGGGAATTCGCCCTCTCCAAACAGGACATAGTTCGCGTGACGATGTCCACTCATTAATTGGTGCGCGATGGCGGCTGCTTCAGAGGACTCAGGAACGGCTTCTTTCTGTGGAATGGTGACCGAGTCTTTCCAGTGCGTGTGTTGTACCCAGTGGCCGATAAGGTCAAAAGTGCTGGCCGGGTGTTCGCCAAGGTATCGCCAGGGATGATGGGTGTCCCACAGAACACCAATCGACGGGGAACGGATATTATTAAAAACGGCTGCAATGTTTTTTGAGTCAGAGAAATCACCATGTGTCTCGAGGACCACCTGAACATCACGGTTTTCAGCAAATTCTCCCAGTGACTGCAGGCTTTCAGTCACCTGGTGTATTATCTGTTCACGTAAACCAGGTTCTGGAAAGGCATCTCCAAAGACGCGCAGTACATGAATGCCCAGACGTTGGCAGAGTTCAATGTAAGCTTGGCCGGTTTGCAGTTCATGATCGAGTTTTTTCGGGTCCAGGTCGTCAAAGTGAACGGATGAAGCAATAGCTGCAATCGAAATACCAGATTTGTGAAGATCCGTGAGTGTGCGTTCATGGTTTTTCGGTAGAAAAACGTCGGCTTCTAATAGATCCGTGTCACCGGAAAGGAATCGAATTTCTACGCCATCGTAGTGGTATTCGCGTGCTGCTTCCAGCAGTTGTTTCCAAGACCAATCCGGACAGGCTAATGTCGAGAAGGAAAGTTTAGGGAGGGACATGGGAGGCTGCCTGTAAGCTGGAGAGGAATCACGCGGTTAAGAGTTGGTTTTAGCCTGACGCATCGTAGCGTTTCGATAAAGGGTACTCAAGGGGGCCAATAGATGATTGGGATCATCCGTCTTTGGCGGGAGCCAGTTGGTTTCTGAATCGTGCTATTAATGCTGAACAAATTATGACGAATCTATAAGTTCATTATGTAACTGATGAGGCAAGAGAAACATCGGGCATGCGGGTTCTCTTGGTAGCAGTACACCATTGTGTTATGTGGGTTTGACAGGAATCTGTAGAACAAAGGTGGCCCCTTCATGGTCTCCACTTGTTACCGATATTGATCCACCATGTTCTTCGACAATTTTCTTCGATACAGGAAGACCTAATCCGGTGCCTCGCGCGCCCTTGTCGGATGCAAAGGGAGTGAAAATATTCTCCAGTCTGGACTCGGGAATCCCTATTCCATCATCTGAAATACTCACCTCCATAATAGGTGTTTTGTGGGGGAGGTGCTTTGTTGTGATATCGATTTTTCCGCGGTCTTTGGATTCGACTGCATCGATCGCGTTGGTTATCAGATTCAGGATTGCTCGATGTATGCCATCTGGGTCAAAAAGTCCCTCTGGAAGATCCCTGTCCGGAGAAAAGGTGATAGCAGTGTTACATTTCTCGGCTCTCGGTTGAGTTAGTTCAATAACGTCCTGAATGATGGTGTTGAGCTGGCTGGGTACCAATGCGGGTTGACGTTCCGTAGAAAAACTCAGCATGTCCATGACCATGTCATAAATCTTGTCCTGATTCTTTTCTACGGTATTCCATCCTTGACGCATTTTGAGTTCGTCGTGTTCTTTGAGACCGATATCTATCAGGTAGCTTCCACCGCGAATCCCTTGAAGGATATTCTTGATGTGATGACTTAGGTGGGCGATCGTTTGACCGACGGCTACCAGTTTTTCAGATTGGACCATGGCTTTGTAGTAACGTGTATCTTCAACGGCCATTGCGGCGACGAGTGCTATCGCGATCAGGAGTTTCAGATGTTCTTCGGTGAGACGGTCTTCGTGAGAGGGCATGGAGGCCTGTGTGGGCGTGTTTACATCCAGGTAGATTAATCCGACTAGATTGTGGCGGCCTTGCATCGGGACACAGATAGCTTCACGAATACCGGATTGAAGAATGCTTTGAGAAGGGCTGAAATCTCCGAGTGCATCGCTAGTAAGGACTCCTTCGCCGGTTTTCAGAACGTGATCAATAATGGTTTGGCTGATGTTGATCGTTGTGCGCGTATCTATCCCATCACGAAACTGTACGCAGCATGGAGAAAAATCATTTGTAGATTCATTGTGGAGTAGCACACACCCACGATCTGCCTTCACCGTCTGGAAGATCAGATTGAGGATGGTGCTCAGGAGTTGGCGGATATCCAGAGTCCGGCTGACTTCACGAACAGTTTGAAACAGGATGTCGAGGTTTGTGAGGGCCTGTGTCAACCAGGGGCTACCCGCTTGTGTGGGATCGTTCAGGAGGCGGCTGCCTTGTCCATGGTCGATCGAATGGATGATTTGGGATGGTTCACGTGTTTCTCGCCTGCTGATCATCGATATTTTATCTGCCAGATCAGAATGGTCTGTTGGCGTGGTGAACATGAGTGTCGTTTGGCCGATCTGCAGGCGGTCACCGGAAAACAGTTCGGATTCGTTAATCGATGTGCCATTTACATAAGTCCCGTTGGCACTACTCAGATCGATAATACGAAATCCCGTATCGTTCTGCACAAAACGGGCATGACGTCTAGAAACTTCCGTGTCTAACAAACATATTTTGTTAGTCTGATCACGGCCAATACCCGTGACAGGGGTTTTGCATTCAAATCTTCTTCCCTGGTCGATACCTGCGGTAACAACGAAGAGGGGAGGTTGTGGCACGAGATAATTTCCTTTGTGAAAATTGCAGATCGAGTTCTTGTGTTCTGTTCTTTAAATCATTTCTTGTATGGCTATTCGGATTAACGATTGCGCTGAATCACGGTGAGGTACAGATCTCAGATTGAAATCTGCGAATTACACTGACTTTTCAGGGGTGCTGATCTACATCAATCGTCAGTATTTAATATATTAGAACCAACCACACGATACAGGGACAGGGACTTTTAGTCCTACCCGCAAGCTTGGGTGAAATGTATCAGAGATGTCAGGCAGATCAGTGGTAAAACACGATGCCGCCTTAGTTGAGGCAGATTTGGTTAAGACGTGAGTGCCTGCTAAGACTAGGTAGTGTACAAAATGACAGATTAGGAAGTATTCACTTGTCATGTTCGTTTTGACGGATGTTAAAAAGGAGACCGGTAAGCAAATCTACGCGGTTAGATAGTTTTTAATAGAAGGCGTTGTGACCCTGCATGGAATCAGTAGTTCTGAAAGAGGAATTAGTCGATACTTGACGGATGGCAGTGATAGTTGAAAATTATGCTTGAGGCGATTAACAGGATCGTGATGAGGTTGTACGGATTGCAGTCATCTAATTAGATAGAATGGCTCTTGTTCTGATAAAACTCCTTTAACGCAAAGGACCACCGGATGTGCTTTTATAGAGCTCAAGGTATTTCAACGGCTCGTGTTTTGTCATGGGTATTCTGTCTTCTGGTCAGTGTTTCAGTCTCATTTGGATCGGATCCTTCTGGCAAAGAACGCCGTATTTATAAAGATGTTGCTTTTCTGGCTTCCGATCAACTGGAAGGTCGGGGAGTCGGTACACGCGGACTGGATATCGCAGCCGATTACATATCTGAGCAAATGAACCGCGCAGCCATGGGGAAGTCATTTGCCCAAGCTGTGCAAATTCAAAAATTTCAACTGACCGTGGATGCCGAGTTAGGAGACACCAATCACTTAACGCTCGTTGGCCCTGGGGGAGAGATTGAAAAATTGATATTGGGTACAGACTTTGTGCCACTGACACTGGGTACAGACGGAGTCATTGAAGGGGAGATCGTTTTTGCCGGATATGGGATCGAAGCTCCAGATGAAGGATATGATGATTTTGATGGGCTCGATCTTGAGGGGAAAGTGGTTCTTGTCATGCGCCGTGGTCCCCAGCAAGATAATCCTCATTCAGTTTTCTCGAGCCATGCCATGTTACGACACCAGGCATTGGTCAGTAAGGCGAGTGCAGCCTATCAACGAGGGGCTCGAGCTGTACTGTTTGTTTCCGATCCTTATTCTGGTCGCCAGCAGCAGGATGTTAGACTGGCTCAACTCGAACGAAGCCGTAACGCCTTGTTTTCAGAAGCATTCAGTGGTCTGGTGGACCCTGTGTCGGATGAACCTTCCCTGAAGGAAAAATGGGATGCGTTGTATCGTGATCAAAGGAGCATCGCATCCGTTGAAACGCTGATGGCCTTCGATCGGACTGGAGTCAATGTAGGGCAGTCCATGCCTCTGATTCATGTGTCACAGCGCGTGGTCGACAGGTTGCTGTTGAGTGCATTGAATACGACGCTAGCTAGTATCGAAACAACAACGGATGTGTTACTTCAGAGTCAGGCTGCAGTGTTGGATGGCTGGCGTTTAAGCGGAGAGATCTCTATCGTTCGGAAAGAAAGTGATATCAAGAATGTCCTTGCTGTGCTGAATGGAGATGGGGCGAAGGCAGAAGAAACGATTGTAATTGGTGCGCATTATGATCACCTTGGATATGGTGGTGTGGGATCGCTTGCGCATGGATCCACTGAAATACACAATGGAGCCGATGACAATGCTTCGGGTACGGCGGGCCTGCTGGAACTGGCGCGTCGTTTTTATGCGAGGGACAAACCACTTTCCCGCCGACTGGTTTTTGCCGCTTTTTCCGCCGAAGAGATGGGGATAATCGGGTCGTCCCATTACATGCAGAATCCAATTGTGCCTTTGGACCAAACCATCGCGATGATCAATCTCGATATGGTCGGACGGCTGACCAAAGACAAATTGACTGTGTGGGGAACCGGTACGGCAAAACAGTGGGAATCTAAAGTGACTCGCCTGTCGGCTAAACATGCCTTTGTTCTGACCGCTTTAGATGATGATTCCGGAGCGAGTGATTCAACAAGTTTTTACGTCCGAGGAATACCGGTACTCCATTTTTCTAGCGGCATCAATCATATGGATTACCATCGCCCGAGTGATGATGTTGAAAAAGTGAATGTCACGGGTATTCGTAGAATTGTCGATGTGATTGAAGATCTTGTTGTTGAGTTGGCTGAAGAACCCGTCCGGCCTGAGTATGTTCAGGTAGTATCAAAGCCTCGGGTAATTAGAGGTGCTCGCCCATATTTTGGCAGCATTCCGGATTTCGGGAAAAAGGTGAAAGGTTATGCCATACAGGGGGTAAGTGCGGACAGTCCTGCTGAAAAAGGCGGATTGAAGGGAGGGGATATCATTGTAAAACTCGGAGATCGAAAAATCGGCGGCCTTGAAGATTTTGATTCGGCGCTACGTATTTTCAAAGCGGGTGAAACCGTTTCTGTTACGGTCCTTCGCAGAGGGAAAGAAAAATCATTGAAGGTAACCTTGGGAGTACCGCGATGATTGTGATAGGAGACCGATAATGAGTTCAATCGGAATAGAGGGGAAAGTTAAGATCAATTATTTGGTGTAGTGAAAATCGTTAAAGTTATAATGAGATAATGACGGAACTTGGATCAAAGATACTTCCGCTTTTGACGGTAGAAGGTTCCGGTATCCTGTAGGACGCATTACTTTCGGATATTCGCAAAGGTTCGGACATGGCCGCTGACCTGGTACAGGACGACAGTCAAAAAAATCGGGAGGTCGGGGACACCGCGAAATCCAGAGGAGAATTTGTAGACTATGATCGATATATCGATCGTCAGCTTCGCAAAGCCCGCTCTCAGATTCGGAGTGTGGATACACTTTCTTCGATAATCATCTGCGTGACAGGGATTCTCGGGTATTTGTTGCTTTCCGTTCTGATCGATCACTGGATGGTAAAGGGGGGGCTGTCCACGGTCGGTCGTTGGCTCATTTTTGCCGGTTTCAGCTTCTCACTTCTAAGCTATCTGGTATTGGCTGCTTTGTTACCCTTGTTTCCCAGGTTGATGAAAATAAGATGGCTGGCCTGGCTCAATCACCAGGTCAGTCTTCCCGTTGTCAAAAAAGTACATCCCTACTACGCCGCGCGCGCCATTGAAAATTCCGACCAAAAATTCAAAAACAGTTTGGTTAATTTTCTGGACCTTTGTCGTAGTCGTCGTCAATTGTCACCAATTGTTGCAGAGGCTGTTGAGTATCAAGCCGCATCTAATCTTTCAGAAATTCAAGTGGAACAAGTGGTTCAGCGTGATCGGTTGATCGTGATTTCCTGGTTTTTTGTGATATTGGTGTTAGTGAATTGCGTTTATATGCTGTTGTCTCCCAAGAATGCATGGAGTTCTATCGGGCGTGTGCTGT
>Ga0310344_10003307_pt1 | contig 12026 bp, 10 predicted proteins | sample HC15DNA20200_MG_FD_203801 | JGI IMG/M metagenome (GOLD analysis project Ga0310344, IMG submission 203801) | Marine microbial communities from station ALOHA, North Pacific Subtropical Gyre - HC15-DNA-20-200_MG | ecosystem: Environmental > Aquatic > Marine > Oceanic | place: Pacific Ocean: North... | reverse complement strand
GTCGTGTCCCTCGCCGGAGAAGCCCGGGCGGCCATCCGGTCCGGAGCCGGCCCGTTCTTCCTCGCCCTTTCGACCTACCGCTGGCGCGAACACTGTGGCCCCTACTACGACAACGACATCGGGTATCGGACGCCCCAGGAGTTCGAGTCCTGGAAGGCGACCGATCCAATCGAGGTGCTGGCGAGTCGTTCGGCATGGACTGGCCGGGAGGAAGCGACGTTGGTGATTGAGGCGGAAATCCGACAGGCGGTGGACTTCGCTATGGCGAGCCCCTTCCCAGACGCTGATACGGCTCTCTTGCCGGCATCGGAACTTTGATGACCAGGAGGATCGGCTACGGCGAGGCAATACGCGAGGCCCTCGATCAGGCACTGGCTGCCGATCCTGATGTGATGGTGATGGGCCTTGGGGTTCCTGACCCGAAGGGTGTGTTCGGGTCGACACTCGGGTTGCAGGAGAAACACGGTCCGGATCGTGTCTTCGATATCCCACTTTCTGAGAACGCTGTCACCGGGGTGGCGTTGGGGTGTGCCACTACCGGGCTCAGGCCTGTGCTCGTGCACCAACGGGTGGACTTCACACTCGTTTCGTTCGAGCAGGTCATCAACCAGTTGGCAAAGTGGCGCTTCATGTTCGGCGGGCGATTATCGGCGCCCGTGGTGATCCGGATGATCGTAGGGAGGGGCTGGGGGCAGGGTCCACAGCACTCCCAGAGCCTGCAGGCGCTCTTCGCTCACGTACCGGGGTTAAGTGTCATCATGCCGACGACTCCCTCGGACGCCAAGGGGATGATCACTTCGGCCATAGAGTCGGATGATCCCGTCGTATGTCTCGAACATCGGTGGCTCTATCAGATTCGTGATGAGGTGGCGGCCGATAGGTATCGGGTGCCGTTGGATCGTGCTCGGGTGATGCGAAGTGGTTCCGATGTGACTCTGGTCGGCGTCTCGTACATGGCTCTCGAGTGTTTGACGGCAGCTGAGATGCTGGAGGGTGCCGGAGTCTCGGCCGAGGTGATCGATCTGCGGAGCATCCGCCCACTGGATGATGCGACCATCCTGGACTCGGTGAACCGGACGGGCCGACTCCTCACGGTCGACAACGGTCACGTGGTGGGAGGAATCTCCGCGGAAATCACCGCAATGGTTGTTGAGCGGTCATTCGACCAACTAAAGGCCCCGCCCGGGCGTATGGGTTTCCCTGATCACCCGACACCCACGACGCCGTCCTTGGCCGATGGGTACTACCCGCTTCCGCACGAGATTGCCGAGGCTGCTGCCCGTCTGGTGGGAGCGGGACAGACCTTCGAGCCGGGCGAATTGGGTGATCGCCGACTCGATCAACCTGATCCAAGTTATGAGGGGCCATTCTGATCGTCGTGAACATCAATCAGGTCGTCAACGACGGGGGAGACGGTTTCGGGATTGTTCTGCGGCATAGTCTTGAAGGGCTGGGTGCTGCGCTGTGACGAGTGGGGAAGAAATGGGCATGGATGCAACTCTTCCCGAATCCGGGATGGCGGCCATCCTGGTCGAGCAGCGGTCTCCGCTGGTCATCGACGAGGTTGGTCTTCCGACGGCGTTGGATGTGGGCCAGGTCCTGGTCAGGTTGCACTACAGCGGTATCTGTGGATCTCAAATCGGCGAGATCGATGGTGTCAAAGGTCCTGATCGTCACCTGCCCCATCTACTCGGGCACGAGGGCTCTGCGACTGTGTTAGAGGTGGGGCCGGGCGTCTCTACCGTGCAGGTTGGTGATCTCGTGGTTCTCCATTGGCGGCAGGGCAAGGGAATAGAGGCGGTGCCCCCTGCCTACGACTGTTCGGGCCTGCCGGTGAACGCCGGTTGGGTAACTACCTTCAACGAATTTGCCGTCGTTTCGGAGAATCGGTGTACGACAATCCCTCCAGAGACCGACCGACAGTTGGCGGCCTTGTTCGGTTGTGCGGTGACCACCGGATTCGGCGTGGTTGAGAACAACGCCCGGGTCCGGGCCGGAGAGTCAGTGGTGGTTTACGGCAGTGGGGGTGTGGGACTCAGCATCGTGCAGGCTGCGGCAATGCACGGGGCCCGAGTCATTATCGGGGTGGATCTGTATCCAGCACGTTTGGACCTTGCTGCTGAAATGGGGGCGACTCACCTGATCGATGGTGGTGATGACGGGGTAGAGGAACGTCTTGTCGACATTCTGGGAGATGGTGGGGCGGATGTCTTCGTTGACAACACCGGTCTGCCGCGGGTCGTGGAGATGGGCTGCCGCCTGACGTCGGCCAAGGGCCGAGTTGTCATGGTGGGGGTCCCGAACTCAGGAGACCAGGTGAGCCTCTCTCCTCTGCCGTTGTACTTCGGCAAGGAACTGACCGGATCTCATGGGGGTGAGGCGGAGCCGTCGTCCGACATTCCGAGATTGATGGGTCTGCTCGATGAGGGTCTCCTCGAGTTAGACAACCTGATAAATGCGGTCCTCCCACTCGGAGAGATCAACGAGGCGATTCAGTCCATCCGGTCGGGAGAATTGGCTGGTCGCTGTCTGCTCGCATTCGACGAGGATTGAGCCAGTGGTCCCTGAATCGAAAGGACCCGCGATGACCCGCACGGTCTTCGTTTCGGGCAATTTCAACGTTCTCCATCCAGGCCACCTCCGACTCTTTCGGTTCGCCCGAGAGATGGGTGATCGTCTTGTGGTGGGCGTCCAGAGCGACCGAATCGGTGGTGATGCTGTCCATATACCCGAAGAGCTCCGATTGGAGGGAGTGGCGAGCAACAGTTTCGTAGACGAGTGCTTTCTGTTTGATGAGTCGGTCAGTGATGTGATTGCTCGCATTCGTCCATCCGTGGTGGTCAAGGGGCGAGAGCACGAAGGCGGTGCCAATCCCGAAGCGGCTGCATTGGAGATTTATGGAGGGCAATTAGTGTTCAGTTCTGGCGAGGCCGTCTTCTCGTCCTTGGACCTAATTCGCGCTGACGTCGTAGAAGACCGTTCTCGCCTCACGGGGTCTCCTTCGTCATATCTAGAGCGTCACGGGATAGAACCGAATGAGGTCAGGTCCGTTCTCAACCAGTTCAGCGGGCTGACGGTGTGCGTGGTTGGAGACCTCATCATCGACGAGTACGTGACCTGCGATGCCCTTGGGATGTCTCAGGAGGATCCGACCGTGGTGGTTACGCCCATTGACACAAGGCGCTACCTGGGTGGAGCGGGAGTGGTTGCGGCACATGCAGCCGGTCTGGGAGCGACGACCCATCTCCTGAGTGTGGCGGGCGATGACAAGACCAGGGAGTTCGCCGTCGACGAACTCGAGAAGTGGGGGGTGCGCGCCCATCCGTTGATTGACGAGACCCGGCCCACGACGCTGAAGCAGCGGTTTCGGGCAGAGGGAATGACCCTGCTGCGTGTCAGCCACCTCCATCAGGGATCGATTGACGGTGAGCTCCAGGATCGCTTGCTTGCGAGGTTCGATGAGGTCGTGGAGGAGTGCGATCTCCTTGTCTTCTCAGACTTCAATTACGGATGCCTGCCACAGCCGCTGGTCAACGAGCTTTCGAGGCGTGCCCGATCGGCAGGGCTCCGCGTCGCCGCTGACAGTCAGAGTTCTTCACAGATAGGCGATGTGTCACGGTTCGGGGCAGTAGACCTCCTCACCCCGACGGAACATGAGGCCCGGGTCAGTCTTCGGGAGCAAGATGCTGGCCTCGTTGTTCTAGCGGAGGGTCTGAGAGCGAGGTCGGACGCGGCGAATATCGTCTTGAAGTTGGGAGCGGAGGGGGCGCTGCTCCATTTTGGAGATGATGCGGGCGAGTTCCAGACCGATCGCATTCCGTCACTTAATCCGAACCCTCGGGACGTGGCCGGTGCTGGTGATTCACTTTTGATTGCTGCCTCGATGGCATTGACCGCCGACGCATCCGCGTGGGTGGCCGCATACCTGGGATCGGTCGCAGCCGCTATCCAGGTTGGACGTATCGGCAATGTGCCTCTAAGCGCATCAGACCTACTAAATGAGATCGAGAAGTAGGTGATGCGGAGAGTGCGTCGCTGGGTGAGGAATCTCGTTCTTCGGATCCCCCTCGTTGGTGAAGGGTGGTTGCTCCCACGTCTACGGGCTGCCTATGAACGCTTGCCACTACTCGACTGGCGCCGGAAGCGGTTCGCTCAGAGTGAGGCCCGGTCTCTTCTTCGACATCTTGAGAAAGATGACCCAGTTTTCACACTGGTCTACGACTGCAAGGTCACTGGTCTGGCATATGGCGATCTTCTCCATGTCCTGGCAGTCGCGCGGTTCCTAATCAAACGCGGAGGCAGGGTCACGTTCATCATGGTTGATACCGAGGGTCCACACTTTCTCGGAGGGATGTGTCAGAGGGAGATAGACGGTTTCATCGATGACGCGATGGAAGTCGCTCGAGCCGTATTGGACGCAGACCGCAGTGTGATCGTGAGGATTAAGGAGGAAGAGCTTGCAAGTCGTCTTCGGGAAGAGGACGAAGGCGGGATTCTGTTCCATGAGTCCGTTCAGATCCGACGCCCCTACTATCGCGAGTCCTTCAACGTCTTCAACCAACTGATGGCGACACTCGATGAAGATGGGCATCGACAGGTACTGTTCGGTCGGGATGAATTCATCGAGCACCTTCCTATTGCATTCGATGGCCGACGGTTCGTCAGTTGGCATTGTCGCTATTCGACGCGATGGGATGAATCTCGTCTAACGACTGGCGATGAGTTCGTCGTCGGATATGAGGCTCTCAGCCAACGGTTCCCTGGACGGGAGATTCTCGTCGTATCGGACGAGGTGGGGTGCAGGCACTATGCCGAGATGGCCCGATCGTTGGGACTTGGTGGCCTGTCGTTCTCCAAGGAGGTGTCATCCAGTTTCCTCGGCGATTGTGCACTCATTCTTCAAAGTGAGTTCTTCTTCTGTTACCGGGGAGGTGGAATCCTTGAGATTCCCTTCATGTCGGTGATGCCGTACGAGATTGTTGCTCCAGTGATGAACGAGACAATGTGGAGTTCTCGCCGTCTTGGTTGTTGGGAGGATCAGACCCAGCGGTGGTTAAACGTTCCGCGTTTTCGGGTGGAAGGGGAACTCGCAGGCCTCGTCGACCGGGGAGAGGTCCTCGGTTCGCTACCAAGGATCGATGCCTGATGGAAGTCCACAGTACGAAGATCGCGGGCGTCCACTTGACGAGTCCGGTTGTTCACCGAGATGAGCGTGGCGAGTTTTGGCGGTCGTTCTGTCGCGAGACTCTCGAGACACACGGTGCGGAGTTCAGCGTCGCCCAGAGCAATGTGTCGGTCAACTCACATCTGCACACACTGAGGGGTTTCCATTTTCAGGGTCCGCCTTCTAGCGAACAGAAGATCCTGACTCTTGTCACGGGTGCGATATTCGCAGTCATTGTGGATATCCGCCCAGCGTCGGAAACATTCCTCTCCTGGCAACCGTTCGACATCGGAAGGGGTGACCGTGTTTCGATTGTCGTACCGTCGGGTTGCGCCACGGGGTTCTTGACCCTGGAGGAACAGACGATTGTCCACTACCAGATGAGCGATGTTTTCCGGCCCGAGTGCTACGGCGGCTTTCGTTTCGACGATCCCCTGGTCGGTGTCCAATGGCCTGCCGAGCCGCAGGTCGTCTCCCCTCGAGATTTGAGCTTCGATCCTCTGGACAGAAAGACGTTCGTTGGTTCCGAGGTGAGGAGCCAGTGAAGGTCCTGCTGATGGACAGGGATGGGACGATTAACCGAAGTCCGGGACCGGGTCGTTATCTCGATTGCTGGGAGGCATTTGAATTCCGGGAAGACACCGTGGAGGCGATGCGTGAACTCTCCCTTGACGGCTATTCGTTCATCGTTATCACGAATCAGGCTGGGGTTGCGCGAGGGATCGTGGAAGCTGATGAAGTGGAGCGAATCCATCGCAATATGGTGGACGCGCTCGCCGTGCGTGGAATCTCGGTCCTTGAGGTCTACACATGCATCGACCATCCGGACGTCCACTCCGCAAGACGCAAGCCTGCGCCGGGGATGTTCCTGGAGGCGGCACGTGAATATGGGCTTCGTCTCGATCGGGTGCTCTATGTCGGTGACGACATACGCGACTGCTCGGCAGCGGTAGCTGCTGGCTGCGGGATGGTGCTTCTCGCCGAGGGTCTCCCATCTGACGATCTGCCGTCGAATCCACAATATTGCTCAGTTCGAAAGTCGCTTGTTGCGGCCCTCGAAGACATCCGCGAGTTCTATTCACGGGGGTTGGAGTCGATCTCGTGAATAGGTTGGACGGTCCTGCTGTTCCCTCTCCGGTGGCTCCCTCCTGATGGGTAATGGGGCTGGCGGATCTGCAATCACTGGCCTTGTCGAAGACTGGTGCGTTGATGGGCTTCAGCGTGGCGAACCATGGATGGTCGACGACGATCCGTTATCGGATCTGACTGTCATCATTCCCACCTGGTCTCGTCAGGACTATGTACTTCGCCAGTTTCTCTTCTGGTCGACGAGCGCTGTTCGCCTAATTGTCGTGGACGGGTCGGACACGCCGTTGTCCGACCGAGTTAGATCGATGGTGTCGGATCACCCTCGGTTCACATATCTGCACGATCCCCGGTCGTTCGCTGAACGACTTCGGTACGTCGGTGAGAATTTGTCGACCAAGTATGCGGTCATGCTCGGCGATGATGAGTTCCACCTTCCGTCAGGGTTGAGATCGGCGATCCGCATTCTCGACTACGAGGAGGATCTCGTCGGCTGCATGGGTCAAGTTCTTTCCTTCAGCCCGCTAGACGGCTATAGGCGGTGTCTCTTCTCACGCGCCTACCCGGGAATGGCGAACTTCAGCGTCCGGCACGAAGAACCCAACGAGCGAGTTCTCGCTGCAATGGACCCGTACACGATGGCTACCTGCTACGCGGTGCTCCGAACTCCTGTCTGGCAACAGTCCTGGGGCTCGGTTGGCGGGTACTCAAGTGGCGTCGCTGCCGAGATGCAACAAGCAATTGCGGTTCATCTTCTAGGTCCGTTTCGATCGCACGATGCGGTGCAGTGGTTGCGGTCGGTGGAGAACTCGATCAATCCAGTTTCGGATCTCGAATCGGAACGTGGTCGGATGCTTTGGTTCCCCGAGTGGTGGGAGAGCGACGACTTCCAAGCCGAGCATCAAGAGTTTCTCGAACGCATTACCACTGCAGTCGCCGAGAACTCTGGCTGCACTCCGCTGGAGTGCAGGGGGATAGCCAGTGCTGGAGCCTGTTTGTTCGCCGAGAGGCATGGTGCCGCGTTCAAATCCCTTGACCAGATAGGAGGTGTGGAGCGGTGGCGACACCTGCCTTTAACTCGGCTGGCGCTTTCAGTTGCTGGGCGTCTCCCAGATGGTGTTGGGCTAGCTCTTCGACGCTTCCGGAGTTTGCTCCACCGAAGGAGTGGCGCTCAGGGCGATGGGTACCTTGGCGTGGTGGAGGAGCTGCCCCGTCGGTTGCAGGCTGTCGGTCTGGAGTCGACGGTTGAGTTTCTCGCAGAGGTAGCTCTAGTAGAACAGTTGGTGGCGGAGTTCCACGGTCTTCGGGGTGAACGGCCTACCTGACCTTGTGGGCCTGGCAGAGCAGGTCAGAAGTAGTTCTCCAGCAGTTCGAGGCCCCGCCAGAATTCTTCGCCCTCGTTCTTGTGGCCTTGCCAGATCTCCGGGATGAACGACGCGTCTGGGGCTAGTTCGTTGAGTTCGGTGCTGAGCATCCTCCAGTCGATATCGCCTTCGAGGATCTGGAGTCCTTCTCCATCCACACCGGAGGCATCTCCGAGGTGGAGGTGGGCTGCATGGGGCCCAATTGTCTGAACGAACTCGGTGAAAGACCAGTTGTGGAGGTTGCAGGCCAGCTTCGAATGGGAGGTGTCAAAGCACACTCTGTATCCGTGTCGGGTGCAGAATGAGGCGATCTCGGCGGGGTCGATGAAGAGGTTCATGAAGCGCTGCCCACCGAAGTACCAGGGGAACGGCGGCATCGTCTGGGGTATGACCTCCACCCCACTGAGATCGAGCTCACCGAGCGCTGCGGCGACCTGCTCGTACCGCTGCTCTTTCTCGGTCTCAGGAATCGGGGCATTCTGTGTGAATCCACCGACGCTGACGACCACTAGTGGTCGGGTGGACCGCTCGAACCAGCCCTGAAGTCGACGGGTCAGGTCCACGACACGTTGGAGGTGAACCATCGAGACTTCCCGGTAGGCATCGTCTGGCGAACTCAGGTCTAACAGGTGGTCGCCCTCGAAGAGGTCGGGTGAATGGACGACCAGATCCATGTCTAGGGACGATTCGAGGAATTCGGCTTCGTCCACCTCGAGGTCCTTGTAACTCAGGTGAAACTCGAGAAAGTCAAGGTTTGACTTCGTCCGGAGCGAATCGAAATCGTGATATCGGACGGGGATGCCGACCGGTCGGCTGAACGAGTAGTTTCGCGCCTTGGCTCTAGCGTGTCCGATATCGGTGGGATATAGGACATCCCCAGGTTCCATGGCCCGACGAGCCGGTTGACCGACGACGTCGGGAAGCCGGTTGGGCTGCAGCCCACGCCCCGGACTCCGGACGTCGACCATGCCTGCTTCGATTACGTCTCCGGCTTCAAGCTGAACGTTGATGACGAGGCTTTTGCCGAGAGATTCACGGTTCATCATTTCGCCTTGGGTCAAGGCACGACCGTCGGCCCGTCCCATGGCTTCCTCGACCTCCCGGACACCGCTCACCAAGTTGGCAAACTCGCCGGGCAACAGACTGACGCGATGGTCGTTTCCCTCCATCGACTTATCGAGGGTGAAGTGCTTTTCCAAGATGTCGGCGCCCAGCGCGGCCGCAGCGATACAGGTGTTGATGCCCCGATCGTGACTCGAGTAACCCGTCGGGCAGCCACCAATCTCCCGGAGATTCTCCATGTACCGCAGGTGTACGTCCTTGAACGGGGCTGGGTAGGTCGAGTTGCAGTGGAGCAGAGCGAACTGGGCCCCCTCATCGATCAGGAGCTCGACACCGTCTCGAATCTCGACCTCGGATGTCATTCCGGTCGAACAGATCAGCGGCCGTCCTGTCCCAGCTAGAACTCGCAGAAACGGGTGGTTGGTGAAGTCAGCAGATGCCGTCTTGTACCCGTCGACTCCGTACTCTTCGAGACGGAGCATGCTTGCCTCGTCCCAGGGCGTGACCAGCGGAATCACATGGCGGTTTCGGCAGTGATCCAATGCCCGGAACATCTCTTCGACGGTCAACTGGAAGCGGGTTAGCAGGTTGAGCGTGTACTGGGATCCGAGATCCTCGCGATGGTCCGAAGCGTCCCCGGCATTTGAGTAGAGCGAGGAGAGATCGCGAAGCTGAAATTTCACACAGTCAGCGCCGGCTTCTGCGGCCGCATCGACCATTTCTAGGGCCCGATCGATGCTGCCGTTGTGGTTGATCCCAATCTCAGCGATCAGGAAGGTAGGGGCACCAGGCCCGATCCTGCGTCCGGCAATCGAGTAGGTGGCAGATCGAGGTCGGGCGATGGCAACGCACCGGCCGTCTGCGTCTGTCAGCGGGATCAGGTGGATGTCCTGGTTGAAGCGCGCCTCGATCTTCGACGTTTCCTCGCCCAAGCGCGCCCATACGTGATTTCGGTTGATGATGGTTCCCACCGGCTGGTCGATGTCCGGAGAATCCTCGGCGAAGAGCCACCGTCGGAGATCGCCATCGGTCAGTATCCCGAGCAGGAGGCCAGTGGTGTCAACACAGACAACCACGCCCTCGTCGTTGTGGTCGATCTTCTGGAGGGCGACTCGGATCGACTCCTCGTCGAGTACCAGATAGCGCGACATCTCGCGGTCGAGGTTCATCGGGGTTCTTCTCCGTGCCCGGTTCTAGGTGGTTCCACCGATTACAGGGTACTGAGGGTGGTCGAGTCGTCGGGGCGCGCTACTTATCGGTGGGTCTCATTCGAAGAGCTGGTCGAAGAGACCGGGGTTGAGCTTCAGGTGGTATTCGAGGAGGTCGAAGTCGGTGGGGACGTCTACCTCCAAGGCCAGGTCGGTGACGAACGGGATCACCTGATCTCCGTGGAGGAGGCCGCTCTCGCGAATGAACTCCGTCGACAGGACGTCAACGTATCCGTTGGCGAGGTAGGTGACCGGGAAGTCTTGGCGCGGGTTGTTGGCGCGGTCCAGCGCAGTGGTCTCGGCGCCAACCTGGCGGAGGACACCTCCATCGATTTCCATCGACTTGTAGGCAGTCGTCGACATCTCGTGGACCGATCGGACGGCAGTGGGATGTAGCCCGGTCGACGTGCTACCGGCAGCCATCATCTCGACGGCGGCATCAAGGCGAGTAGGGGTGCGAAAGGGTGTAGTCGGTCGAAGGTGCACGATGAGGTCTGGTTCCTCCCCGCGATCGTCGAGCCAGTCCAAGGCGTGCAGGATGAACTCAAGGTCGGGGGAGCAATCAGCGGCAAGTTCGGAGGGCCGCAGGAATGGGACCTCAGCACCGTGCTTGATGGCGATCCTGCCGTAGGCATCCGAATCGGTAGACACAATCACCCTGTCGATTGCCTGGCTTCGCGTAGCAGCGGCGATGGACCAGGCGATCAGGGGTTGGCCGCCGAGGGGTCGAACGTTCTTGTCGGGTACGCCCTTGGATCCGGATCGTGCGGGGATGAGTGCAAGAACGCTGCTCATCGGTAGCCAGCCATCAGTTCGTAGTCGACGATGTTGTCCTTATGGTCGGCGATCAGGCAGGCGACCAGGTCGTCCTCCTCAAGGAAGGCGGCGGTTTGCCGGTGGATGCCCGGCTTAAATCGATCGTCTAGATCATCTTCGAGGGTAACGGTCGAAATATTAAGAGTCCCGAGGGGCATGAACCGGAGTTCCTCCAGGGGTTGCAGGATCAGGCGCCTCTTCCGGGTCAGGATCTCCAGGCCCCATCGTCCCGGACCATCCCAATCCCCGTGGTAGCTGAACGTCGCTCCATCTTCGGTCACCCCGGCACCAGCGAAACGAGCCGCATCCCGGTGCCAGGGGAGAGACCCGTCGGTCCAGGTCTGCCAGTCAGCAGGCCGCCCGCCTAGGTGGAAGGCGAGGTCGACCACATGGGAAGACTGGGCGAGAAACCATTTCCGGCGTATGGCCTCGGTCACCTGGACCGGCTCGGAAGCGTGGGGCCACTCCGTCACTTCGAAGGTAAAGCTCGTGACGCCACCGTCCTCGTCGATCATCCGACGAGCGGCCCGGACCGAAGCGTACTGACGGCGGTTGTAGGCGATGACAACCGATGCCCCTTGGGCTGCCCTGTCCACGGTTCCGAGCTCTTCGGAGTCCAGGCCGCCGGGCTTTTCCAGAAGTATCCGGGACACACCGGCGTGCAGGAGGGCACACGCCGTCTCGGCCAACTGGTCCACGGTGACAGCGACGATCGCGGCCTCGGGAGCGGAAACTTCCTCTAGGGCTCGCCCAATACCACCGGTACGCACTGGGTGGCCGCATCTAGATTCAAAAGTTGCCGCGGAGCCCCGTCCGCGACCGATCACCTCAAACCGGCGCCCGAGGTCATCGAGGACCGACGCGTACGCCGACGCCATTGGGCCTGACCCGACGAGCCACAGGTCGCTTCCGGTCACGTGATCGGCACCACGGCGGATTCGACGCCCTCCAGATTCGGCCGCACCTCAAGCAGGCCGGCAAGGAGGAGTTGGTGATGGTGGCTGGATGTAGCGAGGTCAGGTAGGTCACAGGTTCCGGTCTCGAGGATCGAGTCGACTATCGGCCCAGTTCGTTCACTCTGGTACTCGACCCGACCGTCGATACGTTCACCAGACTTGGTTACCGCCGATCCGGCGGTCTCGGAGAATGGCTCGTGCACGTCCCACTGGTCGCATTGGGCTTGGATGGCCATTTGTTTGATGCTGTCGGTGCCGGCTCGACTGCCGGGCACCGGTGGCGCCGTCGATCGGAGGAGAAGGGTTGTGCCGGAGGAGAACTCGATTCGGAGGAGTCCCGACAACTCATGGTGGCCGGCACGCTTGGCGT
>Ga0310344_10003306_pt1 | contig 12030 bp, 10 predicted proteins | sample HC15DNA20200_MG_FD_203801 | JGI IMG/M metagenome (GOLD analysis project Ga0310344, IMG submission 203801) | Marine microbial communities from station ALOHA, North Pacific Subtropical Gyre - HC15-DNA-20-200_MG | ecosystem: Environmental > Aquatic > Marine > Oceanic | place: Pacific Ocean: North... | reverse complement strand
GTCCACATACTCCAATAGGTTCATATCTAATGTGATTATTAGACTTAGGATCAAATTGATGTTCAAAATTAAAATCTTTTAAAATTTTTATTGTGTTTTTCGAAATATCAGCACCCATTTGTGTGTGAGTTTCTGAAGCAAAGTCCAGTGGGGCACCCATTTCAGTTGACTGTGCTTTAACCATCTCATCCCATCTTCTATTATAAATTTGATCAAATTTTTCTAATAAGCTTAATCTTTCTTCTTTGTTCTTTTCTCTCCAAGCTACAAAAGCATTTTTGGCAGCACTAATTGCTTTATCAGCATCTTCTTCAGAGCCAAGGGATATTATTGCAAAAGGTTCCTCGGTTGACGGATCAATAACTTCAAAGTCATTTGGTTTAGAAGGAGATGTCCACTTGCCATTTATATAAAAATTTTTTTTTTCAATCATAAAAAATTATTGTAGCACAATATTTAAATTTCATAACCTTTTTTTTCAGGCTTATCATCAATTAATTCATTAGGGAAACCTTCCGCTCTAAAATTTATATTGTTTAAGTCTTCCATTCTTTTGACAATCATTGAAGACCAAGCTCGAGAACCATATTTCTTTTGACCATCTTTAAAAATATTTACTATAAGAGGAGATATTTCGAGAGCTGAATTAAGTTTTTCTGACAAATTGTTAAAGAGATTAGTATCTTTCAAAACTAAATCCATTGTAAAATTAATATTGTAGGAGCCATTTAAAATTACCTTGCTTTCAGTTTCATGAACAAATGAATTCCCAGAAGAAGCTGCTATTCCTTTATATACTTTACTTAAATCAAGATTGGATTTTTTTGCTACAGTCCAAGCTTCTCCAAGAGCTACAAGATGCACAGATGCAAGATAATTGGTTATTATTTTTAAAATAGATGCTGTTCCTAATTCTCCGGTATGTAAAATTTTTCTACCCATTACAGTAAGTATAGGCAATATTTTTTCAAAAGCATTTCTTTCTCCACCAACAAAAATTGCTATATTTCCAGTTGAAGCTCTGTGGCATCCTCCACTAACAGGTCCGTCCAAAGGAACTGCTTTTTTTTCTTTTACTTTTTTACCAAGTCTCTTAACCTCAGATTCATCAGTTGTACTCATTTCCAGCCAAATTTTATTTTCCGAAAGTCCTTGTATTACTCCATCTTCTCCTTCCATCACTTCTGCACATATTTCAGGAGAAGGTAAACATGTAATAATCATATCAACTTGTTCAGCTAATTTTTTTGGTGAATTTGCAATTTTTGCACCCAAATTTTCAAAGTTTTTATTTAAATTACTATCCAAATCTCTAACAGTTAAATCAAATTTATTTCTCAACAAACTCCCTGCTAGTTTACCTCCTACATTTCCAAGTCCGATAAAACCAATCTTCATTATAATCTCCTTAATTTTGATGATTATTCAAAATCGAATGATATATTTGTTTTAAAAAAATGCACTCTGAAAAAATTGAACCAAAATACATAACTAAAGCAAATCCAAGGATTGGCTTAATAGCTTTAGCTAGCGACTTTATGATTGAAAAAGACTTCATAAATGTAATTAAAAACAAAGAGATAGATTTTTTTGTTAACAGAATAGAGTGCTACAATCCTTTGACTAAAGAAAATTTGATAAAAATGGCAGAAAAAGTTACAGAAGTAACTAACGATATACTTCCAAACCAGGAGATAGACTGCGTTGTATATGCATGCACTTCAGGAACAATTGCTGTAGGATATGATGCTATAGAGAAAAAAGTTAAATTAGCAAAACCTGAAGCAAAAGTAACTACCCCAAGTACAGCTGCTATTAAAGCATTAAAAAAATTCAATATAAAAAAACTTTCAATATTTACTCCTTACAGTAAAAAATTAAATGATGAAGTTGTAGAATTTTTTAAAAATCAAGGCTTTGATATTACTTCAAATTCATATTTTGATATTGAGTCTGATTATGATATCGGCAAAGTAGACCAAAATTATCTGTATGATGTTCTTTCAAAAATTGACTTAAAAGATGCTGATGCACTTTTTGTTTCTTGTACAGCTTTACCAGTTTTATCGATAATTGATAAATTAGAAAAAAAATTAAATAAAATAATTTTGTCTAGCAACCAAGCTCTAATATGGGATACTTTAGAACGTATAGGGAAAAACGATTCAATAGAAGGGTTTGGAAAATTATTTAAATCAAATTAATCATGCTTTTTACAAAAGAAGAATATAAACAAAGACTAAAAAAAGTTCAAAACGCAATGCAAGAAAAAGGTATTGAACTATTAATTTCTCATGATACCAACAATATGAATTATTTAACTGGTTATGACGCTTGGTCTTTTTATTATGCCCAGTGTGCAATAGTTCATGTAAATGCAGATGAACCTATATGCTTTGTTAGAGCTCAAGATGCTGGTGGCGCTTACATTAAAACTTATTTAAAAAATGAAAATATAATTGTTTATGATGAAAATTATATTCATACATGGCCAAAACATCCTTATGATTATTTAGTCGAAATTATTAAGAAAAAAAAATGGGATAAATCAGCTATCGGTCTTGAAATGGACGCACATTATTTTACTGCATTCTGTTATGAAAAAATAAAACAAGGTTTACCTAATGCTAAAATAAAAGATTCTGAAAGATTAGTTAATTGGTCACGATTGGTGAAATCTGATGCAGAAATAGGGTTTATGAAATCAGCGGCTATAATTTCAGAACAAGGAATGAAAACTGCAATGGAAGTTATAAATCCAGGTGTAAGACAGTGTGATGCAGTGGGAGAAATCCAAAAAACTTTATTTTATGGAACTCCAGAGTTTGGAGGAGAATATTCAAGTATTGCGACTTTGCTTCCAACTGGAAAAGGAACTTCTGCTTCACATTTAACAGCAACACAAGATAAATTTGTAACTGGTGAAGCAACAATAATAGAACTTTCAGGTGTTTATAAGAGATATCATGCGCCAATGGCTCGAACAGTTTTATTGGGAAAACCAGATCAAAAAAAGATCGATACTATGAATAAAACAATAGAAGCACTTCAAGCCGGAATAGATGCAACAAAACCTGGCAACAGAGCAGATGATGTGGCCCAAGCATTTTGGAAAGTATTGGAAAAGTATGGAATAGAAAAAAAATCTCGGACTGGATATTCTATTGGGATTGGCTATCCACCAGATTGGGGTGAACATACTTTAAATATTTATAAAGGAGACATGACCGTACTAGAAAAAAATGTATGTTTTCACATGATTGCAGTGATGCAATTTGGAGATTGGGGGGTAGAAGCTTCTGAAGCTATAAGAGTAACTGATAATGGAAGTGAATTATTTTGTGATTTTCCAAAAAAACTGCATATTAAAAGCTAATTAACTATTGCAAAAAATTTAAACAAATGTTTTAAAAACTATTCTATGTCAAAAAATAATGCTTTCGTAAGATTTGATAAAGTTGATAAAAGCTACGATGGAAAACTCTTAGTTGTAAAAGATTTAAATTTAGACATAGCTGAAGGTGAGTTTATTACCATGTTAGGGCCATCAGGATCGGGTAAAACCACATGTTTAATGATGCTTGCTGGATTTGAAACTCCAACTAACGGAGAAATTTTTTTAGACTCAAATCCAATTTCAAATATTCCGCCTCACAAAAGAGGTATTGGAATGGTATTTCAAAACTATGCTTTATTTCCACACATGACTGTTTATGAAAATTTAGCTTTTCCATTAAAAGTTAGAAAGATGTCAAAGGATGATATTGATAACAAAGTGGATAAGGCTTTAAGCATGGTTTCATTATCAGGATTTGAAAACAGAATGCCAGGACAATTATCAGGAGGACAACAACAACGAGTAGCAGTAGCAAGGGCATTAGTATTTGACCCTTCTGTAGTTTTAATGGATGAACCACTAGGAGCGTTAGACAAAAATTTAAGAGAAAGTATGCAATATGAAATTAAACATATTCATGAAAATATTGGCGTAACAGTAGTTTATGTTACTCATGATCAAAGTGAAGCGCTAACAATGTCAAATCGTATTGCGGTATTTAATGATGGTAAAGTTCAGCAACTTTCTAGTCCAGACAAACTATACGAAGAACCAGAAAACTCATTTGTTGCGGAGTTTATTGGAGAAAATAATAGGTTTGATGGAGAAGTATTGGATTTATCCAACGGTGTTTGTAAAGTAAAAATAGGACAAGGAGAAATGTTAGCAAATCCAATTTCAGTTAAATCCAAAGGGGAAAAAACAAGAGTTTCTATTAGACCAGAAAGAGCTTTAATCAATCCAAAAGATAAAATGGATAATAATCAAAAAGGCAAAATTGAAGAAGTAATTTATCATGGAGATCATACGAGAGTAAGAATAAATTTACTTGGCAACTCTGATTTCATCTTAAAAGTTCCTAACAGTTCGGAAAATTTAGATATAAAACTTGGGAATGAAATTAATATAGGATGGAACAGCCAAGATGCTAGAGCTTTAGACCCTAAATAACTTCAATATTCATTAAACTTTTGTTAAAAACAGTTGTTGACTCTCATTTCCTATGTTGCTGTAATCCCGTTTTTATAAAAAACGTTTAAACGGAGGATAAATGAGAAAATTAAGTAAATTATTACTTGCTTTAACTTTTGCTCTTTCAATAACTTCATCTGCATTTGCAGTTACTGTTGCATCTTGGGGTGGAGCTTACACTGAATCACAAAAGTTAGGTTATGGTGATCCTACTGCCAAAGCTTTAGGCATTGACATTAACTGGGTAGACTACTCAGGTGGATTATCAGAAATTAAAGCACAAAAAGAAGCGGGTGCTATCAACTGGGATATTATGGACGTTTTCGCAATGGATACTATTACTGGATGTGACGAAGGTATATTTGTTGAATTTGATTTTGACAAAGACTTTCCACCAGCTCCAGATGGAACTCCAGCTAGCGAAGACTTCTTTACTAGCATGCCTTCTAAATGTGCTGTAGGAAATATTTTATATTCTTGGAACTATGCTTACAACAGTGAAGCTTGGAACAAAACTCCAAAAACTATAAAAGATTTCTTTAACACAAAAAGATTTCCTGGAAAAAGAGCTATTTACAAAAGTGCTTTAACTAACTTGGAAATTGCACTAGCAGCTGATGGTGTAAAAATGGGTAAAGGTGGAGATTTAATCTACAAAAAACTTGAAGCTGACGGTGGAGTTGACAGAGCTATAGCAAAAATAAAAGATCTTTGTTCTGATCCAAATGGCGGATGTGTATTTTGGTCTGCAGGTGCTCAACCACCAGAATTATTAATGAGTGGTGAAGTTGTAATGGCTACTGGTTGGAATGGTAGATTCTTTAATGCTACAGTTGGAGAAGGTGCTCCTATTGTTCAAGTTTGGGACGGACAAGGTCTAGACTATGAATACTTTGCATTAGTTAAAGGTGGTCCAGATGAAGCAAATGCTAAAAAGGCTCTTTCTATGATGACTAACACTGAGATGTTAGCAGGAAGTGCCAAGTATATCGCTTACGCTCCTTGGAGAAAATCTTCAATTGCAGTTATGGAAGCAGGAGAGCCTTGGTATAAAGATGGTAAGACTAACATGGTACCACATATGCCTACAGCTCCAGCTAACTTAAAAAAATACTTCTTAGTTAACGCAGATTTTTGGGCTGACAACAGTGCAGAGATCGGTGAAAAATGGGAAGCTATGAAAGCAGGACTATAATTTAAGTTTTAAAGACTAAAATTATATATTATATTTAGGGCGGTTATTTTTAACCGCCCTTTTTTTATGAGCAATGAAACACAAAAAATTTTAACAACAGACGGCGTTCCTTTAGAGGAAAGTTTAAAAAAGGTAGAAAAAAAAAATAAGATAAAAGCCTTTTTGCTTGTAGCACCTTTATTATTTTATTTACTAATTACTTATATTTTTCCAATAGGAGATATGTTTTTAAGAAGCGTAGATGACAAGATGGTTACCAAAATGCTTCCCAAAACTTTTAAAGCAATGGAACAATGGGATGGACAAGAACTTCCTCCAGAAGAAGTTTTTAAGGCTTTTTACTTAGATTATAGAATATTAGTAAAAGAAAAAACTTTTGGGAAATTAGCAACTCAACTTAACTATGAAAAGAATGGTTTTAAAAGCATTCTTAAAAAATTGGCCAGAAAGCAGAAAAAATTTACCGAAGGAAATTATAAAGAACAGATTATGAAAGTTCACAAAAGATGGGCTAATGTTGAATACTGGAGGGCAATCAAAAGAAGAGCTCCAAACTATACATATGCTAAATATTTAAAAGGTGTTGATATGTATGAAGATGAGAATGGAAAAATAGTTCAAGTTGAAGAAACCAGAAGAGTTCATAAAAAACTTTGGTTTAGAACATTAGAAATTGCTTTTTTTGTAACAGTCTTTTGTTTTTTAATGGCTTATCCAATAGCTCACCTACTCGCAACTTTGCCAATGAAATACAGCAACTTACTTATGATATGTGTGCTACTACCTTTTTGGACTTCTTTATTAGTTAGAACTGCAAGTTGGATGATTTTGTTGCAACAACAAGGAATAGTAAATGATTTCTTTGTTTGGATAGGATTGGTAGCTGACGAGAACAGGCCAGAAATGATGTATAATAAAACTGGCACATATGTTGCTATGACACAAATTCTTTTACCATTTATGGTTTTACCGTTGTACAGCGTGATGAAAACTATTTCGCCAAGTTTAATGAGAGCAGGTAAATCACTTGGAGGAACACCATTTATTGCTTTTTGGAAAGTATATTTTCCATTGACTATACCTGGTATTGGAGCAGGATGTTTGCTTGTATTTATACTTGCTATTGGATATTACATTACACCTGCATTAGTTGGAGGTGCATCAGGAACGCTTATAAGTAACCAAATAGCATACCATATGAAAAGTACTCTAGACTGGAGCTTTGCATCAGCAATGGGTTTAATGCTTTTGGTAGGAGTATTAGCAATCTATTGGGTTTATAATAAACTTGTAGGAGTTGATAATATTAAATTAGGATAATTATGGCCTTACCAAAGTATACAGAAACACATTATAGAATATGGCACTACTTTTATTTGTTTATTTGTACTTGTGTATTTATATTTTTGATAGCTCCTTTATTTGTAATTTTTCCACTATCATTTAACGCAGAAGAATTTTTAGTTTTTTCAGATGGAATGAAGAGACTTGATCCAGATGCATTTTCTTTAAGATGGTACCACGATATGATTTATGGTACTAAAAATCCATGGGGACTTGCAGCAAAAAATAGTTTCATAATTGCAATTTTTGCTACTTTAGGATCTGTTATACTTGGTACTGTTGCAGCACTAGGTTTAAGCAGTAGACATATGCCATATAAAGCTTTGATTATGGCAATTTTAATTTCTCCGATGATTGTTCCTCTTATTATTTCTGGGGTTGCTATTTTTTTCTTTATAGCAAAAATTGGATTAGCAGGAACTCACCTCGGAATTATTTTATCACATATAATTCTTGGAACTCCATTTGTAGTTATTACTGTTACAGCAACTCTTTCCGGATTCGATCATAGCGTAACTAGAGCAGCCTCAAGTCTTGGAAGTGACCCAGTGAATACTTTTATGAAAATTACCTTACCCTTAATTTTGCCTGGTGTAATATCTGGTGGATTATTTGCATTTGTAACATCCTTTGACGAAGTGGTTGTTGTTTTATTTTTAGCAGGCCTAGAAAATACAACAATTCCAATACAAATGTGGACGGGATTAAGAGAACAATTAAGCCCAACAATTTTGGCTGTTGCGACATGTTTAATTGTTCTTTCAGTATTAATACTTGTTACCGCTGAACTTTTAAGACGAAGGTCTGAAAGACTTAGAGGAATTAATCAATAATTAATTTACAGATTCAATAATTGTAGCTATTCCCATACCTAATCCTATACATTGTGTAGATAAGGCATATTTTTTATTTTCTCTTCTTAACAATTCTGCGGCTTTCCCAGTGATTCTTGCTCCAGTTGCTCCTAAAGGGTGTCCAAGAGCTAACGCTCCTCCATCAAGATTTATTTTTTTTTGATCAATACTTAGATCTTTAATACAAGCTAAAGATTGGGAGGCAAATGCTTCATTTAATTCTATTATATCAATATCCTCTACTTTTAATTTTGCTCTTTCTAATGCTTTTTTAGATGCACCAATTGGACCCAAACCCATTACATCCGGAGAACATCCTTGAACCGAAGTTGAAACTATTCTAGCTAATATATCTAGATTGTTATCTCTGGCAAATTGCTCTTCACAAATTAATGTAGTTGCCGCACCATCTGTTAACGGTGAAGATGTTGCTGCTGTAATTGTTCCATTTTCATCGAATGCAAGTTTTAATCCATCTAAAATTTCTTGACTACTATTTGGTCTTATGTTGCCATCCTTTGAACAGTTTCCAATAGTTGTAATTTCTTTATCTAAATTTCCTTTTGATTGTGCTTCAGATGCTTTTTTATGACTCGATATTGCAAATTCCTGCTGTTCTTTTCTTGATAAATTGTATTTTTTTGCAACATTTTCTGCAGTGATACCCATTGAAAAATAAACATTTGGATTTTCTTTTTGTGTGTAAGGATATGGCATGGCATTAAAGCCTGCCGTAACTCTTGTCATACTTTCAACTCCACCACAAATAAATGCTTTTCCAGATCCCATAGCAATTTTACCGGCCGCTATATGAATTGACTCCATTGATGATCCACACCATCTATTTACTGTCATTCCAGAAGTCTTTATATCCATCTCGCTTATCAATGAAGATAGTTTACCAATATTAAAACCTTGTTCACCCTCTGGGAAGGCACAACCAATAATAACATCTTCAATATCATTTGGATTTATTTTTGATTTTGAAACTAAATTTTTAATTACTTCAGATAATAAATTTACCGGTTTGACATCAATTAATTCTCCTTTTCTTGCCATTGTAAATGGAGATCGCGAATATCCAGCTATTACAGAATTATACATTTTAAAATCTCTAATATAGAATTATTTTTGAAATGGTAAAGCGGTTATAATACCCTTTCTTTTTTTTCCATCCAAACTTTCAACAAGAACTTTTTGACCTATTTCCCAGTAATCTTTTAAAATCATAGAAAGTCCTATATTTTTCTTTATTCTAGGAGAGTAAATACCAGATGCTATTTGGCCAATTTTTTCATTATTTTCTGAATATATTGGAAGTGGCTTTCCAGTTGGAGCACAAGGATCTCCATCAAAAATAATTCCTCTAATCTTTTGTTTAATTCCTTTAGCATGTATTTTTCTTAAGGCATCTTTGCCTACAAAATTATGAGATTCATTTTCATTGCAATATTTATCCAAATTACATTCCAAAGGATTATTTTCTATTGTAAAATCATTCCCGTAAGACATTAAACCAGCTTCAATTCTATCAATTAAATTTGGACAGCCTGGTAAAATATTATATTTTTGACCAGCTTTCCATATAGTATCCCAAAGTTGTTCTGCTAATTTCGTTCTTTCAAAATGATTTTCAAATCCTTTAAAATAAATTTCAAAACCATCTTGTTTGCTGTAACCAGATCTCGCAATGACTTGTTTTGTGCCTAAAAAATCAAAAATTCTAAAATTAAAAAATTTTATCTTTTTTATTTCTTCACCAAAAACTATTGTCATTAATGCTTCAGATTTAGGTCCTTGCACAGCTAAAGGATAAACATCAGGTTCAATTATATTTACATTTAAATTTGAGCCTAACGCTAAACCTTTTGCCCATAATAAAATATCTGAATCTGCTATTGATATCCAAAACATATCATCGTCAAGTTTTAATAAGACCGGATCATTTATCATTCCAGCATTTTCATCTATTATGGGTATATAAAAACATTTTCCCGTTTCCATATTTTTTAAAGATCTTGGAGTCATTAGTTGTACAAGTTTTTTTGCATCAGGACCACTAATCTGCACTTGTCTTTGACATGAAACATCCCAAATTTGTACATGTTGACTTAAATGCCAATAATCTTCCTCAATAGAATTTTTAAAGCCTTTTGGCAAAAGCATATGATTAACTACAGTGAAATCTGACACTCCACATTCTTCAACTTTATTTGTAAAAGGCGTTCTTCTTATTCGCCTAGACATACTTAATTTAATACTACTTTTCATATTTAAGGTTTGATAGCTGCTTTTTAATCAGACCACCAAATAGAGTAACCATTAGGAGAAATTATTATTGGTATATGATATTTTTTATTTGGATCTAGCATCTTGAATTTAACAGTAATTTCTGAAACTATTTTTTTTTCAGAAAAATAATCTCCAGTTTTACAAACCATTTCATATTCAGATTTACAATCTTCATCATTAAGATCAAATTCTTTTAAAACTCTGCCTCCATCGTCAGTTTTGGTTTCGCAGAAAACTTTTTTCTCCCCATTAGATTTGATTTGATAAATAATTATATCTACATTATTTGCATGCGTACCGTTTACTGAGTTCAATAAATGAGATGATAAAGTTGCCATAATTATTCTATCGAAGATTTCTCTCTTTTGGTTGCGACTGCTGCAACTATTGGACTTAGAACAGGTTTTGCTTTAACATTTACACAAGCTGTTTTACCGCTTGCAATTGCTCTTTTTAAAGCAGGCTCTAATTCTTCCCTTTTTGTAACAAGTTCACCATGCCCTCCAAATCCTTCAAATATTTTATGGAAAGGAATATCCCTAAAGTCAGTTGCTACACGTTTTCCACTTTTGAATAGACGTTCTTGTTGCTGTCCTATAGAAGCCAAACCTTCATTATTATCAATTACAACAATAATTGGTTTTTTCTCATGAAAAGCAGCTTCTATTGACATTCCGCCAGATAAAAAAGCTCCATCTCCACTTATAAGAACGACATTTGAATTAGGATTATTATTTTTTGCTGATAAAGCAAATGATACTCCGACACCTAGCATACTAAATGTACCTGGATGTAAAATCCCTCCAAGCTTTTTTCCCTTTGCTCCAGCAATATTTATTGCAATTTCTGACCAAAAATGAGTGTTACCTCCGTCAATTATCAACCAATCTTTTTCACCCATTACATTTTGAACATCCAAGGCTAGTTGAAGAGGGTGTATTTTAGCACCATTTTTTTTTGCTTTTTCTGCTTCTAAATTTAAATCTTCTAATGATTTTTCTACCCATTCTTTTTTTTTAGCTTTATTTTTATCAAACCATTTACTATCCAAATTCCATTTATTATTTTTTTTTAAATTTCTCAAAGTATCTAAAAAAACTCCTGGATCACATAAAAGGTTTATGTCTGCAGCTCTATTAATTTCTATTTCTTCGTGAGAACCATTTACACAAACTAATTTTGTAGTTTTAGGAAAAAAAGGAGGATTTCCAAAATTCATTTGATTATCCAATCTTGCACCAACCATTAAAACCAAATCTGAATTATTTAGTGCAAACTCTGATGGAGGAAATTGATGTATATCAGCTAAACCCATGTAGGCATTAGCTTCTTCTCCTAATAATTTTTGATGATAAGGAATATTAAAAATTGGAATATTTAAATCATTACCAGCATTCTCTAAATTTTTTTCAGATTTTGACCACCATACTCCATGACCTCCAATTAAAACTGGCTTTTTTGAATTACATGCAAGCTCTAAAATTTCAGAAATTGAATTTGGTTCTGGCCAAGCCTTTGCAATAGGTTTTGCTTTATGTGAAAATGGTCTTTCTTCTAAACCCACTTCTTCTGGAAAAGAAGAAAACATTATATCAACAGGTAGGCTTAAGTGAACTGCGCCCGGATATCCATTTGTTGCAATCCTATACGCTTTGTCTACAAATTCTCTTATTCGGTTGCCATCAGTAATGCTTGCACTATATTTTGTTAGTGGCGCAGCGATTGAAACATCGTCTATTTCTTTAAATCCACCAGATCCCTGTCTTTTTAAACTACTTGACCCAGTAATATAAATTATTGGAGTTCTTTCTCCCCAA
>Ga0310344_10003305_pt1 | contig 12031 bp, 9 predicted proteins | sample HC15DNA20200_MG_FD_203801 | JGI IMG/M metagenome (GOLD analysis project Ga0310344, IMG submission 203801) | Marine microbial communities from station ALOHA, North Pacific Subtropical Gyre - HC15-DNA-20-200_MG | ecosystem: Environmental > Aquatic > Marine > Oceanic | place: Pacific Ocean: North... | reverse complement strand
GATGTCGTAGAGAGAAATTCGGCGGATCGGGATTCGAAGGAGGGTGACGACGTCTTCGTCGGTGACGTCTCGCTTGATGATCTTCTTGTAGGGCTTCAGGCCGTCGACGACCGCTTTGTTCACGTCTCCGGCTGTTTCCTGCTCTTCGATCTCCTTATAGATCCGATTTTCGATGAAGATCTGCTCGAGTGTCTTGGCGTGCAGCCGGTCGCTGAGTTCGCGTTCCCCGAGTTTGAGCTCGGCTTTGAGGACGTCTAGTAATCGGTCGGTGCAGTGCTTGACGACCTCGGTGACGTTCATGATATGCGGTCGCTCGTCCTTGATGGTCAGCATGTTGGCGGAGATCGAGTTCTCGCACCCGGTAAAGGCAAAGAGAGCGTCGACGGTGTCCTTCGACTGAATTCCACGCGCAAGATGGATGTCGATCTCGACTTCCTCGGTCGTGTAGTCGGCAATCGAGCTGATCTTGAGCTTCCCCTTTTTCGAGGCGTCCTCGATCGTCGTAATGAGGCTCTCGGACGTGTAGCCGTAGGGAAGCTCCCGCACAACGATGCGTTTCGGATCCTTGGTGTCGAGCACGGAGCGGATGAGCACTTTTCCGTTTCCGTCATTGTAATCGGACACGTCCACCTGTCCTCCCGTCGGGAAGTCCGGGTAGAGCTTAAAACGTTTCCGTTTGAGGTAGGCAATCTGCGCTTCAAGGACTTCGCAGAAATTGTGTGGAAGAATGCGCGTGGACATGCCGACCGCGATGCCCTCGGTCCCGAGGATCAGGAGCAGCGGGACTTTGGCGGGAAAGACGACAGGTTCCTTGTTCCGGCTGTCGTAGGTGTCGACGTATTCGGTGATCGACTTGTTGAGGAGGACGTCACGCGCGAGGTCGGTCAGTCGGCATTCGATGTAACGGGCGGCACTGGCCTCGTCCCCCGTGAGGATGTTTCCGAAGTTGCCCTGCTTCTCGATCAGGTAGTCCTTCTGCGCAAGGACGATGAGCGCACCCTCGATCGACTGATCTCCGTGGGGGTGATACTTCATGGTGTTGCCAACGATGTTGGCCACCTTGTGAAACTTGCCGTCGTCCACCTCGGCCAGCGAATGCAAGATCCGTCGCTGTACCGGCTTCAGCCCGTCGTCGACGTCCGGGATCGCCCGATCCTTGATGACATAGCTGGCGTACTCTAGATAGTTTTTTTCGTATAGCGTGTCGACGTATGGCATTCGCCTCTACCGGTTTAGTGATGGAATGCGTTGAGAGTGAGAAGTGAGCAGGCAGTAGGGAAGTCGGGTTTCTTCTCACTGCTGCCTCATGCTTTTTGCCTCAAACTAGGTTTTCGACAATGTAGTCTTTCCGCTCCGGCGTATTCCTGCCCATGTAGAACTCGAGCATGTCCGGCACTTCCTTGAGGCTTCGCAGGTTCACTTTGACGGCGCGCATGTCTTCGCCGATGAACTGACCGAATTCTTTCGGGGAGATTTCGCCGAGGCCCTTGAATCGCGTGACTTCGGGGTTGCGGATCTCTTCGAATGCGGCGTCCCGCTCCTTGGGGCTGTAGCAGTAACGCGTCTCCTTGTTGTTTCGGACACGGAAGAGCGGCGTTTCCAGGATATAGACGTGGCCACGCTGAACGAGCTCTTCGAAGAAGGAGAGGAAGAATGTCAGGAGCAGGATGCGGATGTGGAAGCCGTCGTGATCGGCGTCAGTGGCGATGATGACCTTGTTGAAACGAAGATTGTCGACGCTGTCCTCGATGCCGAGGGCGGACATGAGGTTGAACATCTCGACGTTTTTGTAAATGGCCGCCCGTGTCTTGCCGTGCAGGTTCATGGGAACGCCTTTGAGGCCGAAAATGGCCTGCGTGAGGACGTCGCGCGCAGAGACCATCGAGCCGGCGGCGGATGGGCCTTCGGTGATGAAGATCGTCGAATCTTCGCCGTGCTTTTTGTGACCGAGGTGATACTTGCTGTCTTTGAAATGGGGAATCTTGATCGCGATCTTCTTGGCAGCTTCCTTGGCCTCTTTCTTGACCGCGTTGAGCTCTTTTCTCAGCTTCTCGTTGTGGACGATCTTTGCCTCGAGCTTCTTGGCAATGGCACCGTTCTTGTGGAGCCAGTCGACGACGGCTGAACGCGTTTCAGCGACAATCCAGCTTCGCACATCTGCATTTCCCAGCTTGTTCTTCGTCTGGGACTCGAAGACGGGATCTTTAAGCCTCACCGCGACGGCTCCCGTGATCGACTCTCGGACGTCGGCCCCTCCGTAGTTCTTCTTGAAGAATTCGTTTACGCCTTTGAGCACGCCCTCACGGAAAGCGCTCTGGTGTGTTCCGCCGTCGCTCGTGTGCTGGCCATTGACGAAGCTGTAATAGGTTTCGCCGTAGGTCGACGCGTGGGTGAAGGCGAATTCGATGTGTTGACCTTTGTGATAGCAGGGCTCGTAGATGACGTCGTCACCGACTTCGCGGTTCAGGAATTCGAGCAGCCCGGCCCGGGTGACGAATTTCTTCTTGTTGAAGTTGAGCGTCAGCCCACTGTTGAGGCAGGCGTAGTTCCACATCCGACGCTCGACATACTCCTCGTTGAACGCGTACTCACCGAAGATCTCCTCGTCCGGCAGAAATTCGACATACGTGCCATTGGGCTTCTTCGCCTTGCCTTGCTTCTTGCTGATCATCTGGCCCTGGGAGAAGATGGCTTCTGAATATTTGCCATCCCGATACGCGACGACTTTGAAGTCGATGCTCAGGGCGTTCACGGCCTTCGTGCCGACGCCGTTCAGACCGACGCTGAACTGAAAGACGTCATCGTTGTATTTGGCGCCCGTGTTGATCACGGACACGCACTCGACCACCTTGCCGAGGGGAATGCCTCGGCCGTAGTCCCGAACGGAAACGCGACCGTCTGCGTCGATCTTGACGTCGATCTTTTTGCCGTGCCCCATGATGAACTCGTCGACGGCGTTGTCGACGACTTCCTTGAGCAGAATGTAGATGCCGTCGTCGAAGTCGGTGCCGTCGCCCAGGCGGCCGATATACATCCCCGTGCGCAGCCGGATGTGCTCGAGTGAACTGAGGGTCTTGACCTTGCTCTCATCGTAGACGCCCGGAGCGGATTGCTTTGAGCGTCCGTTCGACTTTCGGGTCTTGCCGCTTGCGGACCCGTTCCTGGGTTTGGCCATGAGATCGAGTTGGCCTGAGGAGGGCGTTTTTCGGGATTTAGCCGTGATGGGCATAGTTCACCTTACGTTCGGATCAAAGAGACCGTTGTCAAAAGATAGGGAGAAATCGCACGCGGGGGTGTGCGAGGGAAGCTGTTCACGGCGGCCGAAGGGCCTCCAAAGGGGAACTGCGGGAGGTTCGTCCGACGCAATGTGTAATATAATGATGGTCAGCGGATGGATCAAGATTCGATTAACTGACTAAAAAACAGGAATATGCGGACGATGTTCCAGCCCGCGGCACGAGAGCTCTTCGACGGTGCTGGCGAAGGATCCCTATGCGTCCTGCTCGGCCCGAAGATTCCAAAGTGGGGACGTGGTGATGTTTTTAACCACGGCCTGGGTCATGACGGCACCCGCCGGGACATCGTGGCTCAGGCGGGAGCCGGTGGCGATGTGGTAGGGGATCGGATCTTCGGTGGCGGTCTCTCCCAGGGCCACGGCAGGGCCGAGGAACGTTTCCCATCTGTCGTCGTGCGCACCGTCCAGCGTGGTCCCAGCAGGAAGATCCTGGCGGGCCCGACCGAAGGAGTCGTACCGCTGGTTCATCTCCCATCCTGAGGATGGCGTGCCGTTCAGGACGGCGGAGAGGAGCGAGTAGGGGGTCTCGACCCCGCAGAGATGGTAGGGTCTGAAGAGCATGACAGAGGTGCCGTCCACATTGCTCATGTGACCTTTCCCGGACAGGATTCCGCGGGAGTACTTGTTGCCGGCGTGGACTGTGACGTAGACGCCGCCGCCCATGCTGACGTCGTTGGGCGTCCGGAGATAGGTCGTTTGTTCGATGACGCCTCTGCCGTCGAGCAGGCCGCCGTAGGTTTTCGGGCAGAGCGTGGCTGGCATCTCGGAGGGCCACAGAACCGGATGTCGAAGGCGGTCCCGTTCGATCGTCATTCCGGTGGCATTCGCGACGATGCCGAGCTCGGTCAGGTCGTCCGTCCGGATCTCGGCCAGGTCTTCGAGGACCTCGATCCTTCGCTTGATGGCCTCTTCACGGAGTCCCTGGTCGTCGGGTCCGGTGAGCGGTCTGAATAGATCGACCTCTGCCGTCGATAGATCCCGGGTCTTCCCGCCCCGAAATATCAGTTGTTCCTTCTGAAGGTCGACCCAGATTCGCTTCTCTCCGAACTTGCCCCCACAGAGCACCTCGAGACCGATCGTGCGACACCATTCGATCAGACTGATCAGATGACTGGGCTGATCCCCGTCAGCGCACGAGTAGACGACGTTGTTTTCCTGTGCGATCCGCCGAAGGATTGTGCCGACGACGACCTCTGCCTCCTTGGTCACCATGACGACGTGCTTGCCGCCCTGGAGTGCGGTGGCGGCGTGGGTCGCGCCGGCTGTGGGGGATCCCGTGCCTTCCACGATTACGTCCAGGGGAAGGTCCATCAGAAGTTCGCCTTCGGCGACAGCAACTTTCTTGCCCGCCTCCATGCCGGCCAGAGCTTCGGCGCTCGTGCTGGCGATGACGATGTCTTCCTCGTCGATTCCGGCGAGTTGGAATGCCCGATGCGCGGCATCGATATTCGTATCGGCGACGATCGATACATTCAAACGCGGAATCTGTTCGGCCTGAGTCACGATGGCGGTGGCGTAGTCTCCTGTACCGATGGCGCCGGCCTGCACGATCTTGGTGGAGTTTTCAGATTCACTCACGTCATTGCCTCGGGACGATTGGACTGCGAGCACCAACACCATTGGGCAAAAGACACTGGGGGTAGGCCCGGTTCGCGAACCGGGCCCACGGGTATTGGCCCTTGCAATGTCCCCGATGGAGACGACCGGACAAGTGAAGCCCCCGCCCGATGATCCGGTGCGGGGGCCTCGCTTTCAATACTGACTTCTGAAATCATCCGGAGAACTGGGTGGCGAACAGCAGGAAATCGCCGAATCCGACTCCCGGCGTGCCGTTGAGGTCGGCCAACTTGACTTCCGGTTCACTTAAACTACCGATCACGACGCCGGTTCCGGCGTGGGCGGATGACGACATCAAGGCGATGAAGAGGACGAAAAGGACGGATAGGGTGCGCATCACGGTTTCAGGGAAGGTCAGCGGGAACTGTGTCAACGGCTCGGTTCTGCTCGGAAAACTTCAGCGGACAGAATACTGTAAACCATCGACTGGATGCAAGTGCTTTGTGGAAAAGAGCTTAGGACCAAGTCTGCCGGGTCTCAGTAGAGGCCCCAGGAATGTCCCTCGCCGGGAAACCAGATCACGTCGATGAGGAAGGAGATGGCGACCCCTCCAAAGTAGCCGAGCATGAGGCCGAGGAAAAAAGGCGTCGCCTTACGGTAGAGGCGGATTCCGCCCGCCCGCAGGATGATGAGTTTGGCCAGCCAGCTGATGAAGATGGAGAAAGGAAGGATCTTGGCAGGGTACGTGGTGGCAGTCACGAATCCGATCGGGTGGATGGGCCACCAGGGAAAGAGATAACGCAGGAGGGCCATGGCGCCGACGGTTCCGAAGCCCAGCAGCGTCCACCAGGCCCTGAATCGCTTGACGGAAAACGGATCCCGAATGTAAGCAACGGCTTCGTCGAACGTGCCCTGGACGGAGCCGGCGTAGATGGCACCGTAGTTGAACGCGCCGGTCCGGTAGCCCGAATCGACTGCGTACCACGCGCTTCCGCCTGCGACCACGGCAACGGCGATGGCGACGGCCAGACCCAATCGGCCGCGATGGTCCCGGAGGGCATCGAACAGCCGCACGGCATTGGCGGTCGGGGCAATGAGAGCGGTTTTCATGTCGCGATGCCACGTTCGGGTAATTCCCATCGCTACGATTCCCGACGGGCGCATGTTGACTGCGCCGAGGATGTGGAAAGTGGCGGTCTGTGCGTGCACCGGCCGGGTGCTGATCAGGCCACCTTCAATCGACATCCGCGTGATCCCAAGCCAGATGATGACCACGAAGCCGAAGAAGACTAAGGCTGTGAGGATCGACATGCCCGAGGCTGCGCACCAGGCGATGATGAACGCTCCGCTGCCGACCCAGCCGAAGAAAGCGCCCCGATAGGGAATGAGCTCGCGGCTGTCGTCGACCGTGGGGTCCCCGTAGATCGCCTTCCTGAACACGGCCCCCAGATGCTCCCGGCCCATCCACAAACTCCAGGGGATGATGAGGAAGAGCGCGCCCAGGCAGCTCCAATCTTCGAACAGGGTATTTCCTGCACTGTGGGTGGGGCCGATGTCGACGCCGATTCTGTTGAGCAGCCCCATTTCCATGGTGATCAGGAATCGAAAGACCCAGATCGTCATCGAGATGTCGAGATCGATGAAGTAAACCGACCCGATGATGACGGGATAGATGCGCGTGAGGACCGGGGGAAAGTGCGTACCGAACTGGATGGTTCCCGTATCGCGCGGGATTTCGGGAAACAGGGGCACGAAAAAGCCGATGATGTTCCAGAAGATCTGGAACGATCCGACCGCTGCGCCGATCCAGAAGAGCGGGCGGTTGAGGAACCCGATCGTCCAGAATCCCATCTCATCAGGTTCTCGCGGGCGGGTGGCCTGGAGAGGGAGAGCCATCAACGGGAAGGCAAGTCGTTCGTGTTCCACCCATTGCTTCCGCATGATGGCGACGGTCGTGTAACAGAAGACGGCGACGGCGGCGACGAGGGACATTCGCCAGAAGAGAGGGACCGCCCAGGCGTCCCACGGGATGGAGGCACCCAGCGGCAGGCCCTCGAAAAACCAGCGCACGGCCTGCCGGTCCGTGACGACCGCCCACTTGGCCATGTTGGGAAGCAGATCTATGGCCCACCCGTTCTCGGGTGTGGGATAGTAGTAGGGCGCCGCCGTGTTCGAGATCAGGTGCGCCATGAAGTAGCTGGGCAGCGCGGACCCGATGCTGGCCATGCCGAAAATCACGAGCAACTCGGTCGAAGTCAGGACCGACTGCGGCCGCACCTTCTGGATGAGCTTGTTGAGGAACGCGGCGATGATGAAGAACGGCACCACCACACCCCACGGCAGGTGGTCCTGCGCCATCTTCGTCGTGTGCCCGATGTGACGTGTCCAATGACCGCCCCAGGCCATGAAGGTGACACAGAGTGTGCCTAGGAAGAGGGCGCGGGTGGTGACGGGGGGGGAGGGGGTGGGCTGGTTGGATGGACCCAGTTCTTCGGCAGGATGGGCTGTGGCCATCACCCTACCTCGAGAACTGCCGCAACCAGAATGGAAAAGCTAAAATGCAAAGTGTTGGTCCACGGCTTGCATGTGCTGACTTTCGTCATGGGGAACAGAGATCTCTCGGAGAGGTTGCTTGTATTCGCGATCAGTGTTGGCAAAGTCGTTGACAGGCTCCATAGGTCTACTTTCGGCCGGCAGATCGCGTGGCAGTTAAGCGACTCCGGCACTTCGCCCATGGCCAATTACGAAGAGGCCTGTGCTGCAGAAAGCAGGCGGGATTTCGTGCACAAGATGAGCATCTGCCTCAAGGAGCTTCGCGAATCGAAAAGCTGGTTACGACTCATCAAGGCCAGCGAGCTATTGTCCGCGATCGAAGTAGAGCCGCACATTGATGAGTGCGATCAGCTGTGTCGAATCTTCGCAAAGTCGATCATCACAGCCAAGTCAAAGATGTAAGTTCGTTTCAACTCTCACACAAAATTGAACGAAACGATCATTTTGCATTCGACTTATTCCCAACCGCTGACGTCGCGTACTCCCTCGCTCCAATCCACCCACATGTCATTTCCGGGCGGCTCTTCTTCCAGGATGTCGACGTCTTTGAGGACGTAGTCGCAGAGGACGGCCTTTCGGATCTGGCGACTGTAATTATGTGAGGCCATGTGGCCGAGACGGTGGTGCCAGAGGACGACGTCCCCGGCGTTCCCGTAGGTTTGGTCGTAGACGTGGTCGCTGGCAAAGGTGGCTGCGTGGTCCTTGTAGAACGGGCCGTACTCTGCGCGATAGCGGGAGTGGAAGTCCCGCCAGAAGGTACGATGGCTGCGCGGCCAGACGGTGAAGCCGCCGCCGTCGGGAGGGACTTCGTCGATATAGGCGACGCATCCGAAACTGAAAGGGTGCCCGTCGCAGTGGGTGCTCACGGGTTTGCGTTCGGCGTCGGGTCCATAAGGAAGCGTGCAGTAGATTCCGCGAACGCGTTCGATCGGTTTGAAGCGATCCCGGCCCAGAAGCTGGTGGGCGATTCCGTCCATGGCGCCCGGCAACATGTCGATCATGAAAGGTTCGTCGCCGATTTTGCGATACTGCCAGCGGAAGCTCCGCTTATGGTTGGAGCCATCCGGGTTTTCTTCTTCTTCCTTGATAGGACCGACCCACGTGTCGGGGTCGTCTTTCTTGAAGGAAGGCGGCGGGTCGTCCCAAAGCCGGTCACAGGCCTCGGCGCACAGTCGTTGGTCGAGCGCTTCCCTAAGAACGAGATAACCGTTCATCTTGAAGAATCGGATCTGGTTTTCAGTCAGTCTGAGCATGGTTGGATCCCACAGAAGTGACGGCCCTTCGGGGCCAGCTTGAGGTTCGCCCGCAGGCCCTCCTTATATAAAGTCCTCCGCCGGTCCCCGGGCGACGGTCACCTCGCCATGTGATCCGAGCTCCCGGATGACTTGGCTGATTTTGACCTGAGCCTGCTCGACTTCGCTCATCCGCGACTGGCCCTGAAACTCCATGTCCTCCTTGAGCGCGGAGGAGGCTCGCTCCGACATGGATGCGAACACCACCTCCTTCGCTTCTTCACTCGCCCCCCTCAGTGCGAGGGCCAGATCCTCCTGCTCGATGGCTCGTAAAACCAGCTGAATGTGTTTCTGGCTCATCCCGACCAGGCTGTCGAACGTATACATCCGATTCCGGATCTGTTCCGCCAGCTCAGGATCCTTCGTGTCGATGTCGTCAAGGATTCGGGTTTCGGTCGTGCGACCGGCATTGTCCAACATCTCGGACACGACGTCGACGCCCGGGACCTGGGTGACCCGTTCTGACACGAAGGTCTTGAGTTCGTCGGACAGCGTGCGTTCGAGTTCGTCGAGAGCCTGGGGGGAAATCCGGTCAACGCGCGCCATTCGGTTGGCGATGTCCGTCTGCATCTCAATGGAGAGTTCGTTGAAGACCTCGGCGGCCACACCGGGTTCGAGCTGCGACAGAATGACGGCGATGGTCTGCGGGTGCTCCTTGGCAACAATGGCGACGAGCTCGTGGGGGGCGATATGGTCGAGGCTCGAGAAGCTGCGAGCTTTCTTCCCCTCGACGCGGCTTAGCATCTGATCTGCTTTTTCGGCACCCACCGTCTTTTCGAGGACGCTGCGCGCGAACTCGCCGCCTCCTTCGTCCATACCGGCGCCCGCCCTGAGCAGCTTTTCGAATTCCTCGATTACGGCGTCCATCTCGTCGGTCGACACGGTGTCCAGCTCGGCCAGGGCCTGGGCGATGTTCTCGCCGTCGTCATCGCCGAGATACTTCATGATTTCAGCCGTGGCCTCTTCGCCGAGGGCAATCATGAGAACCGCAATCTTCTGACGGGGTGAGAATTCTCGGGTCGCGTCGTTCATGGCTCTACCGATCGATGCGGTGTGCTTCGATGTAGTCCCAGTTGATCTTGTATCCCATTCCCGGCTCGGTCGGAACCGTGACGTAGCCCGCTTTGTCCATCGGGTCGCAGATTTCCTCCAGGTAAGGCTGCGGGGTGTCGTAGTCGACGCCCGGCGCGAGCAGTCCACGTTCGTAGTAGGTACAGACGTCCTCACTCGTCGCGCCCAGAATCTGGAGGTTGGCGAATCCGGCCATGTGCATCTCGCATTTCACACCAGCGGCTTCAGCGATGGCGGCCATCTTGATGCATCCGGTGATGCCCCCCCGAAGTACGTCGATCCGGGTCATGTCGGAGGCGCCTCGGGCGATCCAGTCGAAGCGGGTGTAGATGCTGCCCGCTGCGATTTCGGGGGACAGGATGGGAATGGTGAGTTCACGGGCCAGCTTTTCGTAAGGACCGACGCGATACTCGTTCATGGGGTGTTCGTACCAGTAGAACCCGAGCCGTTCGAGTTCGCGTCCTACGAGGAACGCGTCTTCGTAGGTTCGATACGTGCCCCACGGGTCGAAGCTCAGGACCATGTCGTCACCGACCGCATCCCGTACGGCCTGGCAGCAGCGGATGTCCCAATCGATGTGCGAAGGACGACCCGGATCCGATTGACCCGTTTCCGGGTCCCAGAAATAATAGGGATGAATCTTGTAGTGGGTGTAGCCCTCCGCCTTGCAGGCGAGGGCGTGGGCGGCATAATCTTCGGGCGGCCCCATGTTCGGAAAGGTGCTGCCATACGCTCTGACCCGTTCCCGACATCCCCCTAGGAGCTTGTGTACCGGCACCCCGAAAGCTCGAGCCTGCAGGTCCCACAGCGTCATGTCGACGACGCTGAGGAGATTTTCGGGAATGTTGGCGACCCACATCCAGTGCCAGAATTTCTCTCGATCGAACGGATCGTGACCGACGAGCATCTGTTTAAGACGACCGGTCAGGACCTTGATCTGATCGGCTGTCATGCCGTCCTGGTCTCCGTGCCCGTGTCCCCCGAAATAGTAGCCCTCGGCGCCTTGATCGGTCAGGATCTTCGTGAGCGTCTGCGTGACGGTTGTCGCCTCCAAGAACTCGCCATTCCTGAAGGCCTTCCTGGGAATGCTGAATGGGATGACCTGAAGGTCTGTGACTTTCATTGGGACGCTCGTGGTGTCGCGGTTCGCAATGAGAATCGTCCGTGAAGACCAAGGACGATACACCCACGATAAGTATGGATGGCCAGAGTAAGAAGCGGAACGTGGTGTTCAGCTGGAACTTTTGGTCGGAAGGAGGTCTTTGAGCAAGGGCATCTCGTCCAGGTCCTCCTCTGTGAGGCGAGACCAGTCGATCCCGCGGTGGGCGGGGAGCGGGTCGTCGATGAGGAGGGTACGGGTGGGGGTTACGATTCCGGCGAGGGGTAAGTCGTTGTCGTCCCGAGGGATGGAAGCAAGCACCTGGGCGTCGTGAACGCTCGTGTAGACCGGAGCTGGAGGATGGCCGAGTTCACGAAGGATCGCGTACTCGATGTCGCTATACCCCTCCCCTTTACCGCATCGATGACCCCGGGCATCGACGGCCACGGAACCACACACGATCGCATCCATCGCGGGCAGGTCGTGGACGGGAATGTCGTCCGCCCATTCGTCCATCCCGGACAGACTCGCCGCTTTTCGGAATGCTTCGGGGGGAATCACGTCCGGATCGAGACGCTTGAATCCGCCGCGGAGTCGCGGGGTCGGAACGTAGATGGTCTTGCCGTGTTGAAGAGCCCGTGATCTGACCGGACGTTGAGGCGCGTCGGGGTTGACCTTGATACGCTTGGCTGCTGCGATTTGCGGGATGTCGAGCAGACGATCGGCGGCGATCGATGTCCCGACGAAGTTCGGAATCCGACCGTGCGGTGGGAACGGAAAAGCGGCAAACCCCTCGGCTTCGAGGTGGTCCCACACGTGCTGTCGAGCGGCTTGTTTGGTTCGCACGCGACCGTCGTTCTCCAAAGGAAAGGGCGAAACGAATCGAGTTGCGTCGCCCTGTGATGTCATTTATGTAGGGATCAGCCCTTGGCGGCCTGTTCTTTTTCGTAAGCCTCACGCTCCTCGGCCGAGTAGACTTTCATGTGGTAAGGGGGCCCCGCGAGGATGTCGAGTGCTTTCTGGTCGCCCTTACTTGCTTTCTGGATCAGCTTGGTGCGGTCGGCGCGCTCTTTGGCCTTTCGTTCGGCCAAAGTCATGGGCTTGGCTGCCGGTTTTTCTTCCTTCTTTTCTTCGGCCATCTGCTCTGGTTCCTTTCCGTCGCCT
>Ga0310344_10003304_pt1 | contig 12033 bp, 12 predicted proteins | sample HC15DNA20200_MG_FD_203801 | JGI IMG/M metagenome (GOLD analysis project Ga0310344, IMG submission 203801) | Marine microbial communities from station ALOHA, North Pacific Subtropical Gyre - HC15-DNA-20-200_MG | ecosystem: Environmental > Aquatic > Marine > Oceanic | place: Pacific Ocean: North... | reverse complement strand
AGTTGATTAATAATTACAACATCTGTAAATCTCATTTTTTACTCCTAATGATTATATATAAGCATCAGATTCAAGGTTTGTCCAAACCCAGATAAGCTGGTGGGAAGATAACTTGTTGGAAGATCATAATCGACTCTTTTTGGATTAGCTGAAAATAAAATATTAACACTGAAATAGTCAAAAGTAATACCCCACCGGAAGTAGTAAAATCTCTGCTTATTTCTCCAATCAATTTGAGAAATAGCCATTAATTGGTGTAAAAGTCCAACAGGAAAACTTGCCATAAAAACTGAATAACTATGAGTATCAGTTCTTGAGTTTAGCAATGAAGACCCTTTGATATTCATGGTCTCCGTCATTAATAACAACCCATTTCCTATAGGTACTGTAAAATCACCGCCTGCACTGATCATTGAGTATCTACTGAAACCAGAATAGTTTTTATTTTCAGAAATAAGAGCAGATCCTTCAAACCAAAAACCTATGAATCCATCATACCTATAATCTAAGGCAAATCGATCATGAGGGCCGGACATCATTATAGGAAAAAGTCCTATTTTTTGAGGCATAACTGTAGGATCTTGGTGGTAGGTAAACCCCCAGTCACCTGAATCCAATGATAATTCAGCCCTACCTCCGTACGATAATGTGTCAGTTTTACTATTAATTGCCCAACTCCAAATAGACACATTATTGATAGGGAAAAAACGCAACCTGAATGATTCTACACCATCTGTTTGTCCAGTTGGGTCACGCAGATCTATAGTGTCAAACCAAGAAGTTGGCCGAAGAAATTGGGCAGGACCAAAAGCTATTTTTTGAAGTCCCAATCGGGCTTCTACTTTAGGTGAGGAATATCTTAACCATCCACGGTAAGGTTTTGCACTAGTTGCTAGTAATACATTTCCTCCATGCATTCTGTTTATACGATAAGCCCATTCAATATCCAGTAACTGGCTATTATCAAAGTTTTGATATATAGATATAGTTGGGATATAACCCAACTGTGCTTCATAGGAAGATTGATCTTCCGCAGGATCATCGCCTATTATACCGCTACCCCAAAGTTGCCCTTTTATAGAAAATGTTTGCCCATAAACTATTGGAGTATGAATAAAACATATAATAATGAAAAGGTATGATCTTAATATATACATCTAGTCTTTATACAAATTAGGGCAGGAAAAAGTTTATTTATTGAAAGTTTGTAGGATGCCTTACCTTGCTAATGTTTATTCTGATATTCAATAGTCGACAATAAGTAATATTATGTTACAGAAAAAGAAAACTTTTCATCAGCTTTGTCATTCAGGTCGTGTCATTTAAATTTCATACCTACCAATGAAACTGCACTGGAAAATTATAATAGGTTTAGTACTCGGCATAATCTATGGTGTCTTAGCTGCTTCAAATGGCTGGAGCAAATTCACATCAGACTGGATTTCTCCATTTGGCACAATCTTTATAAACCTGCTGAAATTCATTGCTATTCCTCTAGTTCTTTCATCGCTAGTTACAGGTGTTGCTTCTCTTTCGGATTTGAAAAAGTTATCACGCATTGGAGGGAAAACTATAGGTATCTATATCACAACAACTGCAATAGCGGTTACGATAGGTTTAGTAGTAGTGAATCTTCTTCAACCTGGCAATAGAGTACCTGAAAAGATGCAGAAGCAACTTCAACAAACCTATCAACAGGATGTGGAAAAGCGAGAAGAAGTGGCAAAAGGAGTACAAGATCGTGGGCCTTTACAACCAATTGTTGATATAGTTCCAAGCAACTTTTTTGACTCCGCATCAAGTAATCGTAACATGCTTCAAATTGTTTTTGTAGCCATATTTATTGGTGTTGGAATAATTCAGATTCCACAAGAGAAAGCTAAAGCTATTTTAGCAGTTTTTGATGGCTTCAATCATATAATTATTCGAATGGTTGATATTATAATGATTATGGCACCACTAGGTGTCTTTGCTCTAATAGCAGATACTATCACATCCGTGGCTGGTGATAATCTATCGCAAGTTATAGAACTATTAGGTGCACTTGGTTTCTATTGTATTTCTATTATTCTTGGCTTAATGATTCATATGGTTGGTACTTATACTTCTGTATTGAAAATATTCTCCTCAATGGGACTTGGGACTTTTTATAAAGGTGTGGCCCCTGCTCAACTTGTAGCTTTTTCTACTAGTTCTAGCGGAGCTACACTCCCCATTACAATGGAACGTTGCGAAGAAAAACTGGGGGTATCTGAAGAAGTCTCTTCCTTTGTACTTCCTCTTGGAGCAACTATAAATATGGATGGTACGGCTCTTTATCAGGCTGTAGCAGCAGTATTCATTGCTCAGACATTAGGAATGGATCTTGATTTATCAGCTCAGCTTACGATTGTTTTGACCGCTGTATTAGCTTCTATTGGTACAGCAGCTGTTCCAGGGGCTGGAATAATTATGCTTGTAATCATTCTGGAGGCTATTGGAGTACCTAGTGCTGGTATTGCTCTAATATTAGGTGTAGATAGAATACTTGATATGCTACGGACAGTAACTAATGTTACTGGTGATGCTACTGTAGCAGTCTCGGTAGCATCTATGGAGAATCAATTAGGTGATCCAGACTTGAATGAAAAAGAGGATAAGCCTAAGATCAGAGCAAATTAGCTCAGTATGTTACCATAGATGGATCAATCTCTAAAGCCCAAGCGTTTATACCTCCTGCCATATTCATGACATTTTCAAACCCTTGATTCATAAGATAGGAAGTAACAGCTGATGAACGCATTCCAGTATGACAATAAATCACAATTTTAATGGATCTATTGAGTTCTGAAAAATGTAATGGGACTGTATCCATTGGCATAAATTCTGAATCTTCTATTTTTACTAGCTCTCTCTCCCATTGATCTCGTATATCCAACAATAAGAACGACTCCTCCTGATCTTGCAATTTCTTGACTGCTTTCACACTGATTTCTTGAATAGGCACCATTATCTCATCCTAGCTTATAAAAGATAGTAAATTATCAATTCAAAAAACTATGGCGTTTTTAAGATTAAAACTTAGCATTTTTTTGGTTGTCAATAGGTTCATTACTTTTAAGTGAACAAAGTTACAGTACTCTATATTGTTTTCATGACTCTTTCTAAAACTCCCATGTTTAATCAGAATCATTTCTAATGTTCTTGTTAATAAAATACTATGGCTGAAAAAGTATTGAACCTTGCTGACCATCGTCACAATTTACTCTATAATTCTATCCATGAAGCTATATGGGGTTTCGGAATTGCTTTTCATACGACCTACGCCGTTATCCCCCTTTTTTTAAAAATGTTAGACGCTCCGCCAATTATCATTGGTTCAGTTGCTGGCGTATTCACAGCCTGCGCTGCTATCCCACAGATAGGAATTGCATTTTTTGGTCAGCGAATTAAGAATCTTAAAAAAGGTCTAATCATTTCGCATTCTGTGATGATTCCACCTATGCTTTTCATTGGTTTTGTTTTTGCTGTATTTGCACCTATTGGCACCAAAGCATGGGTTATATATTTTGTGTGTTTTATGTTATTCTCAATAGGAGTGGGAGCGGTCTTCCCAATTTGGGCTGATTTTTTGGAACTAGTTCATTTACCAGAACGTAGAGGAGAGTTTTTTGGTATATCCTTTGCAGTTTTAAATGGTGCTGGTTTCATTGGTGGTTTTGCTGTTAAAAAACTACTTGATTCCGTTCCCTTTCCCTCAAATTTTGGTTATGGATTTATTATCTACTCAATTTGTATTGTCATGGCCGTGATTCTATTTTTCTTTTACCGATTACAACCTAAAGAAAAACATAAATATAATAGGAACTTCAATGTTTTTAAAAAACTTGTGGCTCATATTATTAAGTCTGATAAAAACTATCGTCGATATTTATTCAGCCGCATGTTATTAGCTGCAAATTATCCCGCTATTTCTCTATACGCTGTTTATACATATGAAAAGCTCCATTTCAACGTTAGCGAAGCCGGTATATTCACAGCGATATCAGTATTGACATCAAGTATAGCAAGCTTTACAATGGGCAAACTAGGTGACAAAATTGGACATAAACATGTTTTAGTCCTTGTCTTCATAGGATATATCGGAGCATTAATAACAGCGTTATTTGCAACAACAATGGCTCATACATATCTCATTTTTATGTTTTTAGGCATTGGTCAGGGAGGGTTTCTCACGACATCTATGAGCTTGATTTATGAGTTTGCTGGTAAAGAAGGAGACAAGAAAATTTATTTTGCTCTTACAGACAGTTTTATTGCTCCTTTTGCCCTCTTTTTTATAATTCTATCTGGGCTGCTAATTCCTATATATGGTATAGGCAAAGTACTAATGGCCTTAGGTGTTTTCATTTTCTTAGGTCTGATCTCCTTGACATTCTTCACCGCTGAACCAAAAACTTTTAGAGAGAAATACAATCCAGCTGACTCAATCAAATAATGTAATATTTATAGAATTTTGTTTATGGATAGTCAACTACACCTTCTAAATTAGATGTAGCTTAACACTAACATGCTAAAAAGAATCAATATAGTATTGTTCATTGCTCTGTGTCTGCTTTCTACTGGATGCAAAGAGGATCCCGAACGCCATTTTAATTTGGGTAATTGGTATTACCACAAAGGCCTAGTAGATGATGCTATACTCGAATATCGGGAAGTGATACGTCTCTACCCATTGGAAACAAGATTAATGGAAAGAGAAGAAATAGACTTGGTTGCTAAAGCCCACTATAATCTTGCCATCGCCTATTCGAAAAAGGGATGGTATGACTATGCTCTTAAGGAAGCAGAGACCACTTTCGAAATATGGCCCACTAAAGAAAACTATGATATGGTGGAGTTGCTTAAAAAACGTCGAAGTTTAGAGCAACTGAAGATTGAAACTGAAGCTTAAACGCTTCAATTATATAGCCTCATCGCAAGTTTAATTTTATGGGTCAGCAAAGGCCCGCCTAAACTGATCCAAATACAAATAATGATGAGTGTTATGAAAAGTGAAAGCTCACCAATATAGGCTATTGGTTTTATAGCCAAATAAATAAGATAAACCCCTAAATAACCAATAATTAAAGAAATTATATAATCCAAAAAAACCTCTCTTTGGCTAGGTATGCCTAGCCTCTCTGCTATAAGTCCTCCTGAAACCAGACCAAACAAAGTACCCATTACTATGCCACCATATTCCACATTAGATAATAAACTAATTAGAACAGTAGCAACTAATAATAAGGTCAAAAAAGATCTCAACTTTATAATGGGAATTCTATTTGCAAACCAACTCTCTAATGAAAAAAATCCAGCTAGTAAAGCTCCTCCAATGATCCAACCTCCTAAAACATCTAAAGGCCAATGTACTCCAAGATAAAGTCTGGAAATTCCTATGATTATCATTATTGCTATTCCAAAACCAAAGTATTTTCCTCGATTTAAAACCAAAAATCCCCATATTACTACCGCTTGTTGAGCATGGCCACTTGGGAATGCATAGCCATCAGCATCTATCATTGCCGTATCTAGCGGCCGTGCCTGATGAAAAAATTCTTTTAATCCTAAATTAATGAAGATGCTAATACAGATTAATATTGTAAATCTGATTGCATCGACTCTATTCCAAAACCAATAAAATAATGGTAAAATAATGACATAAAATCCCTTGTGTCCTAGCAATGATGCAAATCGCATGAAAAAATATATTCCTGGATTATCAAAGCTCTGGAAGAATTCAATGATTGGCACTACTACTTCCTACCAGAAAGTAAAAGATCTTTAATTATACGATAATTTTCACCTTCATTTACAGAAGGGTCAGGATTAAATGGAGTCAGGTTTATCATTTCTAGGACTTTTCCATCATAGCTTAGAATAAAAAAATCACGAATATAAGCCTCCCATGATTGCCATACCCGCTGCTCAATATTATCTTGTACCCAAGGTAAAATTTTCCCGTCAATCATTCCTGATATTGGTTTATTAGAATATTCTATACCATTAATTCCAACAATTTGAATATTATTTATACCTTCGGATCTAAGTTCCAATATCATATCATTTAAAACACCGAACCGGTGTCTACAGGTGCTTCAGCCGTGATCTCCAAAATAAAACGCTACAACAAAATCTCTATCTTTATAAAATGTAGGTCCAATGAATTCTCCATATGTTGGAGAACTAGGGTTCAAATCTTCCAGAGAAAAATCTGAAGCCCTAGGGCTCTCCTCTTGCGGCGCGTTAGGACACCCCAAAAAAAATGTACAAATTATGGGCAAGCAAATACGAAAAAGTTGAAGTTTTGTAGTATCAAATAATTCGATTCGTTTCATGCCTTAATTAGAAAGAGCCAGATCTATGCTCACCTCCATCTGTATAAACAATGGAACAATTAATAAAATCGGCTGCTGGTTGTAGAAGAAGATCAACTACACTTGCAACATCATTAGGTTCAGTTGTTCTGCCCATTGGGTTACGCTTTTCTGTTTTTTTGACCCATTCTTCCCAATTTTCCGTGATTTTTGTCAAAGCTCGTGTAGGTGTTATTCCAGCTTGTATACAGTTGGCTGTAATGCCATGCTTACCTAATTCCCATCCAATCTGACGTGTTATACTTTCTAAAGCAACTTTGGCAACACTGACTGGACCATATCCTTCCATACAAAGATAATTGCCTTCAGAAGTTAGCCCTAACACCCTAGATCCTTGACCAAGAAGTTTATCTTCAAAAAGTAATTGGACCCAATAAAGTATGGATGTCCCCATCACATGAACAGTCATTTCCATTTGTTTCTGAGTAACAGGACGTTCACCAAAAAAGTTTGTAGTAGTTCCAAAAGCAATAGAATGGAGAAAAAGTTTGAGTTTTTCTCCATTAGTTATGTCATTAATCTTTGGAACGAACTCTTTCATAACATCCATGTCCGCAGCATTTTTATTGAAGAAATGAACCCTTCCACCATTTAGAGCACTCAAATCTTCACATAATTGTTCCGCCTGTTTTTTTATCTCTCCTCTATCAAAATGAAACCCGATAATTCCATAGCCATTTTCTGCCAATTTACGTGCTGTTGCTCCGCCATGACCTGTTGAACAACCTAGAATTAAAACCCATTCCTTCATAATTAAGCTCCTTTTCTCGAAGTCCAATTTATCCAAAAAGATGGCTTACGCAAAAGAGTATGCCTATGGTTAGGTAAACAGCTAATTTAAATGTAAAATTCCACCCTCTAAGCATTTGAGGCATATTAAATTGATGGATAAAAAAAATAGTTATAATAAAAAAGAATTGTTGAATTTTGCTGGTGGAAAGTATGGTGAAGAAAAAAGTAAACTACCTCTTCCCCCCATGCTTATGGTGGATAGAATTAAAATAATAAGCGAAGAAGGTGGTAAGTTTGATAAAGGACTTATTCTTGCAGAAATGGATGTAAACCCAAAAAAATGGTTTTTCGATTGTCATTTTAAAGATGATCCTGTTATGCCCGGATGTTTAGGACTTGACGCCTTGTGGCAGCTTACAGGTTTTTTCTTAACTTGGATAGGAGGAACTGGAAAGGGTCGTGCTTTGGGCTGTGGTGAAGTTAAATTCAAAGGACAAATAAGACCTCACCATGAGCGCATTTGTTATCGATTAGACATAAAAAAAATCATTACTAAACCAATTTTTATGGCCCTTGCAGATGCTACCGTTGAAGTTGCAGACAAGACTATTTATTTTGCGAAGAATCTTCAAGTAGGACTCTTCGAAAATTTAATTTATCCTCCTCCGGCAGGTGAAGCTGAACCCTTTTAAATTATGAAAAGAGTAGTAGTAACTGGTCTTGGTATTGTCTCCAGTATCGGTAATAACCGAATGGAAGTATTAGACTCACTATTAAATACTAGAAGTGGTATTGAATTTAGTAAAGAATATGCAGATCTTGGTTTTAGGTCTCAAGTCTATGGCTCAATCACTGCTGATATTAATCAATTAGTTCCTCGAAAGTTCAGGCGTTTCATGGGAGACGGCGCAGCCTATAGCTATATATCCATGGCTGAAGCTGCAGAAGATGCTAAACTCTCAGAAAATGATATAAGTAATGAAATGACCGGATTGGTGGTAGGCTCAGGAGTTGCCAGTGGAGCACCTTTAGTCGAAATGGCTGATACGCTACGTAATAAAGGCGCTCGAAAAGTTAATCCTTTTTATGTCCCAAAAATTATGTCAAGTTGTAATGCTGCTAATCTTGCGACAGCGTTCAAAATTCGAGGATATAGCTATACAATCAGCTCTGCATGTGCTACAAGCAGTCACTGTCTAGGTAATGCGTATCAGCTTATTCAAGCTGGCGAACAAGATCTGATGTTTGTAGGTGGTGGAGATGAATTAAGTTGGGTGGTTTCCATCGCATTCGATGCAATGGGTGCTTTGAGTTCTAATTTCAATGATTCTCCTAAATTGGCCAGTCGCGCTTATGATAAAGACAGGGATGGTTTTGTTGTAGCAGGTGGAGGAGGCACCATTGTTTTAGAAGATTATGATCGAGCAAAGGCTCGAGGAGCCTCTATTTATTGTGAAGTTACAGGCTATGGCATAAGTTCAGATGGCCATGATATGGTGCGCCCATCAGGTGAAGGTGCAGAAAGATGTATGCAAATGGCCCTTAAAAATTTTAATGGCGAAATAGACTACTTGAATGCACATGGAACTTCTACACCAGCTGGTGATATAACTGAATTAATGGCAATAAAGAATGTTTTTGATGAAAAATTGCCTAAAATAGGTTCTACAAAATCTCTTACAGGACATTCTTTAGGTGCTGCGGGAGTACATGAGGCAATTTATTGTATCCTTATGATGAATAATGATTTTATCTGTCCATCAGCCAATATAAAAAATCTTGATCCTGAAGCTAAGGATTATCCAATTGTAATTGAGGCAATTAATGATTGCACACTAAATCACGTTATGTCTAATAGTTTTGGTTTTGGAGGGACAAACTGTTCCCTCATATTCAGTAAAATTTAAGTGTCCTTAAGGTCTGGAATTGTTGGCCTTCCTAATGTTGGAAAGTCTACTATTTTCAATGCACTCACAGCATTAGACGTTCCTGCAGAAAACTATCCATTCTGTACTGTAGATTCAAATATTGGAGTAGTACAGCTACCTGATGTTCGTCTAAAAGAATTATCAAATTTTTTCAAGCCTGAAAAAATAACCCCCGCAACTGTTGAATTTGTTGATATTGCTGGACTTGTTAAGGGTGCAAGTCAGGGAGAAGGACTTGGTAATCGCTTCCTAGGCCAAATTCGCCAAGTAACAGCAATTATTCATGTTGTTAGATGTTTTGAAAATAATAAAATCACACATGTAGAAGGGAATATTAATCCTATTAGAGATGCCGAGCTTATAGAGACTGAGCTCCTTATCAAAGACATCGAAACAATTAATAGAAAGATAGAAAAAGCTGAGAAAGAAGCAAAAGGGGGCGGAAAACAAGAAAAAGAAAATCTGGAAATTTTAATAAGGTTAAATGAACATTGTAATGATGGAAGTAAGGCGCGAAATTTTCATGTTAATCCTGAACAGGAAAGATTCCTCAGTCAGCTTCATCTTTTAACACAAAAACCTATTCTCTATGTAGCTAATGTAGATGAAAATGAAATTATGTCTAATGAAAAAAGTCCACTAACAGTGGAGCTTTTTAAATTTGCTGAAAAAGAACAAAATATTGCTATACGACTCTGCGGAAAACTGGAACAAGACTTGTCAATTCTTGGACCTGCTGAGCAGGCTGAATTTATAAAGGAATATAATCTGCCTGGCATCGGACTAAATAAACTAATTAAAGCAAGCTATGATTTATTAGAACTAGAAACATTTTTTACTGGAGGTCCTAATGAAGTTAGGGCTTGGACAATTAAACATGGAACCTTAGCGCCTAGCGCCGCGGGAGAAATTCACACAGATTTTGAAAAAGGCTTTATCAAAGCGGAGGTTTATCATTACAATGACATAATAGAGTTTCTATCTGAATCAGAATTGCGAGATGCTGGAAAAATCCGTTTAGAAGGTCGAAATTACATTGTTAAAGATGGGGACATAATCTATTTCAAGTTTAATGTATGAACAATTTTCTGCTAAATAACTTTCGAAAAGGATAGGGAAATTGTAATAATGTATTTTTTCATGATCACCATTTATTTCTTGTCATTTTTGACGCTTGTTTTGCTGGTAATTTCAGGGGCTCAAGGAATTTTTGGATTTCTTTTTTTCGGAGTAAATCACTCCGCTTTCGGTTTTGTTACAGCTATAGTCTACCTTTTTACTGAAGTTCTTGTTATGTTTTTTTTCGTTGGTACTGGTGTAAGCATTAAAGAATACATTCAGCAAAATAATGCAGATCAGAATTACCACAAACGTTCAAACGAAATTAAACGGAAGTTATATCCACCGACTCTTCTTAATGTATTACTTATAATGACAACATTTATTATTGGAGGTGGTGTTGATACTGGCGTCATCTCTGGGTGGATTCATGGATTATTATTTTATATAGCTTTCATACACTTTTTCAAAATGATCACTGTTCAGCATGATTGTTTTCGACAAAACACCGATATTATCCTTGAAATGACCGGGGCAAAGCCCAACTTAGATATCCACGATTAATTTAATTTTAAAAAAATAAGCCAAACCTAATTCGAAAATTAATTTGCCTACCTTATAGAAAATATGCGATATCTTGAAATTATATCCATTTTCTTGGCATTTGTTGTAATTATAAATCTATCAATGAAGAAAAGTTTTAGGAGAGAAACTTTACTATTAATTTTTATTAATATTATTTGCACGATTCTCCATCTTATCATTGAAGGATATAGATGGCAAATGATACCTCTCTATGTTCTACTAGGTCTCTTTGTTTTAATAAAAAATAAAGAATTTTATTTAAGCATTTCTGTAGTTTTAATCATGACCTGGTTATTAGCAATTTTATTGCCTTTTCTAATTCCTGTAATTACCCTACCAAATCCAACAGGCACCTTTAACGTAGGTTCAAAAATCTATGACTGGACAGACAGCTCTAGGGCTGAATGGTTTACTAATGAACCATTAGACTTCAGAAATATAGTAGTTCAAGTGTGGTATCCATCTGAAGTTTATAATTTTTCTGAACCTTTACCTTATCTAGATCATGTGAAACTTCGAGCCAAAGCTATTGGTGATCGAGTTGGACTTCCAAGTTTTATGCTTAGTCATCTAGCTCTTGTTGAAACGAATTCATATAATAATACTCCTCCCGCAAATGGTCGTTTTCCTCTAATAATTTTTTCTCATGGACTTGGAGGTATGCGAACACAAAATACTATCCTTATGGAAGAGCTTGCCAGTCATGGATATATAGTAGTAGCAATGGATCACCCTTTTGATGCAAATGCAACGGTTTTTCCAACATTAAAAAGTGATGGGAATTTAAAATTCGCTGATTATCGCTCATCTATTCCAGAGGGTACCACTGATTCTTTATGGCTAACAATACGTAATAACCAACTTGATACAAGAATAAGTGACATTCTTTTCATTCTTCAAAAACTTGAAAAAAAAGAAACTTTAATTGATGAAAACATTGACTTTACGCAAATAGGTGTAGTTGGTCATTCTTTTGGTGGCGCTACAGCAGTTTTATCTGCTATGATAAATGAGAGAATCAAGGCAGTTGTTGCTCTAGATGGTTGGTTCGTTCCTTTCGCATTATTAGATAATGAAACAAAATTAAACGTTCCATTTCTATATATTGGACAGGAAAGATGGGACTCATGGAATGAGGAGAGACACCTTCACTACCTTGATCTACTTATTAAACAGAGTACAACAGTTGCTTATCATATTGCAGTAAAGGGAGCAAGGCACTATGACTTTGCCGATGTACCACTTTTCTCTCCCATTGCACCAATAATAGGGTTGACTGGTTTTCCAAATGGTGAACAAATAGTGAGTATTGTTAATTCTACAACCCTCCA
>Ga0310344_10003303_pt1 | contig 12034 bp, 9 predicted proteins | sample HC15DNA20200_MG_FD_203801 | JGI IMG/M metagenome (GOLD analysis project Ga0310344, IMG submission 203801) | Marine microbial communities from station ALOHA, North Pacific Subtropical Gyre - HC15-DNA-20-200_MG | ecosystem: Environmental > Aquatic > Marine > Oceanic | place: Pacific Ocean: North... | reverse complement strand
TGAGCTCGATTCTCACCTTCACCAAACCCTGATCCCATAAGCGCAGGACCCTTAGAAGCCATGACAGTGCGAACATCAGCAAAATCTACATTAATCTCTCCTGTTACACTGATCAGATCACTGATGCCTTGGGTTGCATGCAACAGAATTTCATCTGCTTTCTTGAGTGCGTCACTGAAAGAAGTCCCCTTGGGTACCACAGAAAGAAGCCGGTCGTTAGGAACGACAATCATAGTATCGACACATCTGCGAAGCTCTTTAAGGCCTTGGTTGGCCTGACGCTCCCGTTTCTTTCCCTCAAAAGAAAAAGGCCTTGTAATTATGCCGATCGTTAGTGCACCCATGTCACGTGCAATCTCAGCAACCATGGGCGCAGCACCCGTTCCAGTACCTCCACCCATACCAGCAGTGACAAATACCAAGTCGGCTCCTTCTAGTGACCGACGGACATCTTCATGACTCTCTGCAAGAGCCTGACGACCAACCTCTGGCCGAGCCCCGGCACCTAGTCCTCGGGTTAGTTTCTTACCTATCTGTAAAGTCACCTGCGCTCGTGAATTTTCGAGAGCCTGGGAGTCGGTGTTGATAGAAATGAATTCAACCCCTTCTAACTCTTCATCGATCATTCGGTTTACTGCGTTCCCACCAGCGCCGCCAATCCCAACCACCTTCATCTTAGCGCTCTGGAGTGGAGTTTCCTCAAACTCGAAGATCATCATTTGTCTACCTCAGCGAAGTGATTGGAATTCAAGAAAATGTCTTGGCTACAACATCTTAAGTGTCTCATTTAGAAAAACTCTTTGAGCCATGTACCGAGCTTGGTGAACATCCCAGATGTAATAGTGGATGCACCACGACCGGTTTCCATGAACCGGTCCGCCCCCCAAAGTGCAAGCCCTGTAGCAATCGCGAACTGTGGGCGTTGGACAGATTCAGCTAAGCCGCTGAGACCCTCATTCGGGACACCGAAGCGCACAGGAGACGCAAAAATTTGCTGAGCTAATTCTACTATCCCTGGTATCGCTGCCGTGCCACCAGTCAGGACAACACCAGCCCCTAAGTTGTTAATTAGATCCCGGCCCTGTAGCTCACTCTGGACAAGCCCGAACATCTCATCAAGTCTCTGCTCCACGATGTGTGCAATCAACTCTCTCCCAACTGCCCGCTTCTGTCCCGGAGAGGGTCCGGGCACTTCAATTGTTTCCCGAGGGTCGACGAGCTGCGCAAATGCTGTCCCGTAATGTTCCTTAGCCTTCTGTGCTTCTGCATAAGGAACAGACAATCCCCGAACTAAGTCAGCTGTTATTGTACGACCTCCGAATGGCAAGATCGCGACGTGCTGAATCTTACCTTCAAAATAGGCAGCCACATCGGTTGTTGACGCACCAACCTCTACCAAAGCTACGCCAACTTCTTTCTCGTCTTCAGTTAACACAGCCCTTGCTCCAGCCAGTGGCTCAAGGACTAATTCCTGCACACGATACCCAGCCCAATTTACGGCCTTACGAATATTTGCAGATGCAGTGATAGCGCAGGTAACTAGAAAAACTTCAGCCTCTAGTCGAATACCCGCCATGCCTATTGGGTCACTGATGCCCCGCTGATTATCAACCCGGTATTCTTGAGGAACTGCATGTAGCATTTCTCTGTCTGGTGGAAGAGCAACAGCCCGGGCAACTACATGGACCCTCTCTACATCATCCATCGCAACTTCATCTTCTGAGATCGCGACTACTCCCATAGAACTTATAGCCCTAATATGGTCACCACCCATGCCTGCATAGACTCGGTCAACCGACACACCTGCCATCAGTTCTGCTTCCTTTAATGAAGATCGTACCGACTCGGTTATTTCTTCTATATTCGTGACTATATCACCTCGAACACCAGCGGTTTTTGCTTGGCCAACTCCGAGAATTGTGATGCCAGGGCGCCTAGGATCACCTATGATCTCGCCGATCACAGCACAAGTTTTCGATGTTCCTATATCTAGGCCTGCTATCAAATTTGATCGCATCTTCAGTTCCCGTTGTCACGGCGGACCAAAACCAAGCCTGCAAATCTCAAGTCAATTGATTTTGGTGGACTGTGAGGTGTTCGATTAATCGCATGCCTTAGGACTGTACGACCTTTACGAAGTCGTTCAGCTGACAAACCTAGAGGTAGAAGAAAATCCACATCAGGACTTGACCATCTAGCCACCAAACTACTTCCTTCTCCCCATCGCACTTCAGATAGCATTTGTAGAAAAGTTGTATCAGCACTCATTAGTCTATTGACTTCCCCAGCTAGTATACGAGTGCGTAAAGGCATGATCCTCCTGCCATCGGCAAGAGGATACTCAGTTTCTAAGATCGGAAGATCAAGCTGGTGTGCAGCTGGATTTAAAGGGAGCCAAATCCCATCACCATCAACTGGCTCCAGTGTGGGCGTTGGCACCAGTGCAATAGGTTGACGTTCTAAGACAGACACAACAATCGTGTGTGGCAGTCGTCGAACAACAGTAGCAGATCGTACTAAAGGGAGGGCAGCCAGAGTTTCAGTCCAGGTTTCCGTATCACTCCATACTGAGGTCTCCGGCGTAAGCCTCATAGCGCTAATTACCGTTTCTGGACTGAGATAGTGCAGCCCGTGAATATCAATGTCTGCCTCATTGATTCTGAACACTTCCATCTTGCTCACAGCTACTACCGCTTCCCCCCCCCAAGCCCAGCTCACCCCAAGAACTATAGTGACGAAGAGGATACGGAGCTCTCTACGCATGAACTCCCTCCCCTAGCTGGTTGAGGACCTGATTTCCAACGTTTTCAATCGATCCAGCACCCAACGTAATCAGGACATCACCTTCTCGGAGTTCTTCGGCGAGTAGGTTCGTAAGCTCATCAAGTTCCGGAACATATTGGGTGTGTTTACTGCCGGCTTTCTCGACAGCCTCTGCTACAGTCTGTCCGGTGATTCCAGGTATGGGACGCTCACGAGCTGCAAACACATCGGTAACCCAAACTGAGTCTGCTCTAGCTAAAGCTACTCCAAAGTCTTCTGAAAAATCTCGAGTACGAGAAAAAAGGTGGGGCTGGAAGGCTACTACTAATCTAGCCGAAGGGTACATCTTTCGAGCTGTATCTAGAGCAGCTCGAATCTCAGTGGGGTGGTGGGCGTAATCATCAAGTACGACCACCCTACAACGTTCTCCTAGATACTCTAGACGTCTATCTACACCCTTGAAACCAGATAGAGCATCAAAGATTGCCCGCCATGGTGTGTCTAACACACGTGCTACGGCAGCCGCGCCAAGAGCATTGCGAAGATTATGTATTCCGCCCATCGAAACAGAAAGACGTCCGACTAGCCCACCATCTTCCATGACTAAGCAGTCGGTAGAATCCTCAGTAATGGTCACATCCACCGCACGAAGCATAGATCCGGCTGTCGTGCCATACGAGTAGCCTAGATCTCCAAACCTGCTAAGGAGCGAAGAAGATCCGTGGTCATCAGCACAGGCTATGACCCTTCCAGGAGCTCTCAAATTATCAAGGAACCTGATGAATCCAGCCTGAACACCCTGGTAGTCACCGTAAACATCTAAGTGGTCAGCTTCAACATTAGTCACGACAGCGATATCAGGAGTTAGCGTATGAAATGACCGGTCATATTCATCTGCTTCAACAACAAAAAGATGATCTGATCCGCGACGAAGATTTCCACTCCAGCCACGAACCCTCCCGCCCACTAAGCCGGTCGGATCAAGCCCTCCTTGAGCAAGGATCTCGGTGGCCATTGCGGTAGTAGTTGTCTTGCCGTGTGTGCCAGAAATTGCAACCACTTTTCCCTTGTTCACCCATGCCCCAAGAGCTTCTGCTCGCTTTAGCACTGGAATATTGAGCTCACGTGCAGCGACAAGCTCCGGGTGATCAGATGGCACTGCTGAAGTCACCACTAAAGCAGAAGCGTTAAGGACATGACATGAGTCGTGACCCATAGAAAAACCTACGCCAAGTTCAGCTAGATCTTGAATTGACTGAGAATCTTTCAGATCACATCCAGTGATCGAACCACCACGACTTAATAAAAGTTCAGCTAGCGCACACATCCCTGCCCCGCCCATCCCCATGAAATGCACTGACCCTTTTCGAACCAGAGCCCTCAGATCTGGAAGAGATGAATTGACGTTGCTCAGCTTCATGAGGGTAAGAGCCTCTCCAACGAGGCAGCGATCTGATTCGCAGACTCTGGATAGGCAAGGGAATCTGCGGCTACTGCCATTCTGCCTAAAGAATCTGGATCCCTTGCCAGCTCTATGAGCTGTGTCCAAAGAATCTCTCCTGTAAGCCTGATTTCTGGAGCTAGCACAGCTGCACCCGCTTTAGCTAAAGCACGTGCATTGTGAGTCTGGTGATCAGCGGCTGCATCAGGTAGAGGAATTAGGATTGCAGGCAGCCCCTGATTCAGAAGCTCAGCAGTGAACATCGCTCCTGCCCTACTGACTGTAAGGTCAACAGTTGCTAACACATCTGGCATTTTATCAAAATACGGACTTGCGTGAACCCAGTCCGGAGATCCGAATTCCTCCAAGGCAGATTTCACATCCTCATAGTGCTTCGGGCCCGTTGACCAAAGAACATGCAGGTTTTCAGGTCGATCTAGATGACGGGTCGCAACACCACGTAACCCATCAAGGATAAGCTTATTCAAGGCCCGTGACCCTTGGCTCCCCCCTGCGATCAGCACAACAGTAGAATCCTCAGGTAGTTTGAATGATTTTCTCAACACTGAGCGATCCTGGTCTGACTTTACCCGAACTGGATTTCCACTAAGACAAACCCTGCTTTGAACAGAACGGGGCAGCCCACCACTAGCTTCTTCAAAAGCTGTATGAATCTCTTTTGCAAAGCGACTAAGAAAACGAGTGACAATCCCCGGTACGGCATTTTGCTCCTGAATAAGGAGAGGGATTCCGGTCAAGACTGCAACAACACCAGCTGGTGCGCAGGCGTACCCGCCCGTTATGAGTACAGCGCTTGGACTTAACTTACGCATCACTTTAGCTGCCTGTAGAAGCGACCCAGCAAAAGCAGGCACAAATCGCCAAGATCGGGTATGTATCGCTCTGTCCAAGCCACGAACCGGGAAAAGGAAGTGCTGCTCTCCCAACTCGGGCAGGACGCGAGCCTCAATACCTCGGGTAGCCCCCATGAATACAACTCGTACCTTGGGTTGGCGAAGACGCAACGCCTCTGCAATCGCAAGAGCGGGATAAAGGTGCCCGCCTGTTCCTCCGCCAGCGAAGATAACCACCGGATGCTCATCCACGGGCTACCTTTATGGCTGGAGCTGCTCGCGCCACAGACATCAAGATACCAAGTGATACTAGAGTCACTATAAGGTTTGAACGTCCGTAAGAGACAAGAGGGAGAGCGAGTCCAGTGGTCGGCACGAGACTGAGTCCAACCGCCATATGCAGTAAGGCTTGAAGGGCAATCAAGCTGGTAAAACCTAGTGCAAGCAATTCCCCAAAAAGATCAGGAGCTCGGCTAGCGATCCTGAAACCAACCAACACAAGGGCCACGTACATCATTAATAGTGCTAGAACACCAATGAGTCCCCACTGCGCGCCAATCATTGAGAAAATAAAATCGTTATGGGCCTCTGGCAGAAATCCAAATCTTTGAGGGCCTTGACCGATTCCTACACCTGTGAGCGCTCCAGAACCCATTGCGATCAAAGATTGGTAAACTTGATACCCTGCACCCGAAGGATCAGATGTGGGATCAAGCCAAGCTAGTACTCGGTCTGCCCGAAAGCCCACCTTATAAAGCTGCCAATAAAAGGCTGGAGCTAGAAGAAGTCCCAAGAAAATAAAATGGCTAATACGTGCTCCAGCAGAGAAAGCAACAATTAGGCCCAGCAAACCGATAAGAACCGCTGTTGAGAAATCAGGCTCCATTGCAATGGGGAGGACTAGTAATCCCCAAACCACAAGGAATGGTGCCAACCCTCTTCGTAGTGATCTGAACTGTGACGCTTTCTTTACCGCCATCCCAGCAGTCCAAATCACAATTGCTATTTTCGCAAACTCTGAAGGCTGGAAATTGATTCCAATCCGAAGCCACCGACGTGAGCCATTAATTGAAGGGGCTATTGATTCGGTCCAAGGAAGGATCAGGAGCACCAAAGATCCGATACTAATCAATACGAGGGGCCAGGAGATCCGGGCCCAAAACGAGTAAGGAAGTAGCGCGCAGCAAATCATGACTACTAAGCCAATCAGGACGCCAGTTCCTTGGCGCATTACATAATAGTAGTCTGGATTACCCTGCTCCGCAGCTAAGATAGAAGAAGCATTATAAAGGCTAACAAGACCGAAGATCACCATAAGTGCAGTGAGCGTGATTATAGCTGAAGACTCCCAACCACGACCTAGCCCCGACTCTGGAAAACGGACAGGGCCCGTTGGAGCTATATCTACCGGGCGAGCGGTCATGCTGAGCCCCGAGCGAGTGCCGAGAACACACAGCCACGGTCTTCATAGCTATCAAACATGTCGAAACTTGAACAAGCGGGTGATAGGAGTACTACATCTCCCTGCTCAGCCAAAGCCTCTGCGCTCTTAGTCACTGCCTCCATATCACCTTCTACCAGCAACGCGTTCTCAATCTCACTGACGATCCGGGGGGCTGCTTCACCATAAGCCAGAATCGCACGTAGATTAGTTCCAGATGGTACAAGTGATGCGAAGTCTTCTCCCTTATCCACTCCCCCCACCAGTAGGATGATCGGTTGGATTAGGCTCTTTAGAGCACTGCGTGTAGCCGCAATGTTCGTTGCTTTTGAGTCATTAATCCAAGTGACTCCATTCCGGACAGTGGCAAGCTCTAGCCTATGTGGTAGAGGACTAGCACTGCGTAAGCCATCCGCAATCGACTCCGCTGGCACTCCAGCCAGATGTGCAGTTAATGAAGCTGCTAAAGCATTCAATTCATTGTGCTGGCCAAGCAGTGACAACTCTTCTAAATCGATCAGAGAATGTCGGCAATTCTCGACCTGAACAGTTAGAACGTCATGAGCTATGAAAGCATGGGTTTCAGACTGCTCGTATTCCCCAAAATAGAACCGCCGGCCGAGCGAGTTGCCAATGAGTGAGTCCACGGCACTGTCATTCTTAGGTAAGACCCAAACACTCTCCTCATCAGCATTTTCGAAGATTCTGCCCTTATCCGCATAATAATCCTCAAGACATTCGTACCTATCGAGATGATCCGGAAACAAATTGGTGAACACCCCAATTTCAGGCTTGAATGACTGAATCGCAGATAGTTGGAAAGAACTCATCTCAAGCACATACCAGGACGGATTAGGCACCAATAGAGCCAATTCTGAAGCGGCTGGTGCAAGCCCACCCCCCACGTTACCACCCACAGCCACTTGCAATCCCGCAGCTTCAAGTAGGTGCTCCAGCAGTAAGGTAGTAGTCGTCTTTCCATTGGTGCCCGTAACCGCGATTAATGGACCAGAGAAGAACTGAACGGCGAATTCAGGCTCGGAGATCCAGGGGATGCCGCGGACCCTGAGTTCTCTGAGTACTGGAGCTTGGGGGGGGATTCCTGGACTGACCACAACCAGGTCGGAACCCGCCAATCGCGAGATATCGTGCCTTCCCAATTCGACCTGGGCGCCTGCTGCTCGCAATTTGGTTCGACGAGTTGCAATCTCCGGTTCAGTGCGCGAATCCGAGACATAGACATTCCCTCCCTTATTGAGAGCTAATTGAGCCGCAGCGAAACCACTCTCGCCAAGGCCAATAATGGCTACCTGTGCTCCAGTCAGTCCGCCCATTCCACTCATGCGGACAAGATTTTTGGGGCCGATACATCATTTTCAATCACCTGATTTTCAGAGTGCTGATGGCTAGCATCGCGAATAAGATTCCGATAATCCAAAAGCGTGTTACCACTTTTGTCTCAGGCCAACCAAGTGCTTCGAAGTGGTGATGGATGGGCGCCATCTTGAATATTCGACGCCCTTTTCCAAAGACTCTACGGGTATAAATAAAGCACGCCTTTTGAATGATTACTGACAGCGTTTCTAGCACAAAAACACCACCAACAATTACGAGCAGAAACTCAGCCTTGAGTAAGATCGCCATTACTCCCAAGGCACCTCCTAGAGCTAGCGATCCCGTGTCACCCATAAACACCTGTGCGGGATACGTATTGTACCAAAGAAATCCGATCGCAGCCCCAGCTAGGGCAGCAGCAAAAATTGTGAGTTCACCGGCCCCAGGCAGATAGAAAAATCCAAGGTAATTGGACATATCAAACCGGCCTGCGATATAGGCAAAAATACCGAATGTAATAGCTGCTATACTGGCTAAACCTGCAGCGAGACCGTCAAGTCCATCCGTAAGATTCACTGCATTTGATGAGCCAGATATGACAATCCCTGTGAAAAGGATAAATGACCAAACCGCAAATCGTGCTTGGACATCTGACAAAAATGGTACTGCTGTCACAGTAGACGGATGCGGTGAGATTTGGTTGAATACCAAGAAAATTCCTAGAGCGAGTCCAAAACTCCATTGCCCAATCATTTTATACTTTGCGACTAGACCGCGCGTCTTCCCTTGGACCACTTTGAGGTAGTCATCGAAAAATCCAATTACCCCCATCCAAATCAGAGCTACAAGTGCAATTACTGTGTACCAATTTGTTAGTTCAGCCCAAAGAATAGTGGATAGGACGGTAGCAATAATGATGATCACGCCACCCATCGTTGGAGTCCCCGCTTTCGACCAATGGGATTCAGGTCCTACTTCCCGAACAACTTGGCCAATATTTGCTCCCTGTAGACGCTTGATAACGATTGGACCCAATACGAAGGCAACTACTAGCGCAGTCACAACCGCACCTGCTGCACGGAAAGTTATGTAGCGGAACACATTAAAGACGAAATTGATATCTGAGAGGCCAGGCATAAGATGATAGAGCATCAGGCGTGACCTACTGTGGGGCTGCTACTCCCAGCACCAAAATCTGATTCTAATAGCGGGAGCACAGCCTCCAACGCGATCCCTCTAGAAGCCTTAAGCAGAAGAACCTCATCCCCATTTATCCAATCACGAAATATAGGATAGGCCTGTTTCCAATCCTCAGCCCGAAGGACCTCTGGTTCCCCTAGACGTAATACCTTAGCTGCTTCAGCAAACTCTCCAGTCGCAACCACCAAATCCAAGTTCAGCTCAAGAGCATATTCAAGAATCTCCTTGTGGAGCCGAGTAGCCTCATCACCCAATTCCAGCATGGTACCCAAGACAGCAACGGTGCGAGAACATCTCGGCTGCTCACTGAGTAATTCGAGTGCTGCGCGTAAGCTTTGAGGGTTTGCGTTATAACAATCAACGATCACCTTCATATTCCCGATCTGACGGATCTCACTACGTAAAGGGGAAATTTCTGCAGTGGCTATACCACGGATAGCGTCTCTGGGGCTGACGCCTACAAGTTCAGAAATTGCCAAAGAAATAAGAGCATTGACCACAGAATGGCGTCCAGGTAGGGCTAGTGTTACAGGTTGACCTCTCCATCTAAAGCGATACTCCCCGAAAACATCTAGGTCGACTTGTTCTGGCCTTAGGTCCTCATCTGCACGCTCACTCCAACCTGCAATTCGAAGATCTGAACAAATTGCTCTGGCCGCATCTACTAGTGCCGCTGGCTCATCCCCAACAACACAGCGACCACCCTCGGTCATACTTCTGAATAAATCTAGTTTTTCATTCAAGACACCCTGGAATGAAACAAGCTTATCAAGATGGCTCTCTCCCACCGTTGTTATGACAGCTATGTCTGGGCGAGCTATAGCAGCGAGAGTAGAAATCTCCCCTGGCTCATTCGAGCCCAGCTCAAGTAAAACGACGTCTGCGTCTATAGGTGTCGATAGTAACGTTAATGGCACCCCGATGCGGTTATTTAGATTACCCGGAGTTGCGTGTACCAACTTTTTTACCTTAAGCGCTGCACGGGTAAGGTCTTTTGTCGTAGTCTTTCCGGATGACCCGGTAATTGCGATAACGGGCACATCTAGAGAAGTCCGACGAAAAGTTGCAAGAGAGCCCAGGGCATCGAGAGTATCGTCCACCGGGTAAAGGGGTACCCTAGAGCTAGTCTGCACTGGGCGGGACACCACTGCACCCGCTGCTCCTTTAGCTAGTGCGTCTGCTACAAAATCATGGCCATCAAAGTACTCTCCAATGAGTGCGACGTAGAGCGCTCCTTCCTCAACTACACGCGAGTCTGTAGAAACACCAGCATACTCTATGGAAGGATCACCCAAGTTGGTGCTCAGATTAAGCGCCTGACGAACAGACCGATCAGTCCATATGAACTGACTCATCCGACTCCTAGCTCCGCTAGGCAGTCCCTGACAATCACTCTTTCGTCAAAAGGGCGATGCTCATCCCCAACAACTTGATATGTTTCGTGACCCTTACCTGCTAAAACAACCGTATCGCCTTCTTGGGCTGATGCGAATGCAACTCTAATCGCCTTATCCCTATCAACAACTCTCTCGTGAACTCTGCCCTCAAGTCCTATAACAAGGTCATCAAGAATCTGATCAGGATCTTCATTTCTGGGATTATCCGATGTAATGACCACAACATCAGCAATCGTCGCTACAGCAGTTGCCATCGGAGCACGTTTGAGTCTGTCCCTATCACCACCTGCACCAAATACTACTATGAGTCGACCCTTTGTTAACGGTCGTAGCGCCTCAAGAACACTACTTAGCGCTGCTGGCGTATGTGCGAAATCAATAAGAACCGTAAACGGTTCTGTTATCACTGTCTCAAGCCTTCCTGCGACCTGAGGTGCGGAAGATAGCCCTGAAGCGATTTCATCAATTGAAAGGCCATAAGCTGCACCGACAGCTGCTGCGGCTAATGCGTTCTCGATGTTGAAGCGAGCAAGCAATGGTAGTTCAACATTTTGCCGCTCACCGTCAACAGTAAGGATGAATTTGGATCCATTTGGACCCACACGGACTGACTCTGCATAGATATCAGCAGCGTGATTCTTAAGAGCAAATGTGCAAACAGATCGTCCATTTGAGTCTAACTTATTCCAGGCGGGGTCATCACCGTTCACTACTAGAGTCCCTCTAGAAGTGACTAATTCTGCAAGACGAGCTTTAGCCGAGAAGTATTCAGCAATATCCCCATGGTAGTCTAAGTGATCGTGTGAGAGATTCGTGAATACTCCCACGTCAAAGAGCACCCCATCGATGCGATGCTGATCAAGCGCGTGGGAAGATGCCTCCATCACGACAGCTTCTTTTCCTCCGTCAGCAAGCTGACGGAGGAAAATTGCCACTTCCACAGGTCCGGGAGTAGTAAGGCCCTCAGTACCTGGTCGTATACCCCGATTGTCTAAAACACCTAGAGTACTGATTGTAGCCGCAGGCCCCTTAAGCTCCATCAAGTGTCTGGCAAGAAGCGCTGTGGTGGTCTTTCCGTTCGTTCCCGTAACACCAACAGTAAACATTGGTGCACTTCCGGTATTTATAACTTCATATGCTGCTAATGCAGCTGAACGCCTACCATCTGAGACTACAAGCTGAGGAATCTCAGCATCCACCTTGTGTTCGACTACCGCTGCAATTGCCCCATTGACCGCAGCGGCAGTAACGAAGTCATGTGCATCGAATAGATCTCCTTTCCAAGCAAGAAAGAGATCTCCTGGTTGCACTTTTCTTGAGTCTTGGCATACCCCCTTAACTAAGAGATCCCCCGGACCATGAAACTCTCGAAGGAGTCCAGCCATCCGGAGGACTTCAGCCACCGCGCCTAGAGAACGAGCAGTCTCAATCACGATCAGGCCTTACACCCGTACTCGTAATGAGAGCCACTGTATCTCCTCTGGCAATCTTCGTTCCAGGACTAGGCTGCGTGCCTAGTATCTCTCCACCTAGAACGCGTGATACGCGCAGGCCCAGCGCATGGAGTTGGCTAACGGCAACCCTGGAGGGCAATCCCTCTAGA
>Ga0310344_10003302_pt1 | contig 12037 bp, 8 predicted proteins | sample HC15DNA20200_MG_FD_203801 | JGI IMG/M metagenome (GOLD analysis project Ga0310344, IMG submission 203801) | Marine microbial communities from station ALOHA, North Pacific Subtropical Gyre - HC15-DNA-20-200_MG | ecosystem: Environmental > Aquatic > Marine > Oceanic | place: Pacific Ocean: North... | reverse complement strand
CTACGCGATCGGCGGGGCCACCACCAATCAAACCGCCGATTTGCCGGCTGTGACGAGGCGGGAAGCCACAGGGGGAGTTGACGTTAAGTATGGTCTTACCCGGAACCTGACTGCCGATCTCACCTACAACACCGATTTTGCGCAGGTTGAGGTCGACGAGCAACAGCTTAACCTGACGCGTTTCGGTATGTTTTTTCCAGAAAAGCGAGAATTTTTTCTTGAAGGTCGCGGCATTTTTGATTTTGCTCGAGGAGGAGGCTCTAGTCGACGGGTTGGTTCGCTGCGCCCAGATGATGGAGACGGTTCGGGCGGCTACCGGGGTGGCCACGCCCCCACTTTGTTCTATTCTCGTCGCATAGGGCTTCAAGATGGAGCAATAGTGCCGATTGTTGGGGGTGGGCGTGTCACGGGAAAAGCTGGGGCGTTTGATATCGGTGCATTGAATATGCAGGCCGGTGAGGCCACGGGTTCTGGTGGTAGGCAGACGAATTTCACGGTTATGCGCGTGAAACGGGACATCTTGCGGCGGAGCAGTGTGGGAGGGCTCTTTTCGAACCGGTCCATCGCTCTTGGTGGACACGGGGCTAGCCAGACTTATGGCGCTGACGCTACGTTGTCGTTTTATGAGAATGTGAACTTCATCACGTTCTTGGCGCGCACCCAAACACCCGGAATCGAAACTCAGGACCTGAGCTACCAGGGCAAATTTGGTTACACGGGCGATCGCTATGGAATAGAGGCCGAGCACTTACTTGTAGAAGATCACTTCCAGCCAGAAGTAGGGTTTGTGAGGCGGGATAATTTTCGACGATCCTATGGGAGTGCACGCTTCAGTCCTAGGCCGGATGAGATCGAGGCGGTGCGACGGTTTCATTTTGATGGCGCTATTGATTATCTCCAGACGGCTGATACGGGATATCTTGAGACTCGGCAGGCGCAACTCGGGTTTGCGACCGAATTTGAGAATAGTGACCAAGTCGGGATAACCATGGCTGACAAATATGAACGAATCCTGGAACCGTTTTCACCGGCTTCCGGCGTGTCGTTTCCGGTCGGGAGCTATAGTTTTCGCGATGTAGAGTTTCTCTATGTCCCTGGGACGCATCGGCGGTTCTCGGGGTATGTCAGGCTACGGGTGGGTGAGTACTTCAGCGGTTCTGTGCGGTCCCTGACTGTAAGTCGAGCTCGTTTGGCCTTGACCGAGCGCCTGTCGTTAGAACCGACACTCTCGATCAATCGCATCAACACCCCGCAGGGTGCATTTCAGACCAACCTGGCAGTGTCACGCGTCACCTATACGTTTACGCCACGTATGTTCTTTGGGGGTCTGGTGCAGTACAACTCAAACAATAATACTGTTAGTAGTAATCTCCGACTGCGCTGGGAATACAGTCCAGGGAGTGAGTTTTTTCTGGTCTACACCGAAGAGCGGCTGACGGATCCCCTTCGCCCTGATCGCTACAGCGGACCTAGCAGTCGTGGTTTTGCAGTGAAAATGACTCGCCTCTTTCGTTTCTGAGATTGTGGAGGCCAGGGAGCGAGACTGATACGATGGTCAAAGTGAGCGGTGATCGCTCAAACAGGCCTTGGCCTGACTGTTAGGCGTCGAGATCGAGGGCATAACTTGCAGCGATCTGGTGCGGGTTAGCGAGTGCTTGAGGCATCGGATGACAGCGCCAGACAGGAAGTGCGGTTGGTGCTGGTGACCGGCTGTAAGGGAGAAGGTAGATGACAGGGTGTATGGGGTGTGCACGTCAAACCGTCGGTCTCGTTGCGGTGAGTATGACGACGTTGGTCCCGCCGAGTTACGCCCAGGTCGATCCTTACGAGATCATGGACCGGGTCGACCAACTCTACAGAGGGGAGTCTAGCCACGGGACCTCGACGATGGAGGTGGTCACCGAGAACTGGGACCGACAGATGACCATGGAGCTGTGGTCCCTCGGGAACGACTTTTCGCTCGTTCGGATCCAGGCGCCGGCTAGAGAAGCCGGCACTGCTACCCTGAAGGCGGATCGGGACATCTACAACTATTTGCCCAAGGTCGACCGGACCATCAAGATCCCGGCCTCCATGATGGGCGGGTCGTGGATGGGGTCGCATTTCACGAATGATGACCTCGTGCAGGAGAGCCGATTGGTCGATGACTACAATATCGACCTGTCGTTTGACGGCGACCGGGACGGGACCGTGGTCTGGGAGTTCACACTCATCCCCAAAGCCGAGGCGGCCGTCGTTTGGGGCCGGATCGAATACGAGGTGCGTCAGGCTGACTACATGCCCCTCGGGGTGCGCTATTACGATGAGGATGGCGAATTAGCGCGGACGATGGAGTTCAGCGATTTCGTTACTCTGGGAGGCCGGACGGTTCCCAGGCTCATGATGATGCGTCCGGCTGATAAGCCGGGTGAGCATACCTCCATGCGGTACGAGGACCTGGAGTTCGACGTGGAGGACCTCGACGAGTCGTTTTTCTCGTTGCGCACGCTACAGCGCCGTCGTTAGGTGTCTCTGATCTAGACACTCAAGAATCAGGAAGAGCAATGTCGCAGTCACCGTGGGCCCGCATCGGCATGCGTAACCTGGGCCGCCACCCGAAACGCACGCTCCTCACAGCGATGGGGTTGGCGGTCGGCTTCTTTGCGAGCGTGGTGCTGGTGGGGTGGAGCCAAGGCCTTGTGAACCAAATGGTGGAGAACAGCACTAGCCTCCTTGGTGGACAACTCGAGATCCATGATGCGGAGTTCTTGCCCGAACGGAGCCTCTACGACACGATTGGTGGGCGCGACGGAGTAGACCTCGACCAGTTACTTACCCGAGCTACCAGCGATGTCCGGGTGGTGGCAGCGGCACCCCGCGTGTATGCCGGCGGCTTGGTGAGTTCGGGTAACTCTACTGTGGCCGGGATGCTCATGGGCGTCGACCCGGAGCGGGAGGTCGCGCTTAGTCGTTTTCTTGACGTGTTGACGGCGGGGCGATTGCCCAGGCCAGGCCAGAACGAGCTCGTGGTCGGCACCGAAATGGCACGTCAGCTTGAGACCGAGATTGGCGGCGAGTTGGTCGTGGTCGCGCCGGCGGCGGATGGTTCGATGGGGAACGACCTGTTCACGCTGGTGGGGACCTATCGGACCGGTCTAGGCGAAATCGACTCCGCGTTCGCCGTGTTGCCAGTTGAGGACCTCCAGGCACTGGTGGTGCTGTCTGCGGGGCGAGTCCACGAGATTGCCGTGTCCACTCAGGACCCCTGGGTTGCCGAAGAGGTGGCGCTGGCAGTCACCACGGCGGTGGACGGTGATGTGCTGGAGGCCGAGGTGGTTCCCTGGACCGAGTTGAATCCGGCGCTGGTGGAGTACGCGCGACTGGCCTCATCGATGTATGGCGTGATTCTCGTGATCGTTTTTGGACTGGCCATGTTTGGCGTTGCCAACACGATGCTGATGGCGACCTATGAGCGGCGCCGCGAGTTTGCAGTAATGCTGGCCGTCGGGACGACCCCGTGGGGAGTGGTGCTGAGTGTGCTCTACGAGGCACTGGCTCTGGGACTATTTGCCTTGGTCCTCGGAGTCGTGATGACGGCGCCGGTGATGATCTGGTGGCACAACGCGCCACCGGATTTGACGGGGCTCGTTGGTGAAATTGAGATGATGGGGTCAGTGGTGTCCCTGACGATGCAGGTCGAGTACGACGTGAACTTTGCCGTGATGACGGCGGCGGCATTGTTAGCCACGGCCGTCGTCGCGGCGTTTTATCCGGCCGTGCGTGCGTCGCGCGTTCCACCTGCTGACATCTTGTCAGGACTGTAGTTGATGACCAGACCAGATTCGAGTTCCCATATTGGCGTGATCCTGGCCTTGGCCTTGCGCAATCTCAGACGCCAGGTCCGGCGGACCGCATTGACCGCAACGGCGCTCATCCTTGGGGCGGGTCTGCTGGTATTCTCGAACGCGATCGGCGATGGCACCCATGAACAGTGGATCGACGACGGGGTACGTAACGGAAGCGGACACGTCACCATTGAGCATCCGGCGTTTCGCATGAGTCAGAAACTCGAAGACCGCCTGGGTGCCGAGGTGCGTGCTGCCACCGTGGCGGCGCTTGCGACTGAAGGCCTGGTTGATAGGGTCACTGGTGTTTCGGAGCAACTCACGATCTCGGGGATGGCGAGTTCGGCCGCCGGGGCCCGTCCGGCGCAGATTCTCGGGGTCAACCCAGAGGCAGAGGCCGCCTTTACAACCATTGACGAACAAGTGATCGAAGGCCGGTATCTCAAGTCTGATGACCGGTTGGCGGCCTACGTCGGGGTCGGGCTGATGGACCAGCTCGACCTGCGGTTGGGGTCCAGGCTTGTGCTCACGGGCCAGGACGCCGAGCAGGAGATCGCCGGGCAGCTAGTGCGGGTGGTGGGCGTGTTCCGCAATGGGGCGCCGTCGGTCGACCAGCGGGTGATACATATTCCCCTCGGTATCGCCGCGGAATGGCTTGGAACCGGCGACGATGTGTCGAATATCGCAGTGATGGTAGCGGATAGCACGGAGGTGTCCGGTCTGGTCAGTCGGCTCCGAGAGGCGCTAGCCGGGCCGGTTGATGCGGGTCTAGCCACGGTGTTGGGTTGGCGTGAGGCGATGCCGGCGCTGGCGGCAATGGTGGTTGTCGATGAATATGGCAACTATTTCGTTTTTGGCATTTTGTTCATCATTATTGGTTTCGGGATCGTGAACACGGTGTTGATGTCAGTGCTGCATCGGCAGCGTGAGTTTGGGGTCCTGCAGGCGCTCGGGCTGACACCACGGCAGACCGGTGCGGTCGTGTTCGCGGAAGGCCTCCTCTTGACGGCGGTCAGCACTCTGGTCGGCGTCGGGCTCGGTGTCGGGATGACCTGGTACTTTTTCGGAGACGGGTTGGACATGACGGCCCTAGCGGGTGATGCGATGGCCAATGTGGACCTCGCTGGTGTCGTGATGGACCCGATCGTCGTTCCCATGTTTTCGGTGGTGCGAACTGTGCAGATGCTCGGCTGGATGATGTTGTTGGGTGTCTTGGCGTCCGTCTACCCGGCGGTACGTGCGACCAGGATTGATGTTTGTGAGTCCATGAAATTTGATCGATAGGACACCATGCCCTCAGAGGATACGCGGCGAGCCGTTCGGACCGAAAACCTGTCCAAAATATATCGGCAAGAGGCAGAAGAAGTGCAGGCCGTCCGTGACGTGAGCCTGACGATTCAGCCCGGGGAATTTGCGGCGCTGGCCGGACCGTCAGGCTCCGGCAAGACGACTCTGCTGAACCTAATTGGCGGGCTGACTCGACCCACACACGGGCAGGTGTGGGTGGGTGACCAGGAACTGAGTGAGTTGCCCAATCGGGCACTGGCCCGGCTACGGTTGGACCAGGTCGGGTTCGTGTTCCAGGCCTACAATCTGTTGCCGGTGCTGACAGCGCGGGAGAATGCCGAATTTCCGATGCTGCTCCAAGGGGTCTCGGCTCCTGAACGGACCAGGCGGGTCGATGAGTTGTTCGCCCGGACCGGGATGGAGGGGCTTGAGGACCGGCGTCCAGGGAAACTCTCTGGTGGCCAGCAGCAGCGAGTGGCGGTGGTCCGGGCTGTAGCAAGCCGACCGGCGTTGGTGCTGGCGGATGAGCCCACGGCTAACCTCGACTCGGCGTCCAGTGACGCCCTACTGGACCTCATGGATGACCTGAATCGGGAACTCGGAGTGACCTTCGTGTTCGCGACCCACGATGCACGGGTGATGGACCGCTGCCGTCGTCTGGTACGTATGATGGACGGCGGCGTGGATTCAGAGGAAACGCCTGCTTAGCATTATGGGCTACAGTGCCAGGTCCGCCCTTGCCGCGCTGTGTATCCTTGGGGGTGTCGCACCCGCTGTCGCCCAATCGACCTGGGTCAGCGGATATCTCCAGACCGTCCCGCTCTTCAGTGGGGCTACCCAGTTTAGCCAGAATTCCTTCAGCGACTTTAATCGCATTCGACTGACGATAGACCCATCGTGGGGACCCTTGTCGGTTGAGACGGCTTACGACAACACGGTCTCGTTCCGCCAGCGGGCAGGATCCAGTGGTTTCGGGCTCGACACGGTGCCACGAGGTGGAGAGTGGTTGCCTCTGGGAGGGACGCTCACGGGTTCGAACCGGGAGCATGTCCTGTGGAGCCACCGCTTAGATCGATTGAATATTGGTTTCAGTCCGACGGATGCTGTCGACCTCACCGTTGGCCGACAGGCGGTCTCTTGGGGTACGACGCTATTTCTGACTCCCGCCGACCCATTCTTGCCGTTCAGTCCCGCCGACCCGTTCCGGCAATTTCGTGGCGGTGTCGATGCCGCACGGCTACGGCTGTACCCGGGTCCTCTGAGTGCGCTCGACCTTGTGGTGCGCGTGACCGACACGCCAATGGGCCAGGAGGTGACTGCTCTCGGCCGGGGTCTCACCACGTGGCGTAACTGGGAGCTGTCGGCGTGGGCTGGGACGCTCTATGGTGATGCCGCCGGTGCGGTGGGAGCCACTGGTGGGATTGGCCCGTGGGCCGTCAGGGTCGAAGCGGTAATCCGAGCGATCGGCGGGCGAATAATCGGGCGCGGCACAGTCGGTCTTGACCGAAATATTCAGGTTGGTGGTCGAGATCTGTACCTGGTGCTGGAGTATCAACGTGATGGTCTTGCTGCATCAGAACCAGACGAGTACCTTGCCTTGCTGCTGACATCGGAGTTTCTCAGGGGAGAGCTGCAGACCCTCGGCCGCGATGAAGCGGTGGCCCAGGCGGCCTATCAGTTTCATCCCCTGTGGAGTCTATCCGGGCTTGCGATGTGGAACATGAACGATGGCAGTGTATTGCTTGCACCGGGAGTGGGGTATTCGGCTGGTGACGAAACAACGATTTCTGGTGGTATCTATTTCGGCCACGGCGCGGACACGGTTACAGCAACCCGGCCGCTGCCCTCGGAGTTCGGACTGTCCGGTACAACCGGGTATCTCTCCGTGAGCTTCTTTTTCTGACGTTGCCCGGACTATTTACTGATTGATGGCGGCCAGTAACCGGCCAACTAGGCCATTCAGGTAGGGCCTGGTGTTACCGGGACTAGGGCCAAGTCGCACGATGACAACATCGCGTGAGGGGATGATCATCGTTGTTTGTCCCATGAGGCCAGAAGCCCAATATGCATCTGCAGGGACTCGGTCAAGCGCACCCCCGCGGTTCAGCCAGAACAGCCCCCCATAGTCATTGCCACCGTCTCCTGGGGCTGGCGTACTGACGAACTCGGTCCAGTTGAGTGGTAGGAGTTGCTCGCCGAGCCACACGCCCTCCCAGAGGTAGAGCAGTCCGAAGCGGGCCCAGTCTCTAGCGCTGAGGTAATCATAGCCGGACAGGATGAAGTGTCCGTAGGGGTCAGTTTCCAGTACCGGGCTGTGTGCACCGATTCGATCGAATAGTGCACGTTGCGGAAAGCGGAGATACTCTTCGCCGGCCGCCTCAACGGTTTCCTTGATGATCCAGCCGAGTGTCAGGGGATCGCTATTCCGGTAGCGCCATTGGGTTCCGGGTTGCAGGCCGGCCGGTTGGTTGAGGACGTGCGCGAAGATATCCAGTCCATCAAAATAGACTCGCATGTGCTCGTTCGCTTCGCTGAAGGCCGTAGGACCTGTGAGGCCAAGGTTCGTAAAGTCGAGACCGCTGCTCATTTGGAGGAGATCTTTGAGACGTATTGTGCGACGGGGGTCATCGTCGTGCTGCCAGGCTGCTACTGGAGCTGGGGCCTCGATACTCAGATGTCCCTGCTGGACCAACAGGCCGATCAGGGTTGCGGTTAAGCTCTTGCCCTCAGACCAACTAAGTTGCGGGGTGTCCTTGGTAAACCCTGACGCATAGCGTTCCCCAATAATGCGCCCGTTGTAGAGAGCTACGATGGCTCGTGTGTTCTGTGGTTGGTCCATACCCCAATCTAGCGCGGCCTCGACTGTGGCCTGGTGTACTTCGGTAAATGTCCCGTGAGCGTAACGGTCGCCCATTGGCCAATCGTAAGTTGCGGGGTCAGGTGTTGCCCGCAGCAGAGTGACGGGAGTGAATTGGACGTCGGTATCGCCGGCTGGGAGGATCACGCACCCTTGGTCTCCGGTGTAACGAGCTGAACGGGGGAGAGTGTGTGGGGCAACTACGGTTGCCGTGTGTTGTTCGTGATCAACTTGATACTCGAAGCTTTTCTGCCAACCAAGCTGTGGAAAGGGGGCCATGTCCTCAGCAATGACGAGCTCGGCGCTACGAGGGTGGCTGCGGCCGACTACCCAGAGACCCGCGCATAAGTGATGGGCTGACATTGCCGCTGCGAACTCAAGAGCTCGTTGCTGATCCCCTTCCTTCGTCTCGAGTGGTGCCTGAGCCCAGAGTGGAAGATTCTCGCTGAGCATAGCGAGGGTGATGACTATGGCTACAACTCCACACTGCTTATGCAACATGAGAACCTCTTGGTTGAGAAGTTTTAGCCGACTGTCACCAGGTTTGTGGTGACTCGAACTCCAGGCCGACCTGCATCTAGCGAGGTCATCATAACGTGGTTCGTGGCCAGTGCTTCGTGGTGAAGGTGATTTTGGTGCTGTTTGGCATATGAGTGTTTCTGGGGCGGGATCTTTGAATTTGAAAAGGTAGTCAGAAATTTGGAATATGGAGGAATGCCAGCCCACTTAATCCTGGTGGAATTTAGGACGAGGCTGGTTAAGAATATTCAAGCTAGCGTGATCAGTGAAAGGCACGATACACAAGAGTGGGTGTACCGTTTAAGATAGACGGGGAGCTCGCAAGCACGGGAGGGTGTGACATGAGACTGAAGAGTGAACCTTGTTCGGTGGCTCTTCCACTGTTAGCGTTCGGACTAACTTTAGTCATTGTGGGTCTCGGAGGCTTGAGCCTGAAAGCGCAAGAGATGACCGGCGATAATCCATTCTTTGCTAGAAGTCCGTTGCCATATCAATTGCCACCATTCGACCGGATCGACGAGTCGCATTACCTTCCTGCGTTTGAGCGGGGAATGGCCGAGCACCTTGTAGAAATTGATAACATCGCCAGTTCCTCTGACGCGCCGACTTTTACGAACACGTTGGTTGCCCTTGAGAGGTCAGGTCGGTTGCTAGATCGGGTGGCGTCTACCTTCTTCAGTCTGTCGAGTGCGGACACAACTGATGCATTGGATGAAATTCTTGGTGAAGTGGCGCCGAAACTGTCGGCCCATAGCGACCGTATTCTTTTGAACGCTGATCTTTTTTCGCGTGTGCGGATGCTATACGACCAGCGCGGGAACCTAGATAGTGAAGGGGAGTCACGGCGTCTAGTGGAAAAGACGTATACCGATTTTGTAAGAGCTGGAGCGTTGTTATCTGAAGAGGATAAGTCGCGAATGCAGGAGATCAACGCAGAATTGGCCAGCTTACAGACGACCTTCACACAGAATGTTTTGGATGAGGTGAATGCTTCGGCTGTGGTTGTTGACACGTCAGAGGAACTTGCTGGGCTGTCAGACAATCAAATTGCGTCTGCTGCTGCGGCCGCGGCCGACCGAGGTTTTGAAGGCAAGTATGTCATCCCCTTGTTGAACACCAGTGGGCAGCCGGCGTTGGCCTCGCTCGACAACAGGGAATTGAGGGAAGAAATCGCCCGTGTTTCTCTAAGACGGGGTATACAGGGTGGCGAGTTTGACAACCGGGAGGTCATCACTCGAATTGCGCGGCTTCGAGCTGAGCGGTCAGAGATGCTGGGTTATCCGAACCATGCGGCTTTCAGCCTCGAGGAGCAGACGGCTCAGACCGTCGAGGCGGTCAATGAAAGGCTTGCGAGCTTGGCGCCTCCTGCGGTGGCCAATGCCAGACGGGAGGCAGCAGACCTGCAGGCGATAGCCGAAGCTAGTGGTGTGGAGCTGACAGTGTCGTCTTGGGACTGGTCTTACTACACAGAAAAGGTTCGCGCCGACCGTTATGCATTTGATGCTGCACAGCTGCGACCCTATTTTGAAATAGATGCGGTCATTGAACGCGGAGTATTTTTTGCGGCCAATCGACTCTACGGACTGAACTTCAAGGAACGCACCGACCTTCCTGTGTACCATCCTGATGTTCGAGTCTGGGAGGTTTTTGAATCTGACGGATCGGCCCTAGGGCTGTTTCTGGGAGACTATTATGCTCGTCCTTCAAAACGCGGTGGCGCCTGGATGAATGCCTACGTGTCCCAATCTCATCTACTTGGGACGTCTCCAGTGGTTGCTAACCATCTGAACATACCGAAGCCGCCGGATGGCGAGCCGACATTGCTGACGTTTGATGAAGTGGAGACCATGTTTCACGAGTTCGGGCACGCGCTGCATGGGTTTTTTTCCAACGTGAACTATCCTTACTTTGCAGGAACCTCGGTGCCGAGAGACTTTGTTGAATACCCGTCGCAGGTCAATGAGATGTGGGCAACGTGGCCTGAAGTGCTCAAAAATTACGCCCTTCACTACGAAACCAGCGAGCCAATGCCGGCCGAGTTGCTTGAGAAAGTGATGGCTACGCAAACCTTTAATCAGGGCTTTGCGACTACCGAATATTTGGCAGCGTCACTGCTTGACCAGGCTTGGCATCAACTGACCGTTGATGAAATCCCGAGGCCTGCTGATGTGGAGCAGTTCGAAGCGACTGCGCTGGAGATGGCTGGTGTCGCGCTGGAGGCCGTCCCGCCGCGTTACCGCAGCACATATTTCTCACATATCTGGAGCAGCGGTTATTCGGCTGGCTACTATTCCTATATCTGGAGTGAGGTGCTGGATGCGGATTCTGTTGAATGGTTTAAGCAGAATGGTGGTTTGACCCGGGCCAATGGGGAGCACTTCCGCCAGACGCTCTTGTCTAAGGGAGGGAGTGTCGAGGCCCTCGATTTATATAGGGCATTCAGAGGAGCGGATCCTGATGTGCGCCCACTGCTTGTTCGACGTGGATTGAATTAACTATTTCAAGACCGATGTTGGTATTGGCAGGTGCCGTTCAATGAATCGCGATGGGTGCAACTGTTGAACCAGTGGCGCCTTGAAGCTTGAGCGGTTGTATGACAAAGGCGAACTCATGTACCTGGGTGGCCGCGAGCGTATCAAGTTTCATCCGCTCGACCAGGTGAATGCCGTGGACCACGAGCATCATCTGGTGGACGGGTAGTGATAGTTGGGGATCTGGGTTTGGGGATACCTCAACCGGGAAGTTATCTGAGCCGAGGAGCATTGGGTCTCGGTCGATCAACCATTGTGCGGCTTCCACCCCGATTCCGGGGCCTCCGGCGGAGAAGCGTTCAGGATCTGTGTTCCAAAGTGTGCCCCATCCCGTGTTGATCAACACAGCATCACCTGGTTCCAGAGTAGTTTGTTGACGTTCCAGTGCCTCTTGGAGGTCTGATACGGTGATTTCGTAACGGTCCGGCAGCATGGTGACGCTCTTAAGGCCGGCGATGTCGATGAGAACGCCTCGCGTCATCAATGTGCCGACGTTCTCCACGCCAAGGTGCGTGAAGCCGGTTCGAGTCATGACTTCCGGTAGGTTGTAGCAGTTGTAAAGACTGTCTCCGATGGTTTGGTGGCCGAAGCCGTCGAATTGTGTGCCGACCTGTCCCATTTCGCTAACAACCAACTCTTCGTTCGATCCACGGCGATTAGTGCCAGGATTCATGCGGGTCGGCTTCATGTGTAAATCGAAATGCCTATCGCCGAGTGGCATCGCTTCGTTGAGTGTTTGCCCTAGCTCGATGACTTCACCTGTTTGGATAAGCTGAGTAGCCCTGAGCACCGATTCGGGGCCCATGTGGTTGCCTGCTCCGCGCTCGTCACCTTCACCCCACCTGCTCGGACAGCGCTCTTCGGGAGTTGGTGGCGACCAAGACTGTCCCTGCGCATTGGCGGTGGTGATACCCATGCTAAGTGTGATGACTACTATTGCGGGGGTCCTCATGGCCTTCCTCCATGGTGCCGATTAACTCTGCGGAGAAAATTGTTAATTCCGGTGTGGTTCTCCGACT
>Ga0310344_10003301_pt1 | contig 12039 bp, 5 predicted proteins | sample HC15DNA20200_MG_FD_203801 | JGI IMG/M metagenome (GOLD analysis project Ga0310344, IMG submission 203801) | Marine microbial communities from station ALOHA, North Pacific Subtropical Gyre - HC15-DNA-20-200_MG | ecosystem: Environmental > Aquatic > Marine > Oceanic | place: Pacific Ocean: North... | reverse complement strand
CGGGCAGCAGGGACAGGTCAGCATGCTCCAGACCAGCAGGCGAGCTGGCGGCTTCCACGCGCAACGGGGCGCGAGGGTTGATGAGCAGCCAGCCGTTCTCCAGTTCCACACGCGGGTCAATATTGGTGCCAAGCGCGCGCGGGGTGGCGATCGGCACGGTGCTGCCGGCAAGGTCACCGGCATATTCCCAAGTGACTCGTAGAGTGTAGGCACCGATCACCTTGTTCTGCAGTTCTATGCGCCAGTCTTGGCCGGAGTTATCCGCGCGCGGGGTAGGCACCTTGTCACGGATATCGCGACCGGTGATCTTCACGTTACGGCATTCCTTGGGCAGGAACAGGCGAAACTCCTTGTTGGGCGCGCGTTCGATGTTAAAGCGCACGGTGGCCTCGCCGGTGAGCAGGCGGTCGGTGATGTGCAGGCGGCTGATGATCTGTACCTCGCGCAGCCAGGAGCTGAGCACGATGGTGTTGGCAGTGAGCGACCAGGCGGGCTGGGCACCGGGCTCGGTATCGAGGTGCTTGTAGGCCAGCACCTTGGCGCGTGCGCCGTCGGGCACTGCGCGCAGAACAGCTACTTGGGGTAGTTCACGTGAGGGAATCTCAACCAAACTGGCGGTGTCGTCGGCGGAGACTTCCAGCCCTGGTACTGCGGTGACGGCGACAAAGGTTTGCAGCTTTTCCACGCCCAGAGGATGCACGGCGGGGACGGTGGCGGTGTCCGGCGCGGTGTCTACCGGGCGCGTCATGATGATAGAGACAGGATACTGGCCAATGGTACGCTGCTTGAGGCGCAGGTCGAGATAGCGGACGCCCTCTTCGGTGCGTTCGGACCACTGGGTCAGGTTGTCGGCGGTCACGGAATCCAGTCGCCAAGCGGCCTCCGGCAGGCGCAGGGCGAGGTCGAACACGCCTGCGCGCTTGACGTCGATGTCGTAGGTGATGCGGCTGGCTAGGCGCAGCTGTTTTTCGCCGATATCCAATGTGTGCTCGGCCTTGGCCTCCAGTCGTGGCAGCACAGTTTCCACGGTTGTGGCCAGCGTGAATTCGGCCTGGCGGAAACGGTAGACTGAATGGGGGGCGGCGACCTTCAGACCGCTTTCCTTTTGGAAAAGGGCAGCATCGATCTTCGTTAGGCCCTCGGGCTGGCCGGGGTTCAGGTTTAGCTCCGGCGTAGTGTGCAGGGCCAGCAGTCCGTTTTCGCGCTGCACTTCCAGTGGGTGTGGGATGGCAAGGGGCACGTTGGCGGGAGGCATGGGCAGGGGGCGCTCCAGAGTCAGGGCCAGCTTCCAGGCTTTGGCTTCGGGTTTAGCGAGGTCGGCGGTGAGAATAGCGGTTTCATCTTCGTCGGTGGTTACGTGGTCGCGCAGGTTGGCGGATTCCACACGCATGAGCTTCCAGCCGGCGGGCAGGGCTACGCGCGCGCGGGACAGTTCGCCTTGGGAAACGGTGAAGTTGATGACTGAACGCATTTGGACGACCCCGTCGCCAAAGCTGATGAGTGCGTGGTTATTGGCAAAAACAATGGCATCGATCTCCGAGGCCTTTCGCACGCGCGGTTTCCAGGCCAGCTCCACGCGATCATTCGCACCGATGATGGCGTGGCGCACCTCGGTCTTCCCGTCGCCCCCGGCCACGGGCTCGTGGCGGATGGCGGTGGGCAGCTCAATCTCGGCGTCGGCCTCGTTGAGGACTACGTTCACCTCACTGGTGAGCGCGGGCGGGATACCGAAGCCCAAGGAGCGTCGGGTGGCATCGCCCGTGTGCGGGGCCAGAAAGTTGAGGTCCACGCTCGCGTCGCCAGCTTTTGGCAGGATGAGCACGAGCGTCTGGCCTACGCGGCGCAGTTCGAGGTTGGCCGGCATTGGCTGGAATTCGTGTACCGGCACCACCGTCTCGAAGAGGGTGAAGCGCTGGTTATCCTTGGTGGCTCGCAGTTTGAAGCGCGCGCGGACGGTGGCCACCTTGGCGTGCACGGTCACATCGTACTGGGCGTGCAACAGGCTGACTGTATTGGTGCCCGCGCCGATGCGCAGACCCTCCTTGTTCCACAGGTCAAAGGCCAGCTGGCGACCGTTTTCCCAGCGCACCTCGCGGGCGATCTTGCCGTCGGCGTGCCAGTGACGCTCAAGGCCATTACGTTCGCCATTGGCGTAGGTGGTTTCCTCAGCCAGCCGGCCGTTGAGGTGCCAGGCGCGATGCAGTCCGTGGCGCTGGCCGGCCTGGTAACTCGTCCCAGACTCACGCTGGCCATTGCGGTACCAAGTGGACAGCTTGCCGTGCAGCTTGCCTTTTTGACACGGGCGCTGGGCACGGCGTTGGCCGTTGTCGAACCACAATGTCTCGACGCCGTGCAATTGTCCGTCGGTGTAGGGGGAGTCGACGCGCTTTTGCTTGTTGTCGAAGAAACCGACCACGTGCCCTGTATAGGGTTGGTCCTGATTGATCTCGAACTTGGTGCCGTTTCGGTCCTGCAGGCGGGATTCACGGATAATGCGAGGTCCGCCAGGGACGGTGAGATCGCCGCCAGGCACGAGGCGCAGTTCGAGTGCGCCGGGGCCGATTAAGGGCGGTGTGCCGGGACCCACCCCGGGGGCGGGCTGCTGGCCGTGGGCCAAGCCGGCCAAGCCAAGTAACAACAGTAGGGCGGCTGCTGCGGGGGCGGCGGCGGAAGGCGTATCAGGGGAATCACCTGCGGACGGCGCGCCAGTGTTGTCTCCGCCATCGTTGGCGGGCGGCGGGGGTGGGGCGGGGTCATTCTTGCGAGTGGGCCACAGCAACCAGGCCAGCCAGCCATAGGCCAGTGCACCCAGCATGAATGGGGTGAAAGCCAAGAGGTGGTGGAGGGCGTGTTGTGTGTAAAGCATGGAGCCCACGCCGCCGAGGAACGCGGCGAGTCCGGCAGCAATCCAGAAGGTATTGCGCGGTTTACGTCGAAGTTCCCAGAAGAGCACGATGAGGCCGGCGAGAGCGATGAGGACCTGAAAAATCCCAGCACGGACACGGCGTGCGCCACCGTCCATTACTTGAGCCTCGATGATGAGTTTGTCGTTGTTGGTGTTGAGCACCTTCGTGAAAAGATAGGGCTCTCCGGGCGTGGGTACGTGGGTCTCGGCGGCGAGCATTCCGGCGGCGCGGAGTGTCTCGGACTCGGGGATGTTTGTGGCACCTTCGCCTCGACCTTGGGAAACGCCGCCTCCGCCGCCTATTCCACCACCGGGTGCAGGGGTGGCGGGTGGGGTTTGTGGGGACGGCTCGGGCTGGGCGGTGTTGCGAGGGGGTTCGGTTTCTGTCCCATCTCTCTTTTCGGCAGGGGCTTGGCCGGGATCATCGGTATTACCGATTTCGGCTTCCTCATCGCCCAAGTCGTCGCCGGGGGCGTAGTATCCATATCCGCCGTCGGCCTCCATTCTGGCTTGAGTCATTGCACCGATGCCGGCGGGGGAGGCGATGAGCATGAAGACGAAGCCGACTGCGACACAGATGCCGGCGGCGATGAGGCCCCCACGCAGACCCCGCCAGCGCGCGCCCATGGCAATAGCCAAACCCATACTGAGGACAAGCATGAGGAGGGCAATGGTGCCCCAATGGACGCGGTGGCGGTAGAAGCGAAGGAATTGTTGCCAGGCGATACCAAGGGAGTATTCATCCTCGGTTTCGACGGCGAGCATGTTGCCTTTGAAGTCGAACATAAGGTGGCCTGGTTCCTGGAGATAGACAGCCCATTCGTTGTATGTGTTTGGAGCGTCGATCGTTGGTGCTTCCAGATTGAGGCGGACGGGCTGAAGGGATTTTAGGCCGTCGCGGCGAATAGCGCGGAGAGGGGCATGGCTGTAGACGATGTCAACGGAGAAGCCCTGATTCCGGTTGGCGTGCTGGGGCAGGGGGATGAGGATGGCTCCGTCATCTACCTGGGCTTTGACGCGCTGGCCAGCGACCTTGGCACCACGAAACTCGGCTTTGGGGGGAAGGGTGCAGCGCAGGTAGTCTTGGGTGTTGTTCTTGATGTGGAAAACGGCGCGCGTGAGCACCTCCCCTTGGGCGCTGATGGAGGTGGTCAGCTCGGTGCGGTCAGCGGCGGCCTTCAACGGATCCAACTCATCAAAGGGCGTGAGGCCGACGCGCAGGTCAAAGGGGTTTTGGCCGTCGGCCAAGTCATCCCGAGAGAACTCGTACTGGAAGGCGCGCCATACCTGCTCGTTGAGCTGGGCACGGTAGCCCTCGGGTAACTCGGTTTCATCGACTAGCCGCAAAGCACTGGCCTTTTGCTCAATCTTGAGTTGCAGACTGGGGCCGATGGTGAGGGCCAGGGCGCCTTCCTGACGCTCGGCTTCCAAGGCGTGAGGCACGCCGAGTGCAATGGTACGCTTGCTGGCCTCGTATTGATTGTCGTAGCTGACAGCCATGAGGAAGTCGTTCCACGTTTTCTCCTCCAGCATGATGGTGTAGTCGAGCGTGCCGGAAGCGTTGGTAGCAATGCTGGTTTGGCGGATGATGGGGCTGATGAACTTGACGTTCTTCCACGTGTTGGTGTCGGGGACGCGGATAGTGAATTTTTGGACGCCCTGATTGAGCAAGGTGAGATTGATAATGGCACCGCCACGCAGGCTGGCCTCGCCTACGGTAACAGAGTTGAAGACTTCGGCGAGGATAGTGGGTTCGAGGCGCTTGATGGAAAGAGTGAGGGACCAGTTGGGGGCTTCGCCCTTGTAGGCCAAGGCCTCGCCTAGGCGGGGTTGGGCGGGGATTTCGCGCAGGCCGGTGACATTGCCGGTGCGGGCCTCCAAACCGCGTTCGGTGTGGATGCCGATGCGGATGTTTTCGCGCAGAGCGCCATCGACGCGCACGGGAAGTAGGGTGACATCGGCGTCGGCGGCGTCCCGTGACTGCTCGAGGTTGACGGTGATGTCGTGTTTGTTGAGCACGCGGGTGTTGTAGTTGATCTGGATCTTGCCATCTGCCGGTTCCCAGTCCATGAGGCCGGGGCCGGTAACTTCGGTGACGTTGAAGCCGTTGGGTGGGGTGAGGTTGACCTTATAGATGCCGGCTTTCTCGACATTGAGAGTGATGCGCTGAATAGCGAGCAAGCGAGTTTCCTCGACAGTGGCGGTGAGCGTTGAGCTGGCGCGAATCTCGGGTTCGATCCGCTTGAGGGTGAGGGGCAGAGCGAGGTTCTCGCGGCCAGAGAATTGGTAGGCGGCCACGGCGCCGGCCTCAGCGTTGACCTGGCGCAGACCTGTGACTTCCCCGGTCTGCATGGTGATATCCTCGGCACTTAGGCGGATGACGCCGCGTTCACGTTCCACGCCGCGGGGGGCGGGCAGGGCGGGGGTGAGGGTGGCACCGGCGTCAGGTAATTCCAGAGGCTGCTCGGCCTCCAAGGTGAGGGTGTAGGTTTTCTCGAGAGGCTTGACGAAATCGAGAGTCAGCCTGCGCTGGCCGTTGGCGGCCTGTTCTTGGCGGTCGCGGATGTTGAGGCCAATGACCTTGGTGATTGATTGGCCGGAAGGCAGGGAGAGGATCAGGTTTGTGGGTTTGCCTTGCAGAATGTCGTAGGTGAACTGAGTGGTGGTACGGACGATGGCGGGAGTGAGGCGTACGGTGGCCTTGGTCTGGCAGGTCATGAGCACGGCGCGTGTTTGGCGTGTGGTCTTACTTTGCCAGCGTAGGGAGACGCGGCGCTCGGCACCGAGTGCGGCCTCGATTATGGCGGCTTGGCCGGAAGGGCGGGGCAGGGCGGTGCCGGCCAGAAGTTCGAGTTCCACGCCGTTGCCTGCCACACGGGCCTCTAGCTTGCCGAGTGTGGCAGCAGGGCCACTGAAGTTGACCTGTCGCCAAGGGTCGGTCTTGGTGACTTTGGCCAACACTTCCAGTTTGAGATTGTATTTGCCAGGTTGAGCGACGGCCAGGTGATAGGCTCGTCCCGAGCGCAGAAGCCGCAGACCTTCGGGCAAAGTGTTGCCGTCGGGCAGCTTGAGTGCGGCGGGTACTTGATCCAAGGGAGGATGGCTCTCGGCACTGACGGCGATGTCGCCTTGGAAAAGAGGCAGGATGGTTTCCACTTGGTTGGTGGACTCAATGTTGAGTGTGGCCATGAAGCGAGCTTCGGTGTCGGACAGTCGGCCTTGGTAGGTGATGTCGTGCACAATCACGGGGCCGGTGTGCGGCGGGGTGGGCGTGGCACCGGCCAATGCGGAGGCGGGCGCGGCGTGCATGGTCAAGGCGCCGGCCCAGCCCAGGGCCAGCAGAGAAGGTAAGAGAGTGGTTGTATTCATGGATGAGGCTGTTTCTGGGTTCAAAGCCGCGCCTGAGCGCGAGAGGCTGATGGCACCACTGTGCGCCGACGGGAGGGGGTTTCCAATGCCAAAATAATTCCAAATTGTTCGCACCCCTAGACAAAAGCAGACTCGGGTTGCGCTTTCAGGTAAATGGACGGCCTGCTGGCGTGGTTTCCTCCCGCTGACACGGGAAGTGCTGGATAATTCACGGTGGCGGGGCTACCTTGTTTCCGGATGGACCGCTCCGCTGAACGTGAGATGATCGAGCGCTGTCGCCGTGGCGATGAGGCGGCTTGGGACGAACTGTTCCAGGCCCATTACGGCGCGGCGTCGCGGTTCATTTTTCAACTCAGTTCGGACTACAGCCACGAGGACACCGAGGAGATTTGTCAGGAGACGTTTCTTTCTGTTGTAAAAAACCTGGGCAACTTCAACGGGCGCAGCGCGCTTCAGACATGGATTTTTCGTATCGCTGCCAACAAGGCGCGTGATTTCCGCGCCAAACGGATCGCCGCCAAGCGCGGCGGAGGGCAAACCCCCTTCTCACTGGAGGCGGAGGATGACGAGGGCCAACGTCTGCTGGATCCTGCCAGCCCGCTGCCCGCGCCGGATGGGGAGATGATGCGCGATGAGAAATGGAAGCTGGTGAGCGAAGCCTTAGAGACCCTTGGCGGGCCTTGTCAGGAAATTTTAGAATTGCGCTATTTTGGTGACTTATCGTATCAAGAAATCAGCGAATCGCTGGATTTAAACGAAAAAACCGTTAGTTCTCGCCTAAGCAAATGTCGCGACAAATTGGCGGTGGTGTTACGCAGGATTTTTTCCCGGGAGCATGTGCCCTCGATTCCGTCTAAAAAGTAACAACAATGGAACCGCCGAACGACAACCGGACCGAGCAATGGCTGCAAGCTTACGCCCGCAAGCGCCGTGAACGCGCCGAGGAGGCGGAGTCCATGCACGAGGCCACGCGGCGGATGCTGTTGGACGAGGCCAAGCGCGAATGGGGTGCAAAGAGTGAGGCCGCGGAGGCGAAAGAGCCGGCGCAAGAGGAATCGCCCTGGGCCCGGTGGGCTTGGGCGGGCACGGTGATGGCAGCGGTACTGGTGATCTTTGTGGTGTCGCGGCCTGACGGTGCGCAAGCGCCCGACGTTGGCGGCGTGATGGAGATGGCCCAAAACGATCCGGCAACACCCGCCGACGACGAACAAGCTGGGCTAACCCAAGGCACGGGCGCGGCGGCGGGAAAAATTGAGCCGTTGCAACTCTCAAGCGTAAACAAGGATAAGAATCGTGATTTGAAGGCAGTCCGGCGGGGAGCTGGTTCACCATCTCCGCAGACAATTGCGCCTTCACAACCGGAGGCGGCAGCCTCGCCGCTGTCAACAGCGCCGCAAGCATTCAACGCCGCGCCCGCCAATGTCATGAAACGGACCAAGATGACGGCACGTTCCAGCAACTTTTACGCGGGCGAGAAAAACCTGCGGCAGGATTTTGCCCGTCAGCAAGACCAAGCCGAGCGGACCCGCAATGCCCCGCCGGTGCCGGAGGCTAAGGCAGCCGATTTGGTGCTACGCAACTTCAAGTTTGAACGTAATGGTAATGTTGTGAAGGTGGTGGACCAGGACGGTTCTGTGTATCTGGGCCAAGCCCAGCTGGCGCCCGTCAAAGCGCTTTCAGCCAGCAAGCTGGATGATGCCAAGAAAAAAGAGGGAGGGCAGGCGTCGCCTCAGTTGGGCAAGACAAACGCCCGGCCCACGACATCGAACGTGGCGGCGACACAGGCGAAGGCACCCGGCCGCGAGGCGCGGAGTTTTTTCTTCTCGGTTACCGGCACAAACCAGACGCTCAGACAACGGGTGGTGTTTGAAGGTAACTTTGCGAATGAACAGCTTAAGGCCACCGAGCAAGCGGTGGACCCCGCCCGCCCAGCGAAACCGCCTGCGGCTGTTCAACAAGCTGCTCCCGCGCTCCAGTTGCGCATTCAAGGCCGCGCGCGTGTAGGCCGCCTGTCCTACGGCATCGATGCCCGCAATCAGTTAGGCCCAGCTCCCAAGAAGGCGGGTGCTTCCCCCGGCATCAGGAAAAAGTAACGCTTCTCTCGTTGTAAGTGTCCGGTTTGTTTTAACCGTCGCGCAACACTCCGAACTGGGAGGCGTTTTATTTTAAAAGAGACTCCCGAAGAAGTTACTGATGCTGTTGAGCATGCCACTGATGATGCCGCCGACCGTGGTGAGAAGGAGCATGATGATCCAGCAGAGCACCAGCATGACCAGCGACAGGCAGATAGCCGTGATGGCAATCTCACGCCCCAGCAGACGGCCGCGGCTTTCTTCGATCTGCCAAAGCGCCACTATCCCCGTCACCAGCCCGATGAGGCCGGGTATGAGCAGGATGCCCAACGATGCCATTACCAGCGCGATGATGGCCAGCGCGCTGATCTGTGGCGGGTCGGGCGCCGCGGGTGTGCCGATAAGGGATTCTTCCACCTCGGCGGCAGGCTGATCGTTCGAGGCGCGCGCCTTGGCTTTGCGGGCGCCGGACTTGGCTCGAGTTTCTTGCATGGTCATGGCAGGGCAGAACCAAGCTGGACCCTAACCCAAAAACCACTGTTGTAGCGAGCCTATTCTGAGGGCACTTGCCGCGCGGGCAGCTTTCGTGGTTGAATGCACCTCGGCGCGCCGCCTCGACCGCATGCAGATCCACATCAACAGGAACGGCCAACAGTTCGGCCCTTATTCCCTCGAGGAAGTTCGCACTCACTTGGCACAAGGCTCGCTGCTGCCCACGGATTTAGCTTGGTACGAAGGCGCGGCGGCTTGGGTGCCCCTTCCGGATGTTCCTGGGGTGATGGGCGCAGCAGCGCCACCCGCCCCCCCAGGTCCTCCTCCGCCAGGTTCCGCTCCTCCAGGCGCAGCTGCCAAGGAGGGGGAAAAGAAAAAGCCAGCCTACAAGCAAGAGCGCGTGCCAGACGATATTTTCGACCGCGAGCACGATGTGGAAGCCGATACGGCCATCTACAACGGCTTCCTTTTTTTCAAGAACCACATCGGCCCCATGTACCTATTCAGCTTGGTGGGGTTACTGACGCTGCTGGTGGGCGTGCCATTGCTGTTCACAGCTGGTCCGCTTCTGGGCGGCTTCTTTTTCTACTTCCTCATGCTGCGCCGCAAGCGCGAGGTCTCCATTGGTATGCTCTTCGAAGGCTTCAAGCGCAAGTTTGGCCACATGATGTTAGCGTTTTTGATGCCGATTTTACTCTTTGTCTGCCTGCACGTGCCAGGCTTCCTGCTAATGTGGTATGGCAAATACCAATTCAAACGCTTCGGCGTAATGGAGGATCTGGCGGGCTTCATCAAGGTGTTGGGCGACTTGTATAATCTCTTTCCCCGGTGGTTCAGCGGGGAGATCAACTTCAACATCTTAATGGGCAACATCCTCGCCGTGCTCTCCTCTTTCTTCAGCGGCCAAGGCGAGCTGGGTTTTCTCATGCAGGGATGCGTCATTGGCGGGGCGTTCCTCACCGTGGCTTTGCCTATCTACTTCTTCGTCTCCTGGGTGTTTGCCGTGCCGCTGGTCATGCATTACAACATCGACTACTGGACCGCTATGCAACTTAGTCGCAAGGCTGTCACCAAGGACTGGATTGGCATTGCGTTTTTCCTGTTGCTCGCCACCGCTGTCATCCTCATGGGGTTGGTGATCTTCACCCTGCCCATTGTCGCCTGTGCCTATGTGGTGATTTATGAAGACTACTTCGGCCGCAAGCGCTCGGCTGAGCTGCTACCCAACTGGCTAGTGTGGGTATTTATCGGACTGGGAGTGTCCATTCTGGCCGCCTTGGGCTTGGCACTTTTCAGCATGGTGCTGGGCTAACGCGGGGCTGCCCCGGGGGGGGCACTACCGCCGCCGGGTGGTTGCGCGTTGGGATCATCAGGAGGTGCGGGCCCTGTGTTGGCATCGTCCTCTTCTTTCTTCGGCTCGCCTAGTGCCGTGTAATTCTTGCGCTTCAGCGAGTAGATGCCTGGCGTTTCCACCTTCACGAACTCCTTTTCCCGTTCATCGTCAGGCAACTCCTCCTCGCCTTTCGCTGCCTCCGCTAGCTTTTCCTCGTAATGCCATGGCAACAAGATCGTAAACCGTTTCCATTCGCCGTCGTCATTGTCCCATTCAGCCCACAACAAAAGCTGGCCAGCAAAGTATACTTGAATTGATTTTGGGAACTTCTTGTCTTCTCCGTTGATGATCCAAGACTTCAAAGCCCCCTCTTCCTGCGTGATCATATCCTTCAATGGGTCGGTGAACTCGCTGGGTGCGTCGGCGTACATTACTTTGAACACCTCATCGCGCGTCACGTCGTGTTGGATCAGTGAAGTCATTCCCACCAGCATCCCTTCCGCATACTGCATCTTGGCCACTACCCGGCCCTCGTCGTCCCAGCGTAATACCAGCCCGTGTGCGTGCCCTTCTTTCACCGTCACCTCCCATTTCCGCTTGCCATTGGGGTGATTTTCTGTGATTCGGCCGGTGAACAGTTCGGGTTTCTCGCCGTTCTTGGCTTTCAGATACGCCTGCGGGCTTGAGCCCGAGTCCGTTGGCTCGTTGCCTCCTCCGCCTGGGCCACCGCCCCCCCCCATGCCTCCGGGGCCACCGGGTGGGCCCGTGGCCGCCCCGTTATCCATCATGGATGGGTCATCCATTGGTGGTGCCACGTCTGCGGTAAGGTAATTGCCCACTACGTCAAAAATCTTCAACTCATCGCCCAAGAGCGTTTCGATTACCGGGCCATCGACTGGCTTGGTGGAAGTGCCGCCGCCGCCTGGCGGCTCGTTGCCGCCCTCGTCGGGTGGCCCGCCTGGTTGTCCACCGGGGGGGGCACCGGGTTGTCCACTAGGGGGGGCACCGGGTTGTCCACCGCCCCCGGAAGGCTCGCCCGCGCCGCCCATGTCCATCGCCCGCAATTCTAGCTCCTCCACATCCACTACTTGTGGCGCAGGCACCGCGTATTCCCAGACAACGCCCATGGCCACCACCATGACGATGATGACTGCCATTAAGCCGCCCATCGCAATCCACGGTCTTTTACCGGGGTTGTGATAGTCCATTGCCTTTTTTTTCTTGTTGGCCATGAAGGTTCCTTGCCTGCTTCCAGCAACGTATCAGGTTCGCTTTGCTGCCGCAAGGCCTGCGCAGGCAAGCAGGCGGCGATGGGCGGCGGTCCATGGCAGGCGTGCTAGTTCGCGGGCGGCTAACCAACAACCGGGGCCAAGGCCGGTACGCTTTAGCTTGCCGGTGAAGGCTTCTAGTTGAAAGCGGGTGTGGGTGATGGTGTGTTTTATAGTGGTCAGAGGTGTGAGTTCCTGTGGCGGTGCGGGCAGCGGGTTGGCAGCAATTTCGTCGGTATTGGCATGGGCGGGCGCTTCGGTGTTGGGGAATTCCCATAGGCCGGCGTTGACACTCTTTGCCGGGCGTTGTTCGACGAGATAGCGACCGCGGCACTGGATGAGAAACGCGAGAACGCGACGTTGACGAAGACGAGGGCGCGGGACGGGTGCGGGAAATGCAGTGGGATCACCGGTGCGGTGCGCGACGCAGCTTCGACGGAGAGGGCAAAGCGCGCAAATTGGCTGGCGCGGTGTGCACACGGTGGCGCCAATCTCCATGAGGGATTGGTTGAGATCGCCGCAGGCGTTGTGTCGGCCAGTGGCGTTGGCGGCTTGCACGAAGACTTTGGCCATGGCCCATAGTTCTTGGTCATCGGCCTG
>Ga0310344_10003300_pt1 | contig 12041 bp, 11 predicted proteins | sample HC15DNA20200_MG_FD_203801 | JGI IMG/M metagenome (GOLD analysis project Ga0310344, IMG submission 203801) | Marine microbial communities from station ALOHA, North Pacific Subtropical Gyre - HC15-DNA-20-200_MG | ecosystem: Environmental > Aquatic > Marine > Oceanic | place: Pacific Ocean: North... | reverse complement strand
TGGATATTTTTTGTACATATCTTCTACTTTCTTTGTTATATTATCATATCCAGTTTTCATAAATTCCTACTCTGAAACATTATTCATTACTATAAAATCATATATCTGCTAAGTGCAGTAATATAATTTGATCCGCATTCTTATAAAATCATATATCTGCTAAAACTAGATAGCATAATTGAAAACGCAGTCAGATCTTACTTCAATAATCATTCTGAATTATAATGGAAAAAATTTTCTACAGCCATGCATAGAATCAATTGTTCGAGAAACACATACACCATACGAAATTATAGTTGTAGATAACAACTCGCCTGATAAAAGCGGACAATTTTTCTCAGAGCAGTACCCAGAAGTAAAATTTATTCTCAACGATACCAATGTTGGTGTTCCAGGCGGTCTTAATATTGGAATTAGAAATGCATCAGGAGAGTTTGTCGTTCTATTAAATAATGACCTAGTTGTTATGCCCAACTGGCTAGACAATTTTTTCAAGGCATATGAAAAGACTGGAGACGCATTATACCAACCCAAGTCTCTAAAATTTAAGGACCCAGGTATTATAGATGGCACTGGATGCATGATCAATATTTTTGGCTTTGGATTTGCAAGAGACAAAGGAGTAAAGGACGATGGCCAGTATAGTACACAAGAAGAGATTAGTTATGCATCAGGAACATGCATGTTTTGTACACGAAAAATATTTGATGAAATCGGTTTATTCGATCCAACTTTCTTTGCATACCATGAAGAATTAGATCTAGGATGGAGAGCAAGAATTTTTGGATACAAGTCATACTATGTTCCAGAAACAGTAATTCACCATCACGGTAGTGCTCATTGGAAATGGAGTCCAGAAGTATTCTACTTGCTTGAAAGGAACAGATGGCTTGTTCTATTAAAAAATTATTCAACAAAAACTTTGTTCCGATTGTTCCCTTCTTTGCTTATAATTGAGCTTGCTATGTTAGCCTTTTTTGCATCAAAAGGAATTTTGATAAAAAAACTACAAAGTTATGGTTCAGTTTTAAAACTTGGCAGTCACATAAGAAAAGAGCATGCAGCGATTGATCAAAAAAGAAAAATCAGTGATAATGAAATTATGACTTCATTCTGTGGTATTGTAAAGGTTCCTCCTGAAGCAAATAATTCTAATCTGAATAAAAAATTTGAAAAACTATTGAGATTTCTATGTGGTATGACAGGTTACGATAAAATTGTAAGAGAACCTTAATAATCAAAAATTTTAAGAAATTTGTGAAATATTATGGAAAACTATATTCTTGAAAGAAAATGCAGAATATGTTCAGGCGAAAATTTACAATTGGTACTAGATCTAGGCAATCAACCACCAGCAAATTCACTACTTGAAAAAACCCAAATAAATGAAGGTGAATTAAAATTTCCTCTGAGATTATACTGGTGCAGTGACTGCTTCTTGGTTCAGCTATTAGATATTGTGAGCAAGGAGCATCTCTTTCAGCATTATCTATACATGACTAGTGCAAGTAAACCCATTGTATCACATTTTGAAAAATATGCAAAGAGTGTTTTTGATCAATTCTTGAAAAATTCTAACAATCCACTTGTTATTGAAATAGGAAGTAATGATGGATCTTTGCTGGGAGAATTTAAGAAATTAGGGGTTCAGATTCTAGGCATTGAGCCTGCTTCAAATTTAGCTAAACTTTCTAATGATCTGAATATAGATACCTTGAATGAATTTTTTTCATTAGATATTGCTAAGCAGATAACCGAATCTAGAACTCCATCAGTGATAGTTGCAAATAATGTAATTGGTCACATAGAAAATTTACACAACATCATGGAGGGAATAAAAGTTTTGATTGGTAAGACTGGCGTATTTATTTTTGAAGTGCCATATTTGATTGATCTTATAAAAAACTTGGAGTTTGACACAATATACCACGAACACCTTTCTTATTTTTCATTATTACCGCTGAATAATCTGATAGAACAGTTTGGATTAGAAATTTTTGACGTGCAAAAACAAGATGTGCATGGTGGAAGCATAAGGGTTTTTGTCTCAGTAAAAAATAATTTTCAAATAAACGATTCAGTTAAAAAAATGATTAATGACGAACATGAATTTGGACTTGAAAAGATAGATGTATACAAGATTTTTTCCGTAAAAATAGGCGAATTAAAAAAAGATCTAAAACAAGTTTTAGTAGACTTGAAAAAAGAAGGAAAATCGATTTTTGGATATGGTGCACCTGCTAAAGGAAATGTCTTACTAAATTACTGTGATATTGATAATAGTATTCTTGAATTCATTATTGATACAACACCGATTAAACAGGGTAAATTTACACCTGGTACGCACATTCCAATAGTATCGCCTAGTAATATAATGAAAAAAGGCGTTGGTGGCACTGCATTGTTATTAGCCTGGAATTACGAACGAGAGATTCTAGAAAAGGAAAAGGAATTCAGGAACAATGGAGGAAAGTTTGTTATCCCAATTCCTTCTCCAGTTATCAAGTAACAAAGCTAAGAATGATTAAATAATTACAAAAGAATCAGAAACAACATACTATTGAATTCTAAAATAATTCTTGTATCTGACGTTTCTGATCTCGAAGTAATTCCAAAAAAAATTCTGGAAGATGATACAGCTAAAATTTATTCATTCGAATTGCAAACTCATGAAATTCTTAAAATAAAAAAAATTGAACATGAAATAGCTGATAGCTTACTAAACCACGATGAAAGATTACAATTATTTAATAACGTACTAAAGTTTAGGACATGGTATTCTCATGTTAATTCAAGCGATTTAGAATTTGAAGGTGTAAATTTATTAAAGTTGTCTGACACTCATGAATTTCATTCATACCTAATGCCCATGTTGGTAAATCTAGTTTTAATAAAAAAGATTATTGAAAAAGAAAGACCAACAAAAATAATCGCGACTAATCAATTTGAAAAATTAGTTGATTCAGTCACAAAAAATTATAAAATTGAAACAGAGTTTTTTGAAAACAAAGTAAAAAAGAAATTTCTTTGGGACACAATTGCGATTAAATACAATATAGGTAAAATTCCAATCTCATTTAATTTATCAAAAAACCACTATCTGAAATTAAAAAAATCTGCCGAGTCAATTTCAGGGTTATTTTATAATTTTTGGCTAACTGATAATTTAAAAGAAAAATCCATTGTCCTTTTAGAATTTAATCCAGAAAACTTTTCAAATCTTCTGACGCAGATGCAAGATTATGATGGAAATGTAATCTTGGTTAATCAAAGGCGCTCAGCGGTGTGGAGTAAAAAAGCACTTGATATTGTAGCAAAATCAAAGTGTAAAGTAGTAAATTTTGATAATTTCTTGGAAAAAGATAAGCAGCAAAGAATTCCTGAAATTGCAGACGAATATTCAAAGAAAATAGAGAAATTTTGGCAAAACACTGAATTTTTTGAGGGCCTATTTCAAATTGAGGATTGTAGTTTTTGGAATGCAATAAAAGATGATATGAAAAAAAATTATCAGAAAAAACTACCGTATTTTATTCAATTAATCTGGAATGTAAAAAAATTATTTGAAAATCAGGATGTACGGTGCATTGTTTCTTTAAATGACATAGGTGAGACAGAAAAGGCATTCCATGAATCTAACAAAAACAATATTCCATCACTAGTACTTCAGCATGGTTTTATTGAAAGATCTATCGAAACAAAAAACTTTGATAATCTTGATTATGTTCATTTCAAAGACAAACTTTCAGTTTGGGGAAAATATAGAAAAGAATGGCTGTCTACCGAGTTTAATATTGAGCCGAACAGAATTATTGTTTCAGGAAGTCCACGACATGATGATTATTTTGCATCCAGAACGAAAAAAGGAATTAAACATCAAAAAACTGTACTGTTAGCTCTTAATCCAATTAGTGATGTTAGTGGTTTATCCAGTACAGAATTGAAGATAAGAACAAACAAAGTCATTAAAAAAATATTCTCAACAATAAAAAAATTTAATGATTTGAAAATTATAGTAAAGCTACACGCAATACAGTTAGAGCATAATGAAGAAATAAAATCATTAATTAAAGAATTAGATAATACTGTTCCAGTATACATCTCAACATCTATAATTGATACCATAAATAGTGCTGATGTTGTAGTTGTTGTATCACCTGAAAATTCTGCCACATCAACAATGCTTTTAGAATCAATGATCCTAGGGAAGCCTACTATGAACATTTTTTGTAATGAGCAAATATACAAATTCAATCATATTCAAAGAAATGCTGTTTTTACAATTAATGATCAATCTGATATAGAGAAAGATTTGAAAAAGATGTTGTTCAATAAGGAATTTCAAAACGATTTAACCAGAAATGCAGATAACTTCATCAAAGAATTCATGCACAATCCTGGCTGTGCCTCTGAAGATTTTTCAAAAATTTTAAAATCGTATTAGTATATTTTCAAAGCAAGGTTTTTTAGAAAAGTACAAACAGAGGACTTATGTTTGAAGGGAAAAAAATTCTCATTACTGGCGGCACAGGCTCATTAGGTCAGGCTCTAACTAAACGTATTTTGGCGCAAAATCCTGCTCAAATTAGAATATTTAGCCGGAATGAATTTAAACAAATTTCAATGGAATCATCTTTTCCAGATGACAGGCTGCGTTTTCTAATAGGTGATATTAGGGATCTAGGAAGGCTAATTAGAGCAACTGAAGACGTAGATTTTGTTTTTCATGCAGCTGCATTAAAACACGTTGATAAAGTTGAATACAATCCATTTGAGGCAGTTCTAACAAATGTTAGTGGAACTCAAAATGTGATCGATGCATGTTTACATAATGATGTTGAAAAGGCCGTCTGTATAGGCACAGACAAAGCTGTATCACCACTCAACACATATGGTGCAACAAAATTATTGATGGAGAAACTTTTCACGTCAGCAATACATTATTCAAATCCAAAAAAACATCCCACAAAGTTCACTGCTGTACGTTATGGAAATGTTTTTGCAAGTAGTGGTTCTGTGATACCAAAATTCATTGGACAAATAAAAAACAAACAGAAAATAACAATCACTGATCCAAGTATGACTAGATTTAGTATTACTATTGACGAAGCATTGGATTTAATTTTAAAAGCAGCAGAACTAGGTAACGGTGGAGACATTTTCGTACCGGATTTAAAAGCTTATTCAATTCTCGACTTGCGTGACACACTTTTTGAGTTATTAGAAAACACTGGCGAAGAAATCATTGGTATTAGACCAGGAGAAAAACTCCATGAGGTTTTGATAAATAAAGATGAAATGAATAAAACTTGGAAACTTGATAATCTTTACGTTATTCCAAATCCTTATTCCACCGACGAACAAGTTCAATCTTCATATAATGATATTGAAAAAGTGAAAAATCTAACACTTCATTCTTCAGAAAATGCTGAAAGAATAAAAATAGACGAACTAAAAAATATTATCTCAGAATATGAAATTATTGATTAGGGATTTCTAACTAAACTACGGACTAAACAGAAAGCCTCGGCGGCATTAAATCCACACACAGTACCCCATCTTTTTGCTATTATCTCTAAAGCCTCTATAGATCTAGGATGTGGAAATTCCATTAACTCATTTTTATAATATTGCATTGCTTTTAATTTGAATTTTAATTCCTTTGATATGTCCACAAAAATATTAGGAGAAAATTTCTGTGGGAAATACCATTCAGTAGAAGAAGGAGTTTCAAAAGAAATTACTTGCTTTACAACTGAATTTTTCTTTGGTCTAGTAGCAGTAATTGTGCTTTCATAAATTAGTCTATGATCCACATTGATGTCACACTGAGAATGCGTATAGACAGTATCTGGTCTATAGTCATCAATTATGGTTTCAATTTTTTTTGTGATTTCCAGATTTGAAATCTTGTCCATCTCATTGTCAGGAAAATCTTCAAACTGAATTTTTTTAATGCCTAAAACTGATAACGCTTTCTTTGCATCTTTCTGCAGCTGATCAATTTGTTTTCCCATGTCATTTTTTAAATTATTGTTTATTTTGTATTTAGTTGAATTTAGATAATCATTAGATCTCCTAGCTAAAATTCCAGTTGCCAAGAAAACAATTTTTATGTCATTTTCTTTTTTTGAAAACTTTTTTAGCAATCCTCCCATGCCGAGTACCTCATCATCTGGATGTGCAGCAAGGACCAAAATCTTCATTTCATCTCACCCTCAATTGACAATTTTCCATTAACAAGAGTTGCTGATTTAAATACAATTTTATGTTTTCCAATCTTTACAAACGCATTAGGGTATGGATCAGATAGCATTCTGATAAAATTATAGACATACTCCTTTGATTTGTTTAAATTCAATTCACTTTCTTCAGGTTTTCTGCGTTTATAGTATGTTGGAACGCCTTTTTGTTTTTGAATTTTGAAATTCCCTTTTATTATACTATTAACCATCTCATAATCATTTTTTTTCATTCGTTGGAAAATTTCATCTAAAGTCCCTTCTAAAGAAAGGCTCTTCTTCAGTAACACATCTCCAGAATCAATTTTATCATTCATAAAAAACGCAGTAGTTTTTGTCTTTTTGATACCTCTAATGATTTGGTTTTGAATAGGACTACCACCTCTGAATTTTGGTAAATCAGATTCATGAAAACAAACGCACCTAAAATTTTCCACAATCTTATCTGGAACAATCCAAGACCAATCAGGGAAAAAAATAAACTTTGGATTAATTTTTTCTACATAGTTTACTGTAAGCTGTTTTGGATTTTTTATCAGAATCATATTTTTATGTCTTTTAGACAATAGTTTGTAGAGTTCTTTTGCCCAATCTCTATAAGCACAAAAGAGATATGTCATTGGATAATCTCACTTTTGCTTAAGAGATTTAAAACTTATTACTAAAATGATTACATGAATGACACGTAACAAATTATTAATAAAACAATTAGCCATTAATGTGTGAAAGCAAAAAAATTTTCATTTCTAAAGCATAATAGGATTTTCTATAAAGAATATTCTTTAGTTCCTCTAAGGAAACGTGATATTCAAAAAATAAGAAAATGGAGAAACGAGCAAATTAATGTTTTGAGACAAAAGACTCCTTTGACAAAAGAAGATCAAACCAAATATTATGATAGTATAATAAGAAAATCGTTTTACAGCAATGAGCCTAACGTAATTTTATTTAGCTTCTTACACAATCAGATCTGTATTGGATATGGCGGATTAGTACATATGGACTGGGATTCAAAAGTAGGAGAAGTATCATTTGTTAATGATACAGATAGAACAAAATCAAAGATGACACACAAAAAAGATTTTTCTATATTTTTGAAGCTTATTTTTAAAATTGCATTCGATGATATGCAACTGAACAAACTTGTTACTGAGACATACGATATACGTCCTGCTCACCTAAAAATACTCGAGGATTCTGGTTTTAAGCGGACAAAGAGAATTAATAGTTCAAAAAACATAATCGATGGAAAGAGTATTGATTCTATATTTCATGAATGCAAAAATTTGAGTTGATGTTGATTATGTCATTTAATAAAAATATAGATTTTGTCATATTCGATCTAGATGATACACTGATTTCCGAAGAAGAGTGGTATCTTGATAAATGGAAATTATGTGGTGAGTATTTAGAAAATAGTTTTCAAGTAGAAGGTTTTTTCGAAACAATGAAAAAAGTTCTAATTCGTAATGGCTTTGATTATTCACGAAAGATACAAGATGTTTTAACACAGCTTGATAGAAGCGACTTGAATGTTTCTGAAATAGTAGATTTCTATCTTAGTGCAGAAGTAATGCCAAAGGTGTTTCCTGAAACGCATAGAATTCTAGGATCATTACAAAAATCGTACAGTCTTGGTTTAATTACTAATGGCAAAGCATGGGAACAAAAAATCAAGGTCACTGGTGCTGGCTTGCAAGAATATTTTGATATAATAGAATACTCCGAACAAAAACCAAAACCTAATCCTGATTCATACATAAATTGTCTAAAAAAATTTAATAAAAGTCCAGAAAATGCAATTTTTGTGGGTAATGATCCAGTCACTGACTTTGTGGGCGCTCGGAAATTAGGTATAGTAACAGTTAGGATTCTACATGGATTAAAGAAGAACGTAATAGCAGAGGAAGGCTTTGATGCTGATTTTAATTTTAACAATCTTAATGAATTTTATAACGAATTTACAGTTAACAGATAACGATGAAACCTAGTTTACTAATAATATCGGCTGGCATTTTACAGGTACCTGCCATTTTAAAAGCAAAAAAATTAGGTTATCATACAATAGTTACAGATCAGAATCCTAAATCTCCCGGATTTTCTCACTGTGACGAAAAGGTCTACTTGAGCACAAAGGATATTGAAGGGCACGAACTTCTTGCTAAGAAATTAAAAAAGAGTAAGAATCTGGTCGGTGTCTACACGCAAGGCACTGACGTCGAATATACTGTAGCAAAAGCTGCTAAAGCAGCAGGCTTACCAGGAATTGATCCTGAAGTAGCTAGAAAATGCAATGATAAGATAATGATGCGAAAACTATTCAAATCAAAGAATGTGGAGAAAATGAAATTTCAGGGCGCTTCTAATTACAATCAGGCCCTGAGTGCTGTGAAAAAAATAGGCTTTCCGTGCATTATCAAACCTGATGATAATTCTGGTTCTAGAGGAATCACAATAATAAAAAGTCTTAGTGCAGTAAAGAAAGCATTTGATGAAGCCATAGAAGGCTGTTATCACAGAAAAGAAGTGATTATCGAAGAATTCCTAAAAGGAGTTGAATATAGTGTTGATACTATTGTCTGGGACGGTATAGTATACCCATGTGGAATTTCAGATAGAACATTTTTGAAATCTTCAAAATATAGAATTCAGTCTGGATCTTTAACGCCATCATTACTACCATCTTCTATTCAGCATGAGATGTATGAGGTGATGCAAAAAGCTGCTTCTGCTATTGGAGTTGATAAAGGAGCCTTCAAGGGAGATCTAATTCTGGTTAAAAATAAGGTTAAGATAATAGAAGTAACTGCACGAACATCTGGCGGTTATGATTCCCAATATAGAAAACCATATTCTTTTGGTATTGATATGTTAAAGGCCACAATAGACATCGCTGTTGGTAAAGAACTAGATTTTCGCGATATAGTACCAAGATGGGCAAAGTGGTCAAAAACACTCTCTGTTTTTCCAAAACCCGGCAAAATTAAAAAAATATCAGGGATAAAAGCAGCTAAAAAAATCTCAGGCGTTAGAGATATCTTCATTCTTGCTGACAAAGGGGATATCGTTGGTGATTATAGACATAGTGCAAGTCGTGTAAACTACGTCAATATAGTCTCTGACACATTTGAGAACCTTGCACTAATTGAAAAGACGGTTAGAAAGACAATCAGGTACGAAATGGGGTAACGCTGTAACCTAGCGTAGTTATCTTAATAAATATAAAAAAGTCTGAAAATATTATGAGTTCAAACGGCAAACCAATAATTGGCATTACAATGGGCGAACCTGCTGGTATAGGTCCAGAGATCTGTGGGAGAGCACTTTGGCATGAGAGTGTATACGAAAAATGTAATCCTGTTATAATCGGTGAAGTCAAAACAATAGAGCATTCGTTAAGTTTTGTAAAAGACTCGAAGGACTTTCCTATTGTTTCGTACAGTCTAGACGAGATTCCAAATATCAATTATAAATTTGGTGAAATTGCTGTTATTGATTTAAAAAATACTGATCCAGAAAAAGTCCCATATGGTACGGAGACTGCGATGGGCGGAAAGGCGGCTGGTGAATTTATCAAAACCTCAATAGATTTAGCAATGGAAAATAAAATAGATGCTGTAGTTACAGCACCAATCAGTAAACCTTCTTTTACACTTGGTGGTTGGGGCGAAAAATATCCTGGTCATACAGAGATGTATGCAGATCTTACAAACACAAAAAAATTCACAATGTTACTAGCACATAGAAATTTCAGAGTTGTTCATGTATCTGTTCATGTATCTTTAGAGGAAGCGATTAGACGAGTAAAAACACCAAGAGTTATTGAAACAATTGAATTAGCTCTCACTTCATGCAAAATGTTCGGTATAGAAAAACCTCACATAGCAGTATGCGGATTGAATCCACATGCTGGAGATGAAGGTAAATTTGGTTATCAAGATGTGGAAGAAATCCTACCCGCCGTAGAGGAAATGAAAAAAAGAGGACATAATGTAGTTGGACCAGTACCAGCAGATACAGTTTGGCCAAAACTAAAATCAGGTTTCTATGATATTGTAGTTGCAAATTACCATGATCAAGGCCACATTCCAACCAAACTTTTAGGATTTCAATATGATAAAGACGGTCATTGTATAGATGTTGAGGGTGTAAACATTACAATAGGTATTCCAATGATTCGTGTCTCTGTTGACCATGGTACTGCGTACGGAAAAGCTGGAAAAGGAATAGCTACACCAACAAGCTTACTTGGAGCACTAGAAATAGCTACAACACTTGCAAAGAATCGTAAGACAAATTAATGATTTAGATTAATAATACTGTTCAGTAATTACAATTTATGAGGGCATTAATTGTAGCGGAGATTGCTTCAAATTGGGAAGGAAGTATTTCCAAAGCAAAAAAATTAATTAAAGAATGCAAAAACGCAGGTGCAGATGCTGTTAAATTTCAAATGTGGAGAGCACTAGATCTTTACGAGGGCCATCCTGACTGGAAAATTATAAAAAAATCAGAATTAACATTTGAAAAGGCCAAAGCATTAAAGGTATATTCTGATAAAGTAGGCATAGAATTTTTTTGCAGTGGATTTTATCCAGAGGCTATAGAATTTTTAGCACTAATGCAAGTAAAAAGATACAAACTTGCTTCAAGAACATGCACCCTAAAAGATCCTCATTCTTTAGAAACAATCACAAAAATTTCTGATCATAAAAAGCCTGTAGTAGTAAGTATGGGAATGGGTGGAAATAAAGAAAAAATTAAAAAAATTTTAAGCAAGAATAAAATCACATTCTGCTACTGTATATCAGAATATCCAACCGACTTTAAAAAAATTAATTGGAAAGAGATACGAAAGTTTGATGGTTTTTCGGATCATACACTAGGAATAACAGCCCCAATAATTTTTTCATTAATTAAAAAACAAATGAAGATCAAAGAAATATTTATAGAAAAACATGTCAAACTAAAAAATTCCAAAGGACCAGATGCGTCATCATCAATCGACACAAATGAATTAAAGGTACTAGTAGATCAAGTTAGAACTATTGAAAAATTAAGGATCTAACATGCTTCCATTAAAAGATGAGAATCCACATCCACCAGGTTTCAAACCAAAACTTACAATTGCGTTAATCATTCTAAATGTGATTGTATTTGGAGTAGAAGTTAGTATGACTGGGCAGTTTTTCGACTTTACCAATCGTGAAGCAATGAACATGTTTCTGAATTGGGGGGCAGTTCCAGGATGTATTACGGATCAAATTAGTGGAATTGATACAGGTATTGGAATTGTAAAATGCCCAGCATTTCCAGAACTTACACTTCTAACATCTACATTCATGCATGGAGGTTTATTGCATCTTGGTGGCAATATGCTGTTTCTGTGGATTTTTGGAGATAACATAGAAGCAAGATTTGGACGTGTAAAATATCTGGGAATTTATTTAATGTGGGGAATTGGTGCAGGATTAATTCACATAATGGGTGATCCGGGAAGTGGAATTCCTGCAGTTGGTGCATCAGGTGCAATATCTGGTGTACTTGGTGCATATCTTGTAATTTTCCCACGTGCAAGAGTTATGACATTTTTGATGTTAGGATTCTTTTGGAGGATGATGCACATTAAGGCCATGTACTTTCTTCCGTTCTGGTTAATCTTCCAAAACTTGTTACCATTCTTCATTAGTGGTTTTGGTGTTGCAGGTGGCGGTGTAGCATACCTTGCACATATTGGTGGTTTTGTTTTAGGTCTAGCAATAGGATTTCTCTATAAAAAATCTCATCGTTCAGACTTTA
>Ga0310344_10003299_pt1 | contig 12042 bp, 5 predicted proteins | sample HC15DNA20200_MG_FD_203801 | JGI IMG/M metagenome (GOLD analysis project Ga0310344, IMG submission 203801) | Marine microbial communities from station ALOHA, North Pacific Subtropical Gyre - HC15-DNA-20-200_MG | ecosystem: Environmental > Aquatic > Marine > Oceanic | place: Pacific Ocean: North... | reverse complement strand
TATCAATTTGTCGTAATTATTTATTACCCGAGTTAATGGAAACATTCTTATTTAAGGGCGATGATTTAATCATATCAGATGAAACATTATTGTATATTATAGATAGATATACTGGTAAGGAAGAGGGTGTTCGTAATTTGAAGAGATGTTTAGAGACGATAATTTCTAAGATAAATATATATAATTTATCACAGAATGGGAAAGAGAGTGAAGAGAATGTAAAAATGAATTTTAAGATAAAAGAGTTTGCTTTACCATTGACTGTTACGATTGATATTGTTCAGGAGTTATTATCTGTGAAGAGTGATAATGATAAACCACCTGAACATATGTATATGTAGATATTATCTTACTGGAATAGCGGAACCATTCGCATCATCACCTGCTTCCCATGGAGGAGAGTATGGTGTAACTGCCCAAGCACTTTGATTGTTTGATTTAATATTAGGAGATGGAGTCACTCTTTCACATGTAGAACGGAACTCCTTTTTATCTCTATCACCAGATGCTCTAGAGACACCTTCATGAATAGCAGTGGCTGCGACGGATCCTCCCAGAGTCACTATACCGAGGGCAATCTCCGCCGTACTGGGTTTGTAAGCTTTCATCCTTGATTGAATGTCACCTTTACACTTATATTTTTTACCTTCTATCCAATAACTAGATTTATCACAGTCTGTTTTACGTTTACTTGCTTCTTGAAACCCTGCTTCACCTTGAGACCATGTTCCTTCCCCATCAGTTTTTGGATTTTTATCATTACATATTTGACCAGCAGAATTATTATCTTTATTCGCATAATGTCCTTCATGGTTGTATGATTGTCCACTTTTATCTTTATGTATCCATTGTCTTCCTGGATCTTCATAAAAAAAATTTTTAGGATTATGTCCTTCGTTTACTTCCTCAATACTTCCACTAGAACCCCAATCTGGATGGTGGCCCCAATCTCCTCTGCCTTTTCTAGTTGTACCCCCGCCATGTTGAGAAGTCCTAACACAATAAAATAAGTTTCTTTTTATCATATTCCATGTATCATCTTGACAGTCTCCAATATCACATGCTGTTTCTGATAATCCACCTTCATTAGTAGATAAGATACCCCTATCTGATTCTTTTGCTGTTCTAATCTTATTACCATTTGAATCTTTTTCCCAGATTGGATAGAAATATACTGGTCTTGAATTAAAATTATATGGATGTTTACCTGATTTTACTAAATTATCAATCTCACCACTTTTATCATCATTTTCTATATATGCTGGATACCAATCAACATTATCAACAGGATCGCTCCATATACCACCACTTTTATAATTTGTAAATGCTTTATAATTACATGATAAACAACATCCCTTTATTCCTTTATTTCCTGAATCAGCTAATCCACCTTTGCCTTTTATATTACATGTGGGGCGCATAATATTATAAAAAGTACCAATATCTCCTGGATCAAGGTCACTAATTTCAGCGCATGATTCTGAAAAATTAATACATTCATCTGCTTTATAATCATAGTATTGTCCCCAATTACATTTACAGTTTGTAAATGGGTTTTTGGTATCATCTTTACCACATTCACATCCATGAACCCATTCACCTTCGTCATCTATGTATGAATTTTTTAATTCATCAGGTATCCCCCCAAAATATATATTTCCATTTCTAATCCTTGGATTTGACGTTAAGATTCTAGGGAGTTTACTCGCTCTATTATCAAGTGCGAAATATTTTTTTTCTTTCCATCTTTTTAATTTATTTTTGAAGGATTTTGATGAATTTTCTGGATATCCATTACATTTTTCACCTTCATTATATTCTTCTTCTACATCGGGTACTTCTATTTCGTCTTCTAGTGGCTGCGCATCCATTACTTCTTCTTTCTCTTTATCTTCCCTTTCTTCTTCCCTTTTCCTTTCTTCATCCCTCCTTTCTTCATCCCTCTTTTCTTCATCCATTCTTTCTTGTTCCCTCTTTGCTCTAATTTTATCATCATCTTCTTTTTGTTTTTTAAGTAGAAGTTCTTGTTCTTCCCTTAATTTGTAAGCAAAACCACCTAATATAGTTGTAAATAATACTATCCCTACTATTATACCAATAATTGTAACTGGGTTCATTATGAATATATATATATATAAAATATTTTAAAAAAGATTATATTAACAAAATCATACATTCCACGCTGCCTCCCCCGTTCCCGAGCGCATATGACTTGACAAAGCGGTATCCGCAGACATTTCAGGTGCTTGTACTCCATATAATGTACGCTGGGTATGATAATCCGGATTAGGAGAATTACGGTAATGTGGACTTACTTGACAATTCATACCGGCTGTTACGTCAATCCCTCTATTGTCAACTCTCTGTACAAAGTTGGTAGCGGACGTGGTTGGTGGGTACATGGCACCCGTATTGACGGATACAAGGGTGCTACTTGGACCTATATTTGTATCACAACATGATAGATTAACAGGTCCATCCCTTGTCATCCTTCTACATAAACCAAAACCTTCACGTGCTTTATCACCATATGCGCCTTCTCCACGATACCAACAATTACCATTAGGCATTGCTGTTTCATATATACCTCCATCACCTTTAGCTTGATATCCATGAGTAAGGAAGTGCCGGTCGGCACCTTCGCCACGCTTCCAAATCCCCTCTCCAGGCTCCGGCGCTTGGTGGGCAAATGATTTCCTGATATCTTCAATTAAGTTCTGATTTGGGGTCCAAGGTGAGAGGGCGGGGGCAAGCCTGACTATGCCGCCGCCCCCTACTTCGCCTGCGGCCTGAGCCGCGTCGCGGTCGGAGGTGGACGGGATCACCTGCCCGTCAGCAGTAGCATCAGCAAATCCTAATGATTTGCTGCCGCTGGCGCTGCTCTCGCTCAGCGAGGTACATTCTGAATTAGTACAGCGGCTCTCAGAGTCACCCTTATGTGCCTGCCACCAGTCCCCTTTGCTGCTCTCCACATTCCCACTTCTAGGGACTATATTAACACTACCAGAAGCACCTCCTATAGCTCCATACATTCTATTACTCGCATCTGGAGAATTAAATTCATATGGACTAAATGGACAATCAAATGGACTTTTAGAAAACGCCCTTAATGACCTTCTCCATGTATCAAACCTCCTTGAACTTAACCTCCCCCCGTATGTATTACCCTTCTCAATAAGCGCTACTGGATAGAGCCCAGCGGTTCCAATCCTCCCGGAGGCTGCCCTTCCTACAACAGCTTTTCTTCTATGTGTATACCAATCAGCTTGTGAGTTCATTTTGCCGCTGTACGGGCCCGTCGTGTTGCTGCCAGCGTACACCGGGTGGCTAAACCAGATCCCAGGACCGATTCCTGATACACTCCGGATCTGTCTTTGATCGTTTTGTGCGTTTCCGGACCATTGCGGCGAGTCCTGCGGTGTTCTCCAAATCGGATCGTTGCTGCCTTGAGCATTAGGCATATTCAGGTTACTAGGCCATATACGATTATTAGGTCCTTCAACTGTCGGTATATGGTTATTGAGAGTTCCAATACCTGTACTCGCATTTACTTTTTTTCCTCCTCCGCGGATGTCACCACCGACTTGGTACCAGTACATCTGGTCAACGGCTCGGTCGCCTGTGTCAGCTTCTCCAAGACTGCTGGATCTGCGGGCCACGTGGTCCCCGGGGCGCCAGTGGGTGCGCTGCTGAGGCTGATCAGCGCCTTTCATGTTGGACCATGTATCTTCAGCTGCTGGAAAATCACGATTTTCCCACCAATTACGGTTCTTAGCGATATTACCTCTCCGGTGCTTGTTGTCGCCGAACATATGGGTGTGTGGTTTGGTTATGTCGTAGTCGGCGATGATTGAATTTCGGTGCGTCCCAAGGCAACTACCCCATCCATCCCTTCCTCCCGAGTTCCTATAACCTTTGTCGCTACAACCGCCATATGTATCATCTTCTCTACATATATCCCAAAATAATTGACCTGCGGGTGAATTTCTTATATGACCAGCTTCAGTCCTTTCATATTGTGCTTCAGGAAATAATTTACAATCTGTGCCAAGGTATCCATCATGATGGGCCGCAGTACCTCTAACATTAAAATTACTAGAAGGGCGATATGACGTACCTGAACCACTATCTGGCTCTTGTGGTTTTCCTAAACATTCTGCCCTGATTTCATTTGTACCTTTATATGTTTTTGTAGACCAAACATATGGAGAACCCAAACCAGAATTACCTACGTTTGACCTCCAATATTTAGGTTGTCGTCCTTGCATTTCTGTGGACCATCCATCTCCTGGATTAGTGCCGTGGACGCCGCCATGGCCGCGGTACCCAAACTGTAGTTTTTTATAATCAGACGCAGCATTTGCTTCGCCTATTGAGCCAAAGTGACTAAGTGCCGTTGGACCTGTTGCGGCACAATTCCGTTGATAGGTATCTGATACTTTTACCCAAACACCACTTAATTTGCCAGTCCCCATATTCAGATCATCAGGTGATCCAGGCTGATGAAAGTGTGAATCAAGATACTTTCCATGGTGTGTTTGAACCCCTTGACATCCATCATGAGAGAAAGCACAACCGCTAGCTTGATCAACTTCATTGTTTGCGGTGCGTGCGTTGAGAGGGCCGGCGCTGGAGGTGGTGTGGTTTCCCCCAAACCAGCTGTGGCTGTCTCCGTCCACAGAGTAGAACTTCTGAAACCCTTGCCGGTTCCGCAAGGATGCCACAAAGGAGATAAATCCTGGACCCTTGTCTGCATTGTGGGTATTCGTCTGCATTTCATTTAGGTTAACTGGAGTATACTTTACATTTGTAAACTGCGGTCCATATAGACCCGAGGTCTGCGGATTCCTACGGTTATCATAAGAATATTTCCTATCCTCCCCACCGGTACCGCCTGCCCCCTCTGGGCGATTAGAATCATAATCGCCGCCCTTGGCGTATCCGCCCCAAGCCGACTGTCGTGTCGCGGCGTCGGGATTGTCCCCCTGCTTCACGTCCGTCCCCGCAATGTTCACGGAAGGGGTGGTCGGATCGCCCCCGTCCACTTTCTGCCCTTTCCATGGGAATCCCCATTCTGGATGGTTCATTATTCCATGAAAATCCCTTTTGATGTACACCGACGGGCCCTGGCCCCCAACTGGACCTGTTAAATAACCCTGCATATCACTAGGTATCCATTCTCCTAATTTTGGTACTAATCTCACACTTATCGGAGAAAGGCTCTTTCCTACCTGGTCGGTGTAGGAGCCTTCCCCTGCGCAAGCCCAGTGAGAGTGGCACGTGGCGGGACCAAAGGAGGGAAGGCCGACGTCATTAGCACAGTTGCCGCTGTTCGGCACCGACGCGTCTTCCGCGCATGCACCCTTTATCGGGTTGCTTATCGGATCTTGTGGCCCGGGCTGCGATTTAAACTTCCTGTGGCCACTCTTGTTGTTGCCACTGAAATCAATAGTGGGACCCTGTGTGATCAAATTCCCTAGGTTGCCGCCGCCTGCGTCCACCCACGTATACTTTGTACCGTTGTATTGTGACCTTATTCCACCTGGTCTTTGAGGCAGAGTCTCTACTGGTTTATAATTCGGGTCAAATCCATAAAATTTATTTAAATGTACATTATCCGATATAATCGATTCACCGATGTCCTCAGCCGACGGGGAACGAGCATTAGATGGACCACCTTCGCGAGCAGCCGCCATCGCGTCGGCCTCCACGTCGGCGCCTGCCGGGATATCATATGGCTGATCCATGCCGGATGATTTATATTTATAATTTATATAAAATGGTTCATCACCCCACCCCTCAGGACTTTGAGTCTGATTAGTCCTTTTACAGTAAAATAAATTTTCCCTTTGCCTCAACCCGGATGCGCCGGGCACGTCCAACCCGCCCAGCGCGCAATTTATGGCAGCACCTTCATCATCTTGGCAGGGCTGGACACCAGCAGGGGTGGGGAATAAGTTGCTTGAGGGGGTCATTCTCTGCTTGTTACCTAATGGATCTGTTGTCAGAGCACCTGTGCCTGACAGACGGTCGTCCTGGGAACCTAAACATCCATTGACCCCAACTCCCGCACACTCATCAGAGCGGTCCTGGGCCGACACAATCCCGCCTCCCTCGGTTGTGAACCAATTTTTAGGTCTAGAATTTGTACCTAATGCTATCATTTGCCTCATTTCTGGTGGAACATGTCCCATATGGCCTCCATTTTCAGCATACATATGGGAATCTTGAGGATCAGAAGGGTCTTCAACCCCCTCACACTCATTATCCCCCGAGGTCATGGTCTGGGGGCTTCTCAGCTTCTTACAATCTCCAACATCTATTTCAAGCTGCTCTTTCAATGCGCCCTTGCCTCCCCGGTTAGTATTGTCTGCTATCAATCCTCCATCATTACATACATAGGCATCATGTATTTTAATATGCCCCTCATTATATAAACCGGAACTACCCCATTTTTTTCCTTTCTCTTGACCTTGACAATATAGATTGTTCCATGCTTGATTTCTACCCCTCCAACCTGATGCAGGGGGGGAGGCATAAATATGATCTGGTAATTTGAAACTATGGATATCTGGATCATTTATATCTATCTTTATATTACCTTTACCATAGAACTTATGTGCACAAGATATACAACAATTTTCAGGCCAAGACGAATCATCGCCAGCGACACCTCCACCAGCCCCTTTATAAATACACTTAGGGTTATTTAAATTGTAAAAATCCCCTACATTTGATTTCTTCCAACTACTATCACCACCTCTATCGGAACAACCATTGATTGGGAGGGGCTTACATTCATAATCTCTAGTATCTAAATATTCTCCAAAACTACATTCACAATTTGTTAATGGATTTAATCCGGAGCCTGTTCCACAATTACATTTATGAATCCAATTTCCCCTATAATCTAAATATGAAGTTTTATATTTCCTATCTAGTGCTGAATCATAAAATATATCTTTATTCTTCCTTTTAAAATAATCACTCCAAGGTATACCGTTTATAGTTAAAGGAACATTAGGAATATTATCAGGTGGATGTATGTTTGTTGGTGTTATAAGTTCACCATTTTTAATTTGATTATATAGATTAAGTTCGGTAGTTGTAGCTAGTGATGGTAGTGGGAGGACTGTACGGTTTGGAGACCATATTAAATGTGGACCGTCCGGGGTCCATAGTGTTAATTTTAATTCTCCAGTTGGATCTTCTGGCGTAGAAACGAATATATTATCACCGTCCTGGCTGACCTTGAAACCGTGCGCCTCATCCCCCTGAGTTTCCTCGTACTGCGCCTCGGTCATAATACCTGTACCACCGATACCTTCTAACCATTCATCTAGATCTTTCTGTTTCCATCCATTATACTCCCCCTCCTGCCAGTTTTCGGGCATAGAAAAATCTGTCATCTTTAACAGGACACCCTCATCCGCATCAATTTTTCCACAGGTGTTTGGAGATGTACATTGTCTAATTTTATCACGATTATAAACATCAGTACCTTCTCTAAAATATGAATTTGAACATTGACAAACTGGTCCAAAAGTATCGGATATACATCCTGGTGGATCCCCGACACCAAATTTCTGTAAGTCAAGATTTGTTGCTAAATTAATATCAGTGCTGGAGCCTGGTAGACCAGGAGGCATCACCTTGAAGATTTTTCTTCCACGCCTCTCGTCCGGCTGCGGGTTCGTGCTGTCCGGATTTATTTTGTTCGGCTGCCCATCATTAATTACACCTCTTTTACATACTGATTGTGGGTTACCAGGAGTACCTGGTGCCGGAGTCCCGTCGGCTAAAACTTCTGCTATACCAGTGGGGCCAACACCTGAGGTAGTATCCCAACAATTTGCTGCAATACATTTGTCATATTCATTGTCATCTTTAAGCCTGATGTTTGCGGGAACTTTACATATACATTTCTGTTGTGTCTCATCAAATGTCCAATTTTTTTGACCGTTTTCAATTTGCTCAAATAAAGGCCAACATTTATCAACCGTTTTCCAACTTTCGTGTCCAAGCACTGTTGGTGCTCCACACTTAGAACCAGTTGGACATAATTCCAGTAAATCACTTACTTTTTTCCTTGTTGTTCCATCTGGTCCATACATAATAAATCCACTTTCACTTAATTCACATTTAGTTTCAGGATAACATTGATTCCTTTCATTCATCCTCCCTGTATCCCTTTCTTGTTCGGTTAGGCCGGGGGTCCTATCAATCGGCCACGGACGGCATATTCCTTCTAATTCAGTTGGATCACCGCTCTCCGTATCCCAACCACACTGAATATATTCATCTGTATCAGGCCTTTTCATGTAACGGTTTTCACATTCTCTTCTATCTGGTTCACCGATATTACAAGCAGTAGATTCAACCCTAGAACCCGAGCAACTGGGTAATTCAGGGGTTGGATCTTCCCCATAACATCTATCTTCTCCATCAATTGAATCAGATGCAGGGACAAAAGTACATTTACCCGGACCTTCTATTACATCGCATGATTTATAATCACTATCAATTGACACAATTTCTCCTGCTACATCACCCGATCCAGTCGCAAGACTAATTTGTTTTTTTCCAGCAGTTTGATTATAATTGTAAGCATCTAAACAACCTAAACCAATTACGTTTTTTAATTTTTCGGTCCTTTCAGGGTCATAAGGATCTTTATATAAACAAGGATTATCTTCGCATCTAAAAAAAGTACACATTCCTTCTCCATCCGCACAAGTATCTTCATATTTTGCCAATACTTTCCCTTCTCTACATCCGCGACAAAATTTTTTATAGGCTCCATTTCCATTATCTGGTTCACCATCTGGACATATACAATCACTAGTATTAAAATCACATTTAATAGAATTCATAAATTTATCTAATGTAGGACCATGTTTAAGTATATCAATCGTAGAATCTTCTTTTGCTAATTGTTTTAGTTCTTCTTTACGTGTTTCACCATTACAAGTATTTGTATTATCTATTCCTATTGGTTCTCCTTGAGAAAAATCGCATCCTGTTGTATCACAATCATCCTCAGCTTTATTAGATGATTTTTGAAAGTCATCTTCGCATGTACTATCATATGGAGTAGGTGGAATATAACGACATGTACCAGCACCACTAGAGGTTTCACAATAATTAGTTTGATTTTCTCTAATAACCAATCTACAAGATGTTGGGATTTGAGCTTCCTCATCCGCAGAAGCTTGTATTCTTTGACATCTTTCAGGTCTAATTTTAAGTTTACATTCTCCGTCAGAATGTGAACGATGATTTGGACCACTTGGAGGATTTACCATACATAATGGACTAGATATACATGTCTTTATACCATTTGCTTCTCCAGGGATATACTCTGGTGTTTTACATAAACATTCACCAACACCTTCACGATTTATTTCCCATTTAAATGCTGAATCAGGTACAGATGAAGCATCTTTCTGAACTTGTTGGGGACATTTTGTACATGTTCCATCACCTTTATCCATATATCCATTTTCAGTATCGCAAACACATACCTCTTCTTCTTTACCACTATTTAATATACCTCTCACTTTCCCCACCCCACCACATTGAACACATCTATATCCTCCATTTGGATGCTCTTTCGTTGGAGAAAATAATTTTAAATATGACTTTGGATTATCACATTCACAATCATTTATTGATATAGATCCATAAATATGATCTCTTTTCTTAACATTTGATGATCCATTTGGACATTTTTTACAGTCTCTACTTTTCATATAATAATTTGGATCACATATGTAATCACTATCTTCAGGTCCCGATTTTGTACATGTATTATTTTTCACACATGGAGATTTAGATAAATCAATTCTCACTCTTTTACTACATATTTCACCTTCATCATCAACCCATCCAGGATAACAATTACAACGACATCCACCTTCTTTATAAATAGACCCTTGAGTCAAAACTCCATTCCCACATTCAGATTCATCACATTTTTCTTTTTCATGTTGACATTCATTACCTTCATATCCTTTCGCACATACACATTCTCCATCTTCACAATTACCAAAATCACCACAATCTACACCTTCACATGGATTATCCTTCTTTCTTTCTTCAGTAAGACACTCCGATATACCACCAGCTAAATAACAATATGTCCCAGTAGGACACTTTGTATTCCCACATTCACATGGTTCAACTGTCTTCTGACCGATTTGACAGAGTTCCATACCTCCATCTTCAACTCCACCACAGAATAACATTTTTAGAATCATTCCAAGAATTGGTATACTATCAAACATCTCACATTGTTCCACAGTAAAGCCCTCAATTATATCTTTATTCTTACCTTTATTCTTATTTGAACTATATACAATAATTGATATTACCACAATACCGACTAAAAGCATACAATAATCTTCTTTCATAATATAATATATTATATATAATTAAAAAAATTTTAATTTAAATTTTGATTTAAATAAAAAAATATAGAATGATTATTTTATTAGATAAAATAATTACATCAACCAAAAATATTCAAATTATATAAAAATGGTTCATAAAAATTACAAATGGAATATTTCAAAAGAAAAAGGTACAAACTTCGTATTCAATATTATACAAACGATACTTATAGAAAAACAAAATAATTCCATTGATTTAGATGAACTACTTTTTTTAATCAATAATAGAAGTAAATCTATGAATCTTATGAATAATAATAAGAAGAAGAATTTAACAAATTATATTAAGAATGTGTTCGGTGGTATTATTCAATTTATTGATTCATATGATGAATTTATGATCCTTAAAAAAACTAATAAAACGATCATTCAACTTAATAATTTAGAAATGAGCGATTGGATATTTGTTGAAGAAGATTAATAATTTTATTATTATATAATATAAATGATTGAAATTGATCAAAAAATTCAGATGACAGTCCTTTTATTCATTTATAAAATGAAACCCCCATCAATGTTTGAAAGTAAAACTGGGAAAATGAAATACTTTGGTACTGGTCCTTTTAGAACAATATTCCCTTTCTGGTTAGTCGCTCTATGTATCTCATTACTTGGTTATGTATATTTAAGCATCAAAGAAGATAATTTTGTTTAAATTATTTTTTTTATTTTACTTCTATCATTATGATTCCTCAATTAATTGACTATAATCAATTTTTTAAAAAAAAAGAACCCATACCAATTAAACCACCTTCTCCAAAACCAATCCCGATTCAACAAACTGATCCAACTAACTTCTTATTCAATATTGGATGTTTAATTATCATAATATTAGGAATATTATTCTTAATGTTCCGTAAAGAAAATAAACAAGAAAATAAAAAAAATTATAATGAAAAAATTAACGATTTATACAAGAAAATGAATTGATTATCACTTTTTTTTTAAATACTTAATATTATAATATGGACGAAAAATATCTAGAAATCTTACAAACTTTTTATGATGAGAAAGTAAAGTTCTTATCAAATCAAGAAAAATTTAGTTCTTGTAATAATTGTGAAGATATCAAATTATTTAAAGAAACAAAAGATAAATTAATATTTTCTTGTGGTGGAAAAGATAATTGTGGAACTCAATTCACAATTGATCTCGCAAAATATCTTCACTATGAAACAGAAATAAAAAAATTCAAGACTCAATTAAAAGAAGGTCATAATTGGGATGTACTAAAACAACATATTGATATTAATCCTCCCAAAAAATCTAAAGATAAAATTAAAGAAGCAATCCATAATTTAGAAGAACTATTCTACGAAAATAATATTGAAAAAAAAAATAAAAAAATACAATCTTTCTATGATAATAGAAAAATTAAATTAAGATCATCTAAAAATATATGGAAATCTCTTCAAAAAAATAATTTACCTCCTCAACAAAAAAATGATCTTATGAATCAATATGTTACTATCATAAATGAACTCAAAGCTGAATATATTGAAATTAAGAATATTATTGATGATATGAACCCATACCTAACAACAGATGAAGGAAAAACAAAAATTGAAAACGTCACCTTTGAAGGAAAGAA
>Ga0310344_10003298_pt1 | contig 12046 bp, 9 predicted proteins | sample HC15DNA20200_MG_FD_203801 | JGI IMG/M metagenome (GOLD analysis project Ga0310344, IMG submission 203801) | Marine microbial communities from station ALOHA, North Pacific Subtropical Gyre - HC15-DNA-20-200_MG | ecosystem: Environmental > Aquatic > Marine > Oceanic | place: Pacific Ocean: North... | reverse complement strand
CATTGCAACCACCTGCCATGACAAAGCCACGCAGTCGACAGCTTTCGCCAATGATGAAACGCCCGTCCGGAGTAAACGTGGGCCACCCCTTGAAAACGCTTCGTATGCCCAGTTCATTAACCTGAGGGAAGAAGGGAGATAACTGGTTGGCAAACATACTGAGCACATTCCAGTCGGTTTCAATACCAGGAGTTGATTCGGGCAGAGTGTATTGTCGCGGATCCGTGTGGAGGCTCCCGGGTTCCCATCCTCCACAGAGCAGGGCGCCAGTCTCTGCCCTCAGATATAGTGATGCATCCGGGATTCGTATCACCGGAAGGGCAGGATGCATTCCCTCGCTGGATACCGTGACAAAGTATTCGTGCCGGACTGGAATAATCGGTAGTTCAATGCCAGCGATACGCGCAATATGATACGCGTGCGCCCCGGCGGCGTTGATAACAAGATTGCACGCGATAGGTCCGTGGTCGGTTTCAATTCCCGTCACGTTACCATGCCTAACTGTTATTTCCTGTACGGCGGTTCCGGTTTGAAAGATAACTCCCATTCTCCGTGCATGCGCCGCGTAAGCCATGGTGAGGTCCGACGGTTGAAGATAGCCGTCTGTGGGGCACCATAGAGCCGCCTGGATCTGTGAAAAATCCATAAGAGGCCATTTAGTTTGTGCCGAACTGGAATCGAGAAAGTTTGTTTCCAGTCCAGCCAAATCGGCCACTTGTTTCATCCGTTTGAATTCCTCTACGCGTTCCTCATTGAGAGCAATTCTCAAAGAACCGACCTGACGCCAGCCGGGCCGGCTATGTTCATCTTTTTCGAGTGTCGTGAAGGTGTTGACAGACCACATTGCGAGTTGGGTGCGTTCCAATGAATTGCGCACTTGTCCTACCAGGCCCGCTGCCTGTGCGGTAGTCTCAGAAGCAAGAGCCCGTTCTTTTTCAATAACTCGTATACTGGGATGGCCGGCGAGAGCGAGTTGGTAGGCGGTAGCGCAACCCACTGCGCCTCCACCGATAACAATTATTTCGGAATGAGTCACGTGGAACTCCGTTCAGTCGCGGTCGGAGCTTTGAGGTACCATCGTACAAGTCCCTCCACGTTGTATTCTTTGTAAGTGGAATACGGATCTGGTTTGAATCGACTGGAGATTACGCCTTGCTGTACTCTTTCGCAAATGGACCAGTCTTGTTCAGGGGTTTTCTGCCAGAAAGGTATGAGGTGTTCGCGTTTGTCGTCGACACCTTCGGTGGTCTGATTATAAACCAGCCAGGTTACCCGTATCTGTTTTTGACCTGGGCCGGCCGGAAGCAGTCGGGTGCTGACGGCAGGATCACAGCTGGAATGGTTCCAGTAATTGGGCATTGCATGAATGCGGTGATTGTCATTTCGTAGGATGATCAGGGAGTTCTGGTCAATATTGAACGTAAAATAATCATCGGGATCCGGCACTTCGCAACTACGCCCGGCAAATAACCCTACGCGTCGCCAGATGTTTTGCATTTCGGTACGATGGATGATGGGGGCCTGGTAGAAGGCAGAGTCCAGCCGATACCCGTTCTTGCGCATCGTAACCAGCGAATCAATGAATGGTGGTTCCTGTTCTGTGATCACCAGTTAAATGTCCTTATGCAGGTCTAAGCGAAAGGGGACTGGCAGACTCCTGGGGCCGGTCTTCCTGAAAGCTGTGGTGGTTTCCGAGAAAGGGTTGTTGTTCGTTCCAGAGACGCCCGGTAGGTGTCCTGTTGAGGTTGTTGTATCAACAGCATCTGCCGATGCCCCAGGAGGATCGCCGGCATCCTTCAACTTACCGGTACATCGACGGGGGTAGACCGAGTGTTGGCACCCCAGTGTAGCGGATCCCGAAATGTGATCAATCAGCACTGCTACGGTAGTGATCCTAAATCAGGTACAGTCCCCGACGGTAAGGAAGTCGCATCCACGGTGCGCGGAGATTTAAAGTAGTTCTGAAATAGGAGCACCGTGATAGATTTGGTGGGGACGATTCAATTCATCTTTCCAGCTGGCGGTAGAGGGGATTCCCAGATGGTTGTAAATCGTGGCACCAACATTTTCCGGTTTCCGGGCTTTCGTTGCGGGGTAACCACCAATGTCATCGGAACTGCCAACTACGTTGCCACCTTGTACACCGCCACCTGCAAAAAAAACAGTCTGGACAGCTCCCCAGTGATCCCGACCGGGTAATTTAGTATTGATTTTTGGTGTGCGTCCCATCTCACCACACATGACGATTAGGGTATCATTAAGGCGCTCGCTTTGGTCGAGGTCATCGATCAGCGCCGAAAGTGCGCGATCGGTTGGAGGCAGGAGACAGTCTTTGAGCAAAGGAAATCCGTTGTCATGCGTATCCCAGGTTTCGTTATTTCCGAGATTTACCTGGACGAGACTTACTCCAGCCTGGACGAGCCTGTGAGCCATGAGTAGTGACCATCCGAAAGCATTACGCCCATAGCGATCCTGGACGGAGTCGTCGGCGTGCGTCACATCGAAAGCTTGCATCACAGCGGGATCCGTCAGCAGAGCAATGGCACCCTGTCGTGATCGATCAAAACTTTCGGTTGTGGCGAACCGGTCAAGATCTCTGCGCTGTGCATCAATAAGACTTCTCAGTTGTTCTCGATTGTTTAATCGGGGAGGGGTCAGCCCCTCGGGAAGGTTCAGGTTCGGCGCCTGGAATAGAAGATCTTTGTTACGCTCTCTACCGCGAACAAAGTGAAATTCATAGTCGGGATAGGCGCCGTAAGATGTGGGATTAAATGGAGACGCTTCGATAAACCAAGGGTCCCGATGACTTCCCATTTGTCCGCCGAACTGGCCGGGAATAACTCGTGTTGACCGGTGGATCAGTCTTTCAGGAAGTACGACTGCCGGTGGGAGGTTATCATGTCGCGTCGTTACCGTGTCTCCTGCAACTGACGCGATCGAAGGCCAGTTTCCGGGCGTCGGTTTGCTACCCTGGAATCCTGGCGGCATTGGGGTCCGTCCGGACAGAATAGCCATGTGTCCCTGCGAGTGTCCGTTGTAAGGCGTTGTAAGGGATCGAAGCAGGGCCCATTTGTCACTTCGTTGCGCGAGCAACGGAAGATGTTCGCAAATCTGAATACCCGGTGTGCGTGTGGCAATAGGATTGAATTCGCCACGAATGCCATCTGGAGCATCCGGTTTGGGATCAAAACTGTCGTGTTGCGTAAGGCCTCCGGAAAGAAAGATGAAAATAACCGAACGAGGGGCGGACGAAGAGGTCTCTGAAAGATCATCCATAGCACGCAACGGCGTCAAATGATTCATGCCCAAGCCTAGAAGGCCAATAGAGCCTGCCTGAATCATATGGCGGCGTGCGAAAGAGGGATGTTGCACGGGGTAGTTGACTGGTTTCACCGGCCCTAATTCCTAAATACTATTAAGGTTCGATCATTCACACCAACACCATTCCTATATTACTCCTGTATTCATGCCAGAGCAAGATCACCAATCCGTCACGAGGCTGAGGCAACCCGTAGGATCGCCTGGTTTTTCTACGCAGACAGGATCAGCTCAAAGTGGATGGTTGACTTACGGAAAGGAAGAACGCTCCAGAGTGAGCGTTCGCAACAACCCCATGCCGACAGCCGAAGAGAAAGATTGAACTATCTGATAGATCGGTATCAGAAGTCCAGCATTTCTACTTCAAACACAAGCGTGGTGTCGGGTGGAATCACGTTGCCAGCCCCTTGACTTCCGTAGGCCAGATCGGGAGGGATGATTAGAATTCTCTTTTCCCCCTTAGCCATGTCAGGAAGTGCCTCATCCCATCCGGGGATGACTTGCCCGACACCTACGGTGAACTCAATAGGTTCGCCTCGGTCAACGGAACTGTCGAATTTGCGTCCGTCAAGAAAAGTGCCCGTGTAATGTGCTTTGATTTTCTTTCCTTTACCGGCTTTGTCTCCGTCCCCGTCTTTGATTACTAGGTATTGTAATCCGGTTTCTGTCGTTACCAGTTCATTGTCCGGATAGTCTTTTTTCAGCTTCGCGAGAAAAGTCTTCAAAGGTCGCTCCTTTGCGGCTTTGGCCATATTGTCGAATGTTTTCTGGTCTATGACAAATTTCTTAGCTTTGTCTCCTACCCGGATGATCTCGACGGTGGTGAGTTTGTCACCCCGAGCGATGGCGTTGACTACTTTTTGCCCTTCCAGTACCCGACCAAAAACCGTGTGCTTGTTGTCCAGATGGGGAGTTGCTTTGTGAGTGATGAAAAATTGACTGCCGTTGGTGGCAGGACCTGCATTGGCCATGGAGAGGATTCCGGCACTGCTGTGTTTCAGTTTGGGGTGAAACTCATCCGCAAACCGGTATCCCGGTCCACCGCGGCCGCTACCTTGTGGGCAACCACCTTGGATCATGAAGTCAGCAATCACGCGATGGAAGGTCAACCCATTGTAAAAAGGTGTGCCCTTGGGTTTATTGGAATCCTTTGTGCCTTCGGCCAGTCCAACAAAATTAGCGACGGTTAGGGGGGTTTTCTCGTATTCAAGAGTCAGAAGAATTTTGCCTTTGCTGGTGGTCAGTTCGGCGTAGACTCCATTTTCCAGTTTTTGTTCTGCCTGCAGGGATGCTGTGGCCATTAGGAAACAGCAGGTCAGAATAGTCGCTTGCCGGTATTTCATCGGTCCGCCCCTTAGAGTTACAAATCTTGAGTATGTGGTTGTTCGGTGTGGGAATCCTACGTGAAGGAGCCCCGAAAAGTCAATCACTGAATTACCACGGACTGCAAACGGTTTTCGTGTTGTCTGCAGTGGCAAACACGAAATGAGGCTTTGAGAGGCTCTAGACACGGATGCAGATAGACGGTTTCGTTACTGGCGATAAAAGTGGATACAACCATTCATCAGGATGGTCCCGTACCGGGTGAATGATGGGTGAACGACTGCATGACTTTCAGTGTTTTTTGACTGATATGATGTTCGATACCTTCTGAATCAAGGGCGGCAGTTCGTTCGTCAAGACCCAAAGACAGCAGAAAATCAAAGACAATCTGGTGCCGGTGTTTGGACGCGCTGGCCAGTTGTCGCCCCTTAAGGGTCAGTTCGATCGGATAGTAGGGTCTGGTGTGTAAAAGGCCGTGTTGTTGCAATCTTTTGACGATCCGGGACACCGTGACATGACTGACTCCAAAGAACGTTGCAAGATCACGTACTCGACAAGTCCCTTGATCTGCCAGGATGTCTGCAATTGCTTCCACATAATCTTCGGCCGTTTCGGTTGAGTGGTCGTTACGTGTACGACTGTGAGGCACAGACTGTTTGCTCAAAACGCATACTCCGGTGATGCCTGGTGCGGTTCCTGTGGTTACTTGACAATATACACTATTGACGAAAATGTAGCTATTGTTACAATGTGCAAAATGTAGCATGTGCTACATTTTACTGAATGTCTGTTTGAGTGAGTTATGGAGTGCGGAAAATGAAAGGTTTCAATCTCAGTGTACTGTCCCTCTGTCTGGTTTTCACACTGACTGGATGTGGTGATGTTCAGGTTGATTCGGTTGATTCGAATGCCGTGGATACCTATACCGGGTCGTATCCCATTCGTTCAGTGGCGACAGTCGGAATGGTGGCAGATATTGTTCGCAACGTTGGTGGTGAGTACGTGGCCGTAGAACAGTTGATGGGCAGCGGGGTGGATCCGCATTTGTACAAAACTACCCGCGACGATGTGCAGAAGATCATGAGTGGCGATATTGTTTTCTATTCCGGATTGATGTTGGAAGGGAAAATGGGGGACACGTTGATCAAAGTGTCTCGCAACAAACCGGTTTATGCTGTTACCGAAGAAATTGATCCGAATACGTTACTCGAGCCAGCCGAATTTCAGGGACATTATGATCCCCATGTGTGGATGGATGTTGCGGTATGGATTCAATGTGTGGATGCCGTTACTTCCGCATTAGCTATCTTTGATCCGGAACATGCAGAGCAATATCGAGTCAACGCCGGTCCGTATCGAGACAAACTGAAACGATTGCATGCCTATGGAGAGAAAACGATAGGTTCGGTTCCACAAGGTAGTCGGGTACTGGTTACATCCCATGATGCTTTCAACTATTTCGGCCGTGCGTATGGGCTGGAAGTTCTCGGTGTTCAGGGAATATCCACAGAATCAGAAGCCGGACTGCAGCGAATCAACGCTCTGGTTGACCTGATTGTTGAACAGGGTGTTAAAGCGGTGTTTGTTGAAAGCAGTGTGCCACGTAAAAATATTGAAGCACTGGTCGATGGCGCTGCTTCCAGGGGACATGTGATAGGGATCGGTGGTGAGTTGTTTTCTGATGCGATGGGTGAAACGGGTACTTATGAGGGCACCTATGAGGGAATGCTTGATCACAATATCACGGTGGTATCCCGTGCGCTGGGTGGTGAAGCGCCGAAGAATGGCTTGAACGGTAAACTTAATCAATCCGATGATCATCAATAAAGAGGCTTCTGTGAACCCATCTCAGTTAGTACGTAGGCAGGTGGTCCGTTCCATGACTGCGTCATCCACGCTATGCGAGAACAATTCTCCGCAAGACACTCCTCTTTCGGTGTACGATCTTACCGTTGCTTATCATCGAAAACCCGTGATCTGGGATATTGGAATTGAAATTCCCCGCGGGCAACTCGTAGGGGTAGTTGGTCCCAATGGTGCCGGAAAGAGCACGCTACTGAAAGCCGTAATGGGATTGATTCCGGTTGCTTCTGGTCGTGTGCAGGTTTTCGGAGAGACTTATCGCCGAAATCAGCACCGTGTAGGTTACGTACCACAGCGGGAAAGTGTCGACTGGGATTTTCCAGTTAATGCCCTTGATGTCGTGACAATGGGGTTGTACCGCCGGGTTGGTTGGTGTTTCCCCGTACGTCGTAAGCATCGGGAAATAGCGATGGATGCGTTGAGGAGGGTTGGAATCGGGGATTTGGCTCATCAGCAGATCAGTCAGCTTTCCGGGGGCCAGCAGCAAAGGACGTTTCTGGCGCGTGCCTTGGTTCAGGATGCGGATCTTTACCTTATGGATGAACCATTCGCGGCGGTGGACGCAGCAACGGAAACGGCGATTGTCGAACTGCTGCGTGAAATGAAAAAGGCGGGTAAAACGGCGGTAGTCATTCATCACGACCTTCAGACCGTCTCTCAGTATTTTGATTATGTAATCCTTCTGAACATGCGGGTGATAGCTGCCGGACCAACGGCAGATGTTTTTACAGAAGAGAATCTCAGAAAAACCTATGGTGGCCGTCTCACGCTCCTGGAAGAAGCAACCGAAGCGATGTGAGGACAGGGGATTTGTGATGACTCAATCTCGCCGTTGTCAGACTGCGGTGGTTCTGGTTCTGGGGTGCGTGCTCGGATCCATGCCCCTGATGGGGCAGGAGCATGACGCTTTGGGCGATCGCCAACATTCGATTACCGACCGTCGAGTGGAGTGGCCAACATGGTCGCAATGGAAACGTGTGTTTTTGTTGCAGGATTATAATACGCGTGTAGTCGTTTTTGGTACGACCCTTCTTGGTATGGCGGGTGGACTGGTTGGCAGCTTTGCCCTGCTGCGCAAAAGGGCACTGATGGGCGACGCACTCAGTCATGCAACCCTTCCCGGGATTGGACTGGCGTTTATTTTTGCCACGTACTGTGGAATGGATGGCAAGTCATTGCCTGTTCTTTTGTCCGGTGCTGCGGTGAGTGGGGTTTTGGGCGTTGCCGTGATTCTGGGTATTCGAAATATGACTCGGCTTAAAGAAGATGCCGCACTGGGAATTGTTCTGAGTGTGTTTTTCGGAATTGGTGTTGGAATTCTGGGAGTTGTACAGCAGATGAAAACAGGCCATGCAGCAGGCCTGGAAGGATTTGTTTATGGAAAAACCGCTTCCATGAGATCTTACGATGCATGGTTGATTGGCGGAACCGGCTTTGTGTGTATGCTGATCTCGGTGGCATTTTTTAAAGAATTGAAGCTCATCTGTTTTGATGAAACGTTTGCCGGGAGTCGTGGCTATCCAGTGCTAATGCTTGACATGCTGCTGATGGCGCTGGTGGTGGTGGTAACGATCATCGGGCTTCAGGCCGTAGGATTGATACTGATGATAGCACTACTTGTTATTCCTGCCGCGGCGGCCCGCTTCTGGACCGAAAATATGCAACGTCTTGCCGTGTATTCGTCTGTCCTTGGTGCAATATGCTGTCTGGTGGGCTCCTCCTTCAGCGCTATTTTTCCGCGACTTCCTTCCGGTGCAATGATTGTTCTGACATCGGCGGTGTTCTTTATGATCAGCATGATTCTGGGATCTCGTCGAGGAGTGCTGGTACGTGTGTTACGACGAAGGCAATTGAATCGTGCTATTGACCGTGAACATCTGTTACGTGGGATTTACGAATTACTGGAAATTCAAAGGGATCCGTCCGGTACCGACAATTACCAGATCCCGGTATCCCATAGTAACTTGTTGGCAATGCGCAGCTGGAGCTCATCACAGCTTGGTTGGCGTATTCGCCAGGCCGAGCGAGAAGGTTTGGTTCAGGAGATCGGTGGTAGGGAACTCCGGTTGACTCCCAAAGGGTTTCGGGAGGCAGCACGCCTGGTCCATCAACACCGTTTGTGGGAGATGTACCTTCTGGAATATGCAGAGATCGCACCGAGTAAAGTCGATCGTCAAGCCGACGCAATCGAACATGTTCTTGACTCCGATGTTATTGCCGAACTGGAGACACTGCTGTTGCAGCGACAGAATGTTGAAGGTGTTCCTGTCAGTCCACACCGCATTGGAGTCGCGTCTGAGTCTGGCAGCAGCGCGACTTCTCGAGAGGTCGAAATGTAATGTTTGAGAACCTTAACTGGAATATGGCACTGGATGGATGGATCGTTGTGGCGGGGGTACTTTGCGCAGTGGCGTCGGCACTGCTGGGTAATTTTTTGGTTCTCCGGAGAATGAGTCTGCTGGGAGATGCGATCAGTCATGCGGTGCTGCCTGGATTGGCGGCCGCGTTTTTTTTCAGTAGCAGCCGCAGCAGCATGCCTATGTTTCTGGGCGCCGTGCTTACGGGGATTCTGACTGCGCTGCTGACGGAATGGATTCGCGGACTAGGAAAAGTTGATGAAGGTGCATCGATGGGGGTCGTGTTCACAACGCTGTTTGCGCTCGGTCTGGTAATGATTGTTCAGGCAGCGGACCATGTAGACCTTGATCCCGGTTGCGTTCTCTATGGTGCCATTGAACTGACTCCACTGGACACCGTCAGGATAGCCGGTTATTCGGTGCCCCGCGTGGTACTCAATCTCAGTGCGGTACTGGTTTTAAATCTGTTGTTCATTCTGATGTTCTGGAAGGAACTGAAACTGAGTTCTTTTGATCCTGTACTGGCGACGACAACGGGATTCAATGCTCGGGTTATCCATTATTTACTGATGACGCTGGTGGCGGTGACGTCTGTCGCCAGTTTCGAGAGTGTCGGGAACATCCTGGTAGTAGCCATGTTTGTGGTGCCTCCGTCTGCTGCTTATCTTCTCACGGATCGACTCGGATGGATGGTAGTGTTCAGTGTGCTGATTGCTGGCGCATCGGGTGTACTTGGTCATGTTGGCGCACTGATCATTCCGAGCTGGTTCGGCTTTCACAGTACGAGTACGGCACCGATGATGGCAACCTCTGCAGGGGCGCTATTTGTACTGGCTGCGGTGTTTGCGCCACGACATGGAATTCTGATGCGTATGCTTAGGCAACGCATGCTGGCGTGGAAGATCTTTCGAGAAGATATTCTTGCACTACTGTTTCGACTTGAAGAGAAATCTGCACAGCAGGCAGTTCACCCTGGAGAGATCCAGCAACTGCTTTTTGCGGGTCGAGTTTCCGTTTCAGTGGCACTGTACTGGCAGCGATTATTTGGACTTCTCCGAGAAGAAAAAGGTGCCTATGCATTGACCTCTCCAGGGAGGCAGAAGGCTGAATCGGTAATTCGTGCCCACCGTTTGTGGGAACAATATCTTGTTGAACGTGCTGATATTCCCCGAGAACGAATTCATGACAAAGCAGAGCGTTTCGAGCATTTTACGGATGCTCGTCTTCGTTCCAGACTCGACGACGAAACATCTCCATCGACGGTTGATCCACACGGCAGCATCATTCCGGGCGAATCGATGGATCATCAGGACGTGACAGACGATCCGGAGAGCCGAGCCTGAAAGTGGCGAGGTGCCGTACGATGGTGGAGCACCTGATGCACCGCTAAAAGTCAGTGAGTCCCTGAAAAAGCACACAATTCATCGGTCATGAATCAGCACAGATAAGCATAGTGGAACGTTATCCGTGTCCGGGTGTGACAAAGGCCGATGATACCAATGGATGGGGTCAGGCGGCTTTCGGAAATTGAACGTCGTCCAATATCTGAATCCAGTCGATGTGCATAGGTTGTGAAAAACTTCCATCAGACGTATTTTGTACAGCCAGCCAGGTGGGTATCAGTGGTGCCGTGGAGTGCTGGACTCTGTCATCTGTCGGCTTATCAACCGGCTCAGAAAAGGCGGATCCGGGAATGAGTTCTTCCAGCTCTTTTAGGAACCCGTCCAGTTCTTTGCGTTCCATTTCATGGATTTCGACCTGTCTGAGCAGATCGTGCAATCGAGTGACGGTGGCTCGGGCTTCTTCTTCACGCTGCAGTTGATAGAGTGCCATCGCCGTAAAGATCAGGTCACTCGGATGAGGGGGCATTTCCTGATTCTGTGCCAGGGTTTCATTTTGAGCAAAGGTGGTTATGGAATCAGCGTAATCACCGGTTCGGTACTGTGCGACGCCCAGTGTGTTGAGGATATGCGTTTCATCCGGGGCAAGCTTCACGGCCTGTTCGGCTTTATCGAGAGCCGCGGCATATTCCTCTTTGGAGTGACCAGGGTTTCGTACCGTTTCCCAACTGGCATTGTTCAACTCCTGGACGGCAAGTTCATTACTCAGTTGTTCAATTCCACCACGTAGTTCCTGTAATTTGTCGGGGTCAAAAAGGAGGCTAACGGGGCCCAGACAGAGCATGAAAATACAGCACAGAGGTAACAACAGGGCTAACAGAATCAGACGTGTTACGTTCGAGCCACCTCCTTGTTTGCCTTCAATTCCACAGAGCAGGACCCCGGCTGCAATGCCCAGTCGACGGTCCAGTTGGCCTGATTGGTCAAAGGAATAGTCAAGTGAGACGGATTTCAATATGGGATTTATGCCCTGACGAAATCGGAAGACCTGATTGTCACCTATTCTGCCAATATAGGTCTGTGGACTGAGCATGCTGAACCAGCCGCTAACGCGTCTGAAAATAGCAAGTAAGCCACTTTCTTCCTGAATCACAGCAATTTCATGCTCGTTGGGATCGAGAATTAGCCACTCATCCCGAAACATCGATTTGATCCCTTTGCGTCGCAGAGAACCGATATGTTCTTTGGTTCGACTGTCGAAAATATCGAAAGTAACACCGATGTCCAGAATCTGGCGAGCCTGCATGGCGAGCAGTTCATGCTGCATCGTTTCGTCAGAAAAGAGACGAAAATCTTCTTTTAGTCGCAGTGCTTTCTGGTTGCTGAAAAAGACCAGGCGACCGTATTCATCGTAAATACGAAAGCTTGAGCCTAATATTTTTAAGAAGGTTTTGCGTATGACGTAGTTGCCACCGCTGAACGATTCTGAGATCAGGCTCATCGCAACCTCGTTGATGGATGCTGGGCAGATGGGGATGAAAGGAATGTGCTGGTCACCGTGCAAGACTATATCCGATGTCGGGGAGGCTGACAAACGGCTGTTTTTAATCGCTCCTTACACCAGGGTAGTGACAGTCAGGTTGTGTGGAAATTTGAAGGACAAGGTTTGTGCCGGGAGGATGGGTAATGAAAGGAAGGATTGTAGAAACAACGGGAAGACAACTTCGTATTTTGGAGGGATCGCAATATATTACATGGATTCACAACACCAGGCAGTGTTATGATCCGGAATAGTCATCATTCACGAACGTGACAGAGCGACTCGTGTTGGTGTGGATCGACCGG
>Ga0310344_10003297_pt1 | contig 12048 bp, 9 predicted proteins | sample HC15DNA20200_MG_FD_203801 | JGI IMG/M metagenome (GOLD analysis project Ga0310344, IMG submission 203801) | Marine microbial communities from station ALOHA, North Pacific Subtropical Gyre - HC15-DNA-20-200_MG | ecosystem: Environmental > Aquatic > Marine > Oceanic | place: Pacific Ocean: North... | reverse complement strand
AGTTCTCCGGGGTCATAGGCGTTCCATCAATAATCAGGGGGTCACGCGACTCCGGTCCCTAGGGAAGAGAACAACCTCGCGCACGTTCCCGGCCCCTGTAAGAACCATCAACAAACGAGCTACACCTAGTCCCCATCCCGCGTGAGGGGGTGCGCCGTATCGGAATCCATCGGTGTAGAATGCGAAATCAGCTGGATCAAGGCCCATGTCCCTTAGGTTCTGCTCAAGAACCTCAACCCTGTGCTCCCTCGCTCCGCCGCTGGTCATCTCGTCTCTCCCATAGTTTAGATCGAAACCTCTGCTGAGTTGCCCTCCTGTGGATCCCCTCTCCTCCTCCTTGTGGTGGATGTAGAACGGCTTCATCGACATGGGCCATCTCGGGATAAAGTGGAAACCTGGATGTTGGGCTGCTATGATGTCGCAGTGGTGGCTCTCGATGTCGTCTCCCCACTCTATCTCGCCTCCTCCCGATTTCACTATCTCTATGGCATCGCAGTATGTTATCCTGGGGAACGGCAATGAGGGGACTTCTACCGCGATAGGACCCATCCCCTGTGAATCCCTGTAGTCGTTCACGGAGTCGATTAGAGCCTGATCTTCCTCTGCCACTCTGCTCCAGATGTGGTGAATCATCCTTTCTTGGACGCCCATAACGTCCTCGTCGTCCATCCAAGCACCTTCTATGTCGAAAGAAACGAACTCGTTCAAGTGCCTGTACGTGTCGTGCTTCTCAGCTCGGAATGCAGCCCCAATCTCGAACACCCTCTCAAGTCCTCCAAGAACGGCTAGCTGCTTGTACAACTGCGGGCTCTGTGAAAGGTAGGCGTCGGTTTCGAAGTACTTCATCGGAAACAGGTTGGTACCACCTTCCGCGGCAGCTGCGATTATCTTGGGGGTGTTTATCTCTTGGAAGCCCTCGGAAATCAGATGCTCCCTGCCGTACTGAAGAACCCTGCTCCTCAGCTGGAACATGGCGTTAACATGTGACCTCCTGACGTCCAAGTGACGGTTGTCCAGCCTCACGTCCAGTCCGACGTTAACCTCGTCCGTCACTCCGACAGGCAAAGGAGTCGCAGAATGTGCGAGAATTGACCCCGACTCGACGCTGACCTCAAACTCTGGCGGTGGGGGGGACTCTCCTTCAGGTACCTTAGGGGGGCGCTTCATGGCCACCTTTCCTGTGACTTGGATGGTTGACTCCCTAGTCGCCGCTTGCATGGAGTCAAACAGTTCTGCGTCCATGTTATCCTTCTTCAGGAAGGCCTGAATCCTCCCAGTCCCGTCTCTCAGCATCAGGAAGCAAATTGCCCCCCTCCCCCTTACTGTCTCAGCATATCCTGCGATGGTGACTTCAGAGCCGACTAGCTCTTCCCCGTCCCCGACAACTTGGCCTATGGTGTGGGAACGGTAGGCGGTAGGTTCCCATCCGCTACTGTCCCTCATGCTCTCTCGTGTCGGGAGGGGGTTTTGAATGATATCGGGCCTCTAGAATCAAGAATCCGGCAATCCACTAAGATATGCATGGTCCAGATCGGGCGGAAAGGCCAGCCAACGGATAAGTAAGAAATTGACGAACCCGAATACGCATGTGTTGATTAGCCAAGCTATATTGTGGTTTACCCCCCATATCTCGATCATGACGATTTCTGAGGAAGTGGTTACTACCAACTGTGCTGTGTAGCACCAGAAAGCCCTGTTCAGGCTGGCAGCGTATTCAAACGAGGAATGGAATGTGAATTTGTAGTGCATGTAGTGAGCTTCTACGTTCCCAATAATGTTGGACACCACCCAAGCAGATACCGCAGTATGGGCGTCCCAGATGTTGACCCAGTACAGGATTTGGTACAATGTAAATGAGAATGCTGTGTTGAAGCATCCTGTGACATTGAATCTCATGAACTCCCTGAAAACAACTCTAGATGTCCATCCCACGTCTGTTGCCCTTTTTCTCAGATCCCCGATCTGACCCACTGAAACAACTCACTCTTCCTCGTGGGGGGCAATCTTAGCTGCAATAAGCAGGAAGGCAGTGTGCCCCATAGGCTGGTTTCCCGGCCTCACTCCGCCCTTGCTTGCCTTGGACCACTTCCTCTCAATGACTTCCCCGCACCACTCGACGACTAGCCCCAAGCCCTCGCATGATTCCCAGGATCTTTCCAATTGTGAGCTAGTCGGACAGTAGCACGCTAACCTCCCGCCCACTCTAAGAAGAGGCTCAATAGCCCCCAGAACAGACCAGGGCTCTGCCAAGTCCACTATGGCGGCATCCAAGCTGTCGCAAACATTCGAGATCTCGTCGGATGCCCGGGAGAGATCCCCTTCGATTAAGTGCCATTTTGGAAATTCAGGTAGAACCTCTCTGAGCCTATCCATATTCGACCTTCCTACCTCTGCATGCTCAGGTCTCGACTCCACAGAAACCAATGTCCCCGAACCACCCAAAACGTTGGCAAGGTGCATAGCCAGTCCTGCTGACCCATGACCTCCTTCGAGGACCTTTGATCCGACTCCTATCCCCATCCAGGAAACTAGGAATCCCGCATCTTTGGCCCCTATTACTTGCGCCCTTCGGGCCATGTTTCGTCTTGCTTCTGGTAGTCCAGGCTCGACTATTGTCAATGACTTCTGGCCTACAGTGATCCTGTCTCCGATGGAGTAACCCTGTAGGAGCCTTTCTGCGTCAAACCTCCCTAGGCCTTTCACTTTGACCTCCCCGGGGGATCTTCTGACGAGGTAGGCCCTCCCATCGTCCTCTCTCAGTGCTACCCATTCCCCGATGCGCTCACCCGGACTGGCCGGAATTGAGCGGACGTTTCAAGTCATTTAGTCCAGACATTGCACATTCGCCCTTAAGGGCGAACAGAATGATTATACTCGCCATGCCTTTTGAAAATTCGATGAAGGCGGTCGTCAGACTATTGCTTCAGCCCTCGCTATGGCTTTGTCTTGCCCTGATAATGGCGCCATCTTTAGCATTCATCCAAGGGGCAGAAGATACTGATATTGGGAGAACTGAACTGGACCAAGAACCCGTCTCTCTTTTCGCAACTAGCCCGGGGCATACTGTTTTCGGGGAGTATGTCGGTGCGCATTGGTGCCCACCTTGCATGGACAGCGCATCCCCATCCCTGGTCAATCTAAAGTCCTCAAATCCCGAGGATTTCACCTATGTTTCATTCTTCGAGTCCAGCGGAGGGGGATGGCCGAACGATTCGCCCATCAACCGGCACGACCACATCATGAGTTCTTCAGACGGATATCCGACGTTCTCATTCGCAGACAGCCAGTCTGGGTCGTGTTACAAGATTGGATCAGCAGGCACCAGCTATTACGATGCAGACTTCTCGAATGGGGGTTGCATGAGTTCCTCCTCCAGCGATTTCGAACTTTCCCTGTCAATGATCCTGAACTCGACCACGGACGATGTTTCCGTTACTCTCGAGGCAATATACACCGGACCCGACTCCTCTGTTGACGTGTATGTCTACGGGGCGATAACCGAGAAAATCGGTGCAGACGCCTATGACAATGGTGTCAAACCCCACCACAATTGGAGAGGCTGGCTACTTAACAACACAGACACTGGCTTCCAACAACTAACCCTTCTGAAGGACACCTGGGCCGAGCACACGTGGGAAACCCCCCTCAGCCAAGTGAGGGCCACCTCCGGATACACTCAGTGGGAGAACTTCTGGCCCGTACTGGCCCTTATGGGGGGCCCCCATACTTCGTACAACGAGTTCTTCGTCGCCATCGACCCCGACATGGGTCCAATGGTAGATGTGGGAATCTCAGAATTCACTGTCGAGAACAGCAACCAGATGCCCGGGTTCATCCCAGGGGATATCCTAGAGCTAGACCTACAAATCGCAAACAACGGAGTGGAGCCATATTCTGGCGGGGGGGATTTCGGAATCTACTTGATTAGCGGATCAGATGAGATTTTCTTGGGTGGTGAATCCATCGGGACCCTTGCGATCTCGGAAACCACTTCTCTGGAAATGGATTTCGACACCTCCGGACTCGAGTCTGTAATTTCCGGAGTCTCAACTTTTAGGGCGAAACTCACCGATCTGGGAGGGGACAGGAACTCATCCAACGACGTAGAGGACGAAGTTGCTCTTCACGACCTCCCGCCCACGCCTTCACAGCCAGCAGCAACTGGCACCACATCTTTCGAGAGGGGCGATGAAGTGACTTTCGAGACCTCGGCGATACCCAATGACCTCGTGGACGACATCACTACGATGACTCCCAGCATGGAGTATTCGAAATCCGGTTCAGATGTGTGGGACAACTCATGGTTGTCAGAACCAGAATTGGTCGGCGCAGGTGCCAACGCAGTTTACGTCCACTCTATTCAGACACCACCCAACGCCGAAGCCGGGTATTATGACACGAGGGTGATGTGGCAAGACTCATCCGGCCAGCAGAGCGCTTGGCTCATTACCAGTGACGCCTTCGAGCTGAAGAACGCCCTACCACGGGTCCTAAGCAGCCAGGACCCGGGATTCGCAGGAACGCCTGCAGTGAAAATAGACACATTGGAGACAGTCAGCCTAAACGGCCTAGTTAGTGACGCAGAGACCCCACTTTCGCTGCTCTCCATAGACAGCGTTGACCCTGAGTTCAAGGGGTGGAATCCGGCTACTTCCCAGATTTCCGTGCATTTCGAGACAATAGAGAACGATCCAATGGGGAACCCGATTCCTCAGGGGATTTTCATCTCGATAGATGATGGTGAAGACATTAACTCCGGGATGCTACAATTCAACGTGGTTGAGAACGGAGCCCCCAGATGGTCCCCAGTACCTACCCAGCCAGTTTTCGAGGGGGAATCTGCTAGCACCTCTTTGACGGGATTCTTGACTGACTTCGATGACGAAGGTCAACCGCTCCCGGCTTCAGACCTGACCCTTTCTATCGTTTCCAATAGCAATGAGGAACTCCTGCAAGTTTCTATGAACGGGCACACGATTACGGCAGCCACGGCAGACGACGATTCCAATGGGGTCGCTGAGGTGGTAGTAATGGCAGACGACGGGGCCAAGTCATCTCAGACGTCAGTCGTTTTCTTTGTGATCAACGTCAATGACGCTCCATCAATTGACCTGACCAGCCTTCAGGGCCTGACGCTCAAGTCCGGTGAACAGGCTACTATCGACCTCCTTCCCCTGATGACAGATATCGATGACCCCGACGAAGAGATTTGGGTCGAAGTCTCCACATCGGTTCCAGGCTCTGTCCAATTCGACTACATCTCCAGCGCCCTCAATATGTTGTGGCAAGAACCAGGCTCCCATTCAGTCGCTCTTACCTTGATTGACAGTCACGGCGATTGGAGCGAATCGCATTTCACAGTCACAGTACTAGATTCAAAGCCAATAGTTTGGAAGACAGATTTCCAGGACGGCGATCTTGAGATCCTGATCGACGATATGGTCGTGGGCGGGAACCCCATGGTCACGCTAAACAACGTAGGATCTTTGCAACTTAGTGAAACCAAGACGCGCTGGTCGATATGCAACAGCATTGTTGGAATTTGCCACTCAGCCGGGTCCGTCGAAGGACTGGGTCCCTTCGAAGCGGCACCAGTGGATGGGGGCGGGATGTCTGTGGGAGACTACCTGACTCTATCAGTAAAGGCTGTTGACATCGATGGCTGGGACAGGGAGACCGAGGAAATAATGGAGATTCTCCTACCCACGACCAGTGGCTCCCAGGAAGAGACTCCCGCCGCAGAAGAGCTTCCCGTCGGAGAAGACAATGATCAAGAGCAGGACCAGAGTTCAGGAGGGGAAGACACGGGATTCTCAACTGTGCAGATAATTACGGGAATCCTGATTGTTATTGTCTTCTTAGGGGGCGGGGCTCTAGTTGGACTCTACTTTTCGGGGTACTTCGGAAACAGCGTGCAGGCAGCGCCAAAGCCATCTTACTCGCCACAATTTTCAGACACATCACAGAATACAGAATCTCATCCGCCTCCTGATAACGACCAGGTTGTCGATTTCGAGAAACAGCAGCCGGATCACCCGCCATTGCCAGAGGGGGGCCTTCCAGAGGGTTGGACTATGGAGCAGTGGAAATACTACGGCGAGCAATGGCTTGAGAGGAATCAGCAGTAAAATCCCCCCATTCCCCTCAAACGCACCTTCAAGAAGGTGCCATGGGCAGGATAGGACCCGAGGGAGAGCTGTGTCCGACGAAGAGGCCCCTGCCCAGGAAGAGAATCCCGATCCAGAGGATGCCTTGGAATCTTGGGAAGATGCCTCTGCGTTTGGCGTCTCTGACGACAAGGACCCCGTATGTGCTAACTCTGTCGAGGAGTGGATCCAGGGCCTCGAAATAGAATCCACGGAGAATGTCCCAATTCCCGACCGACTAGTAGACCAGGTAATAGGTCAGGAAGCCGCATCAATTGTCGTAAGAAAGGCCTCCGAGCAACGCAGGCACATGATCATGGTGGGTGAGCCTGGGACTGGGAAGTCGATGCTCGCTCGGTCTATGACCGAGTTCCTCCCCCCCGAGCAGCTAGAAGACGTTCTCGTATACAGGAACCTTGAGGACGAGAACGAGCCAAAGGTCAGGACAGTCCCAGCAGGACGTGGATCTAGGCTGATCGCCGAGCGCAGGGCACATGTACGGCAGCAGAGGGAGCGAACTAATAGGACACTTCTGTTCATCGCGCTCGTCGTAGGGGCAGCCCTTCTCCTGGCCACAATTAGCACAGGGGAGATTCTCACGTTCATCTTCGGCTCCTTCATTCTTGTCTTCGGCTACTTCTTCCTAAGAACTAGGCTAAACGCAGGAGACGAATCCAACATTCCCAAGCTACTAATCAAGCACGAGAGAAGCGACGAGCCACCGTTCATTGACGCCACCGGGAGCCTAGCTGGAGCACTTCTAGGGGACGTGAGGCACGACCCCTTCCAGTCGGGAGCCGATCTTGCCACTCCCGCGCACGAGCGCGTAGAGCCAGGAGCAGTACACCGGGCAAACAAGGGAGTGCTTTACATTGACGAGATTAGGATGCTTAGGATGGAGGAACAGCAGGCCCTTCTAGTCGCAATGCAGGAGAAGGAGCTCTCCATAAGCGGGAGATCGGAGAGGTCATCCGGCGCCCTTACGAAGTCTGAGCCCGTCCCTACCGACTTCATCTTGGTCGCAGCTGGGAATCTTGACAGTATCCAGAACATGCACCCTGCCCTAAGGAGCAGGATCCGGGGATACGGGTACGAGGTTTACGTGAATACCGACATGAAGGACACAGAGAGGAATAGGCGCCGGCTAATCCGCTTCATCGCCCAGGAAGTGAAGAACGAGCTATCAAAGGACTCGGGGAAGTCAATCCCCCATTTCGACAAGGGAGCAATTTCCCTGGTTCTGAAGGAAGCCCAGAGGAGGAGTGGAAGAAGGGGTAAACTATCGCTCAGACTCCGTGAGCTAGGGGGCCTTGTCAGAATAGCAGGAGATCTCGCAGCGGAGGATGGCTCAGCCTTAACTCAGTCGAAGCACGTAGTAAGGGCTAGGGCTATCGCCAAGCCACTAGAGCAGCAGGTGGCCGACAGGTACCTCGAAAGGCAGTCCGAGTACGCCATGTTGGTCAACGAAGGCAACCGGATTGGAAGAGTGAATGGCCTGGCAGTCCTAGGCGCGGATACGGGTCTATCCGACTATTCGGGAGTGGTACTGCCAGTCGAAGCGATGGTGACGCCGTCGCAAGGACGCTCCGGCCAGGTCATCGCGACCGGAGGCCTGTCCGACCTAGCAAAGGAGAGCGTTACCAACATTAGTGCAGTAGTGAAAAAGCTCACAGGGAAAGACATCAGGGACTACGACCTCCACGTGCAGTTCCCCGGAACCCACAACGTCGACGGGGACAGCGCATCCATTACAATGGCCACAGCCATAATTAGCGCATTCGAGGGAGTCCCAATCGACCAGAATCTCGCTATGACTGGCTCACTAACAGTCAGGGGAGAGGTCCTTCCCATCGGGGGAGTTTCAGCCAAGATCGAGGCTGCAGTGAAGTCGGGAATCAAGAAGGTAGTGATCCCGAAGTCGAACATGCATGACGTTCTGATTGATGAGAAGTACGAGGAGCAGGTCGAGATCCTTACTGTCGACTCCCTTGACGAGGTCCTGGAGCACGCACTGGTTGGCAAGGAGGAGAAGGTCAGCCTTGTCGAGAGGCTCGCCAAGGTCATCGACACATTCTCCACAGGCACCGACAAACAGCCATCCGCCTGATACCATCCAATGCTTGAAATCCGCCTCCTATCAGCGGCATCGGGAACCATGCCACAGGACCAACGCTCCCCAATGGGAATACTGTTCCTAGTTGTACTGGTGGACATGCTGGGCCTGACACTCGTCATACCATTCCTGACGTACTTCGTTCAGGACCTTGCATCAGCCGAGGGGATTATGGACAGGGGATCGAGAGACTTCTGGGTAGGCATCGTGATTGCCACATACTCACTCGCCCAGTTCATTTTCACCCCGATTCTCGGCTCTTTCTCGGACCGCCTAGGCAGAAGGCCGATCTTGATGTTCGGATTGCTATCAAATTCGATCTTCTTCATCGTTTTCGGATTATCTGGAAGCCTGACCATGGCCATAGTAGCTCGTTTCCTAGCTGGGGCGGGCAATGGAAACATCGCAGTTACGCGAGCTTATATCGGCGATATTAGCGAGCCCGATGAGGTGGCTAAGAGGATGGGGATGATCGGGGCTGCGTTCGGGCTCGGATTCATGATCGGCCCGTTCGTAGGAGGGGTTCTTTCAGATCCCGCGAATGGGATCGGGGGGATATTTGAGACATCCTTCTGGGTTTCCTATCCATATCTACTTCCTTGTATTTTCTCTAGCGCAATGTCGTCAATCGCCTTCATACTAGCCTTCTACAAGCTTCCTGAAAGCCTCCCTGAAGAATCGAGGTCCTCGTCCGAAGCTTCCCCACTGGTTCAGCTGCAGGCGACGGTCTCCAGCATATCCTCTGTGCTCAAGTTGCCAACCATTTCGTCCCTAGTAGTCGTCAACTTCCTATTCCTCCTCGGTTTCACCATGATGCACGGGACCTTCATTCTGTTCACATCCATGGAACCCGAGAGCGGTGGGCTCGGGTGGAGCGAGAGGGATAACGGCTGGGTCTTCGCTTTCATCGGACTTCTTGGGGTCATTATCCAAGGGGGCCTGATTGGCTCTCTGACCAGGCGATATAACCTGAGAGGGCTAATGATAGTGGGGACTGCCCTGGCCGGACTCGGAGTAGCGAGCATACCCTATGCACCGGCAGAGTTTAGTTGGCTCATTTTCGGCTCCTGCGCCGGTCTGGCTATCGGGAACGGGCTTTATTCCCCCACTCAGAGCTCTCTGCTAACGTTCGAGACAAAGGGAGGGGGCTTCGAGCTTGGGATGGTGATGGGTGCCCAGGAGGGATCGGGCGCTCTAGCCAGGATAATAGGGCCACTCCTCGCTGCTTCCATTTGGTCAGTAACCGTTGAGGGAACGGGACTCTGGACATTCCATACCTGCTTCCGAGTTGCTGGTGTCTTCTTCTTCGCAGCACTTTTACTCCAGCTTCGACTACGCTCTTCTGATGGCCCCGGGCCAGACATAGGGGGGAACTAGTTTGGCAATTCCCGCAGCAGTAGCACATGGCGGGGCAGGGGCCGGTCCCGAGAGGCTGGCCAATGTCGAAAGGGCGATAGCCATCGCAGCAGGAATACTCGAATCAGGGGGGAGCTGCGTGGAGGCCGCAGTCGAGGCCTGCGTGGCTCTTGAGGACGACCCTCTGTTCAACGCTGGCACGGGCTCAGTTTTCAGGAACGACGGTTCTGTCCTCCTGGATGCATCTATTCAGACCTCGGATGGAAAGATGGGTTTCGTGATAGCAATGGAGGAAACCCCCAATCCGATAAGGGTGGCTGCAGATCTACTAGGGGAGGAGATAAACGGCCTCACCGGTGAGGGAGCCAGGATTTGGGCGGACAAGAAGGGATTCGAGAGGGCACCCGTAGAAGGGCGACCCCCTCATGACGGTGCTACAGATACAGTCGGTGTTGTCACCAGGGACAGGACTGGAGCTATCGCCTGCGCGACCAGCACAGGTGGGTGTAGCAACCGACCCGCAGGCAGGGTGGGGGACGTCCCACTTCCTGGTTGTGGATTCTGGGTGCAGGACCGGGTTGGTGTAGGTGCGACGGGAATAGGCGAGGCCATAACGAGGGGGATGCTTAGCTACAGGGTGGCAGAACGGATTCTGAGTGGCGAGGGCCTCGAGGAATCCATGATGTGGGCTTTGGATAACTGCTTGGAGGAGGACGCCGAGGTCGGGATAATTGCACTGGGGCACGATGGAAACGGATACGGACTTTCCAACAGTACAAACATGCCATGGGCTTCATGGCTGGCCAGAAAGTGAATCCGTTTCTTGGGATGCGCTTAAGGAGGGGCCACGGTTGGCAGCCCCGGAGATGGGACCTTGTCGGATTTCGATTCGCGCATACGACAAATCGCCCAAGTTCTCGACCAGCTAGATGATAATCAGGTTCCGCGGAACATCAGGTTGGCAGCCAAGGAAGCTGTTGAAAAGTGGCTACTAAACACTGGAAAGGACTTGGACGTCAGACTTGGGATGACTGCATCAATCCTGGATGAGATTTTCAACGACCCAAACCTTCCAGGGCATTACGGGCCTTTATGCCTGCAGATTCAAGCAGCACTAGAAGAGATGCTGAATGAGGTAAGCCGTTCCTGAGGCTTGAAGTGCAAACCTCCACTAGAGACATCCGGTTTGAATGGGTAAATGGACCAATCTTTCGTACGCAAACGTCGCAACGACCTCTCCAATAGCCCATAGAATCGCTACTAAATGGGCGGACTCACTGGCAAGCGGAGGTGCCGCTGAGTTCGACGGAGAGGCAGAGGAGGGGGCGATGCTGCCTCTCCGAAAGGCCGCCTCAGAGCTACTATCTTGCCGGAGGGGGGATGTCTGCGTAGGATCCAGTGCCACAGAGCTGCTCTGCTCCTTGGCATGGGCTATCTCACCTCCCAGTGGGACCAACATTGTGTCGACCCAAGCATCCTTCCCTTCGACCGTATACCCCTGGGCCAGAGTTGCCGAAGCCCGCGGTGCCGAAATCCGCCTAGCCGAACACGATGACCAACTATACACCGACCCCGAGGATATCCTGTCACTTATCGATGAAGAAACCGCCGTTGTTACCCTCTCCCACGTCGAGTTCTCGACGGGACAGAGGTATGACCTCGGAACATTTTCCGAAGCCGCCCACTCTGTGGGGGCGCTATTGATAGTCGACGCAACCCAGTCGATGGGGATGCTACCGATCGACGCATATCGATGCGGGGCCGACGCCATCGTGTCTTCGGGATACAAATGGCTCAGAGGAACTTATGGTGCTGCTGTAGGGTACATTTCTCCGTCGATTGTTAGTGAGATGAATCCTGGCTTGGTGGGGTTCAGGAGCCATTCTAACCTATGGGACTTGAGGGCCGACAGATTGGAACTTCCCGAAGATGCGAGCAGGTTCGAGTTCACTACCCTACACTTCGGGGCAGCTCTTGGCCTGGCCGCCGCCATAGAGGAGTTGAACGATATCGGTATGGAAGAAGTTTGGAGTCATAATCTACGTTTAGCGGACTTGGTTATTGCAGCAGCTAGCGAAATTGGGGTCGAGGTGGCGTCCCCTCTGTCCGAGATGGAGAGGAGCGCAATAGTGAGCCTCATCCTACCCAAAGGAGTTAGTAGCGCCGTTTTGGCCCGGAGGCTCCAGGACGAGTATTCCATTCTGGTCACCAGCAGATCCGGGCTCCTGCGAGTGTCTCCGCACATAGATAACGACGAGGGGGAAATCGCTTCATTCTCCGCCGCGCTAAAGGCACTCATTTCATAGGTAGGGGCGTAGAATTGCTCCAGCGATTATGAACATCACAAGGGCGATACCCCTGTCGATCACCTTCCATGACTCTGGGCGGTTCAGAACACCAGACAACCTCTTCGCACCGTAACCCAACGAGAAG
>Ga0310344_10003296_pt1 | contig 12050 bp, 14 predicted proteins | sample HC15DNA20200_MG_FD_203801 | JGI IMG/M metagenome (GOLD analysis project Ga0310344, IMG submission 203801) | Marine microbial communities from station ALOHA, North Pacific Subtropical Gyre - HC15-DNA-20-200_MG | ecosystem: Environmental > Aquatic > Marine > Oceanic | place: Pacific Ocean: North... | reverse complement strand
GTACCAGCTCGCATCACTGGCGGAAAGCGGCTTCGACCCGCTGTCGCGTACCTGCCGTTTCATGCTGACCGAAGAAGCGCACCACATGTTTGTCGGCGAGACCGGCATCATGCGGATCGTGCAGCGCACCTGCGAGGTCATGAAGGAACACGACACCGACGATGTCCGGAAATTCGGCGTTATCGATTTGCCGACCATCCAGAAATGGATGAACTTCCATTACTCGATCTGCCTGGACCTGTTCGGACAAGAGCGCTCAACCAATGCGGCGAACTACTTCTCCATGGGGCTGAAGGGACGATATCAAGAGGGCAAGATCGACGACGATCACCAGCTTGATGGGGCGGTATACAACGTGCCCGCGTTCGAGGACGGCAAGATCGTCTCGCTTGAAGTTCCAGCCATCACTGCGAGCAACGAACGCTTGCGAGAGGACTACACCAAGGACAGCCAACGCGGCGTAAACCGGTTTAACAAGGTTATCCGGGATCACGGCATCGACTTTGAGCTGACACTTCCGCATGAGGCTTTCAATCGCGGCATCGGCGCCTTCGTCGGCGTTCATGCGACGCCAGAGGGCAAAATCATCGATGAAGCGGATTGGGAAAACATGAAAGGCGAGTGGTTGCCGACCGATGCGGATCGGGAGTTCGTCTTATCGCTGATGGTTCCCGTGGTCCAGCCGGGCAAGATGGCGGGATGGATCGCAGCGCCGCGCCGCGGCATTCACGGACAACCCCTCGACTACGAATACGTCAAGTTCCACTAGCCGCACGGCGCAAGGCAGCGCGCGCCAGCAACCGGGTTGAGTCGAGTGTCGGCAACGGCGAATTGCTGTCATCGATGATCAGTGGAATTTCGGTGCAACCGAGCACGACCGCATCGCAGCCCTCGTCTTTCAAGCTGCGAATGTCGGTCTGGAAATAGCGGACGGCGTCATCCGTGAAAATGCTTTGAACCAGCTCATCCATGATGATGCGGTTCATTTCCACCCGCGCCGCTTCATCGGGGCGGGCGAATGTGATGCCGCACGCCGAGAGCTTCTCGGGATAGACCTCGCTGTCGACGAGCCAGCGCGTGCCCGTAAGGGCAAGTCGTTCGAAGCCATTGGCTTGGGCTTCCGCCGCAACGGCGTCGGCAATGTGCAGCCAGGGCAGCGGCGACGCCTGTTCGATATGGGGAAGCGCCTGATGGATCTTATTGTCTGGGCAAATCAAAAAATCGGCGCCTGCCTGGGCCAGCTTTTGCGCTGAGGTCAGCATGAGCTTGCCGACACCCGCCCAGTCGCCGCTGTCGAGACATGTGACGTAGTCCGCGAGCGACGGGGTATGCATCGTTACTTCCGGGTGCGCGTGTGCCCCCATGAGCGCCGCACCCTCGACGCAGATGGTGCGGTAGCAAAGTGCGGCACCTTCGGCCGAGCAGGCGACGATTCCAATATGTTGCGCCATTTCGGCTCTGTTCCCGGCAATCTCTCGGCGTTGCCGCTAAACGCTCGGTTTGCTCGCGTCCCAGAAACGACGGTTCACTGTCGTGGCGAAGTTATCGTGTCCCAGTTCGAGACAGCGCCGTACCGTCTTGCGTTCGACCTTGAGCAGCTCATGGCCGCATTGCTGGAAATAGGCAGCCGCCTTTTGCATGCCGGGACGGTCAAGCGCATCGGAACCGAATGTCTTGCGCCAGAGATCCTCGGCCGGTTTGTCCTCATCCAATGCGACATGCGGCAAGGTGTTGATCATCTCATTGAGGATATGCGCCGCTGCCATATTGTCCGCATCGTGCCCAATGACCGAATCCGGTGAATTTACGAACGCTGTCACGGCAGCGTCGATGTCGGTATCCGTTTGGTGTGTCGGATCGCCAGGTAACGGCTGCGGTGCCAAAGCAACGCGGCCGTCGATCGCAAGGGCCATCCGCTCAGCGCCGAACGCGTCGACATGTTTCCGCGGGATGATGATCTTCACGGCCCAGTGGCCACGGTCGCTTTCGAACCGCGCGATATCGTCAACCGGTCTTCTGATAACGGTCCCGTCCGCGCGTGTGCCGACCAGAGCTATTCGGTTCGACTAGATGGGCGTTTAAGTCGTTCCCCAGGCGGGCATGTCCCGTTCCTCCTGGAGGCAGATTGCGCTGACCTCCACGGTGCAAACGTCGCCGACGCAGTGAACGGGAATTTCGTTGTCTGCGAGCAGGCCGAGCAATTGGGGCGCGGCGCTGGCGAAATTGACGGAAAGCGCCATAACGCACACCGCCGCCGCGATTAGGAGATGGAAGATCATTGAGCCTCTCCTTCGCTACAATTCTCGATGCGGATTAGCCTACGCGCGTTTGGGGCGCAGGTGAAGCCATGCTTGTCTATCAGCGCGGGGTGGCCGGCATATAGTTCTGAAACCATTCCACCGTCGGCGTCATCACTTCGCTGAAGGCCGGTTCCACATAGACTTCGTAATGCCCGTAACCTTGCAAGGTGATGAGCTTTTTGGGCTCACCCGCTTTTTCATAGAGCGATTCCGATTCTTCCGGCGGGACAAGCCGGTCATCGTCGGTGGTGATTAACAGCACCGGGCGCGGGGAGATTTTGTCGACGACCCATTCCGCGTGGAATTGCAGCGTTTCGTCAATATAGTCCAGTGGCAAGGTGTTGATCGCGGTCGGATTGTTCTTGCGTGCCGCAGCCGCCAGCGCGGCTGATTGGCGGTCCGGCAGCAGGATTTCGCTGCGGTCCGCGCGTTCGGACTCGCCTGACATGGTGCGCTGGACCCTGTCATTCTTGGATCGTTCCTGTAAATCGACCCACTCGTCCGGACGCCGGACGCTCCGCATCCATCGCTGACCATGGCCGACGCCGACTACGCTGACGACGCACTGAACACGCTGATCGATCGCTGCCGTCCAAACGACCGTCGACCCGCCATAGCTGGTGCCGTAAATGCCGATTGCGTCTTCGTCGACCTGTGGCTGTGCGCCCAGGAACGTGATCGCTGCTTGTACGTCGGCAACGCGGCTGTAGGGTGCCAGCCGGTCGCGCGTTCCCTCACTCTTGCCCCAACCCTTGTAGTCGAACGTCAGAACGATGTAGCCCGCTTCGCACAGCACACGCGCGTTGTCCGGCAGATATAGGTCTTTAACGCCCGTATAGCCGTGGCAGAGCACGACGCCGGCGCGGATGTCACTGGTGGCTAACCCTTCCGGCAGATACAGATCGCCATCGAGCTTGTGGCCTTCGCTGTAGAAGCTGACCGGCTGTTTCTCCATCGTGCGATTCTCCTGGCTCTGGTATGTCCGGTAACGACGGTAGCATCGCCATCGGATTGACGCCAAGCGGCTCTAAATATGGCGTGAATTCAAGCAGTTCGCTTTATGTGATGAGGGTCACCGTGAACACACGCGAATCGCGCTACCATCCTCGAAACTCGGTGCAGTGGCTAAAATTTTCGATGAATCCCGTACTTTTCATAGCCCTTAGCGGTTTGCAGGCAGCGACCAAGCGGCTTGGTGTGTCGGCGAACAACGTCGCCAACGCGCTGACCAGCCGCCCGACTACGGGCCCGAACGCCCGGCCGGCCGGTGTCTTTGCGGCGCAGGAGGCAGTGGATCGTGCTTCGGGCGGTGGTGGCGTAAGAACGGAGGTGCGTGAGCGCGATCCCGCAATCGTTATCGGCCCCGATCCCGCGAGCCCGACGGGCCTTTCCGCTTTCCCGAACGTCGACCTGGTGGAAGAGGCGGTGAACTAGAAAGTCGCGCTGGCGAGTTACAAGGCGAATGCGGCCGTCATTCGCACGCAACAGGAAATCGACGACGCGCTGCTCGATATCGAGACCTAAGGCCTTAAGATTCATTGAAGAAACGGTGCGGCGGTTCGCCGCATGTGGAGGGGTTGTATCTTTGTTGCGACGCAACATATAACACCCGATCTCATTCTTTATGATCTTTGAGTTGGAGTAGAGCGATGTCTGAGAAGCACGTCGGAGGCGGATGCCTGTGGCCCATGTGGGGGCATTCCGAAACCCCGAACCATGAATATTGCGGTGCGAAGCGGCAGGAAGGCCAATCCTACTGTGCGAAGCACTATGCCCGGTCGATCCGCAACCCCGAAGAAGAGACCCAGACCTTCGTCCCGCGTAAGATCGCGGCTTAAGGCCAGCGGTGTTTCAGGGTCGTTGCGGCCCTTACCTAACCGCATTACTTTCCCGAGTTGATACCGCGTCCGCCTAAATGGCGCGGATCACACGGGAGGAATGTGGGATGCGGGATCATACCGTAAACATCGACCGTTCGGTCTCACCGGCGCGCATTGATTTCGCGCCGGCTTTTAATGTTGCTGTGCCGTTCATCGACCGGCATCTCGAAGAAGGCCGCGCCAAGAAAATCGCGATCCGCGCCGATGCGGGGGACGTGACCTATGGCGAACTCGCGGAAAATGTGAACCGCTGCGGCAATGCGCTGACGGCTCTAGGCCTTTCAAAAGGCGACCGCGTTTTGATGGTCGTCAAGGATTGCGCCGAGTTCTTTTACGCGTTCTGGGGGGCAATCAAGGCGGGTTTTGTTCCGGCGCCCTTGAACACGTTGCTGCGCGCCCGCGATTACGCCTACATTATTGAAAATTCCGGCGCAGCAGCCGTCCTTTACTCGGTTGAGTTTACCGCTGAAGTGGCGCCGGCACTCGAACAGGCGGACCACAAGCCGGCCCACGTTCACCTCGTTTCTGGTGAGGGCGATACGTTGGATGCCCGCATCGCCAGCGCTGCGACTGATCTTGAGCCCGCCCCTGCGGCGGCGAGCGACGATTGTTTTTGGTTGTTCTCCTCCGGTTCGACCGGCTTGCCCAAGGCGGCCGTCCATGCCCATCAGGACATGGTGGTGACCAGCCAGCTTTATGGCGAGGACGTGTTGGGTGTCGGCGAGGACGATATCTGTTTTTCCGCCGCCAAACTGTTTTTCGCCTACGGCCTCGGCAATGCGATGACCTTCCCGCTTTGGTCGGGCGGCCAGGCGGTGCTGTTTCCGGGACGGCCGACTCCGAACGACATGTTCGACATGATCCAGCGCTACAAATCGACGGTCTATTACGGCGTGCCGACTTTGTACGCCGCGCAGTTGCAGGCGCTGGAGGCCAATGCGGATTGGGACCTGTCGTCGGTGAAGGCTTGCGTCTCAGCCGGCGAGCCGCTGCCCGCCGATATCTTGCGGCGCTGGAAGGAAAGGACTGGCCTCGACATCTATGACGGTATCGGCACGACGGAGATCCTGCATATTTTCATCGCCAACCGGCCGGGCGACGTGAAACCCGGCACCAGCGGCCGGATCGTGTCGGGCTATGAGGTGGAAATTTTGGACGAGGATGGCAACAAGGTTCCCGACGGCGAGACCGGCAATCTGCGCATCAAGGGCGGTTCGACCCTGAAATACTATTGGAACAATCCGGAGAAGACGGCGGAAACCATCGCCGACGGTTGGGTCAATACGGGCGACACCTACAGCCGCGACGCGGATGGCTATTTCGTCTGTCACGGTCGCAGCGACGACATGATAAAGGTCGGCGGTATCTGGTGCTCTCCTGTCGAAATCGAAGCGGAACTTGTAGCTCACCCCAAGGTTCTGGAGGCTGCCATCGTCGGCCGTCCCGATGCCGACGATCTGATCAAGCCGGAAGCGCATATTATCCTGAACGATCCGGCGGATGCGGGTGACGCGTTGGAAGAGGAATTGCTAGCCCACGTGAAGGCGAATCTCGCGCCGTATAAATATCCGCGCTGGTTCAATTTCGTTGAGGAATTGCCGAAGACGGCAACGGGGAAGATACAGCGGTATAAGCTGCGGTCGGGATAGCACCAGTACGTTGCGATGTCCGACGCCATAATTCCGTTACTTTCGGCTGTACGCTTTGGCTCGACCGAAGAGGTAAGGGATTTTCTTAGCGACGGTCAGGACGTTGGCGTCAAAGACAAACTCGGCATGACCGCCCTGCACTGGTCCGTCTACCATGGAAAATTCGAAACGACTCGCCTATTGATCGCGCATGGTGCCGCGGTGAAAGCCGTGGATGCGTCCGGTGAGACGCCGCTTCACTGCGCAGCCGTGCGGCGTACGACCGCAATGGCGGAACTGTTGTTACGGCACGGAGCGGACGCCAACGCTCTCGATTTGTTAGGCCAAACGCCGCTGCATTATGCGGCGATCTGGAACGGCGACACCGCGACAACGAAGCTCCTTATCAAACTCGGTGCCGATCCTAACGTCGTCGATAAGAATGGGAATACGCCCTTGTCTTTGGCTGAGGACCGCCTGTTGGCTGACTTAGCGATGCTTTTGCGCGCATACGCGCGTCGCTGACCGTTCCGCAGCGATTTTGCGAATTCTGCAATTTTCAATCCTACGCAGCCATTTTGCCATTTGGCAAAAATCGTAGATCGACCAGCTCTTCAGCTTGCATTGGCTTTGCGATTCCGCCAAGCGATAGCTGCAGGTCGGCGGAAATTTTCAGCCCCTCCATATCGATTTCGCAATCCAAGTTGAAGTGCGGTAGCTCGCGATCGATCGCGCGGCGCGCCGCGGATTCCGAGATGCCGAACTGGCGCTCCGACAAGGCGGCCCATTCGTCGATGTGGGTTGCGGCGTAGTGGGCCGATTTGCGGCAGCCGCGCAGGACGGCGCGAACCAGATCAGGGTCGCGATCGATCAGCGCGTCCCGAGCGAGGCGGACGATCCACTGATAGTTCGGTAGGTAGGGGGCTTCATATCCGGCGGCCCAGAAGTCGAGCACGCCGCGTTCCTCGCCGATGGCAACGTTGGGTTCGGCAATCATGCAGGCGTCAAGCGCGCCGGCCGCGACCAACTCCACGACTCGCGGGTAGTCCTTTAGGAGCGGGACAAATTCGATGTCCCGGTCCGGGTCGAGACCGTTTTGGGCGACGATTTGGCGGGCGATCCAGTCGGCACAACTGCCGACGCCGAGTGCGCCGCCGGGCACAGGGGGCTATTTCGCGCGTTTGTCCTTGACCTGCTGTTTGCCCGCCTTGAGTGCCTTCGGCGTCATGAATTCGATCAGCTCCTCACGGCTTTCTGTCGCCAGGGTGAGGCCTTTCTCGCTCGCCAAGGTGAGCCACAAATAGGCGGTCGACATGTTGCGGTCCCGCTCATCCGGGTCGGTGACGTCGCCGATGACGTGTTTGGTGACGGTAAGCATGGCGAGGTTGTACTGCGCGATCGGAACGCCGGCGTCGGCGGCCAGCCTGTAGAGCCGTTTGGCTTCGTCCTCGCTGCGTTTCACCCCGGCGCCTGTCTCGTACAACATGCCGAGATTGTTCTGCGCGGCCTTGTCTCCGCCTTCCGCTGCTCCCGCGAACACGACAAGCGCGTCGGAGAATTTACTGAGCCCGAAGGATTCGCATCCCGCCGCCATTGCGTCCTCGCAGACCAGGAACTGTTTAATCAGTATGGCCTCGACCGCAGTCGGTTGCGCCCGGACGGGTAACGCAAGAAACAGTAAGCCGAGTATTGTCGCAATAGGTTTCAGCATGGTGGTCTCCATAATTCGACCAAGCCTATACTGCCGGTCCGGCGGCGTAACCCGGTATAACGCAGTCGTGAAAAGGGAGGACATAGAGGTGATCGTGGTGGTGTTCGAAGTGACGGCAAAGGCGGGTAAGGCGGAGGCGTATTTCGACCTCGCGGCCGCTTTGCGACCGGAGTTGGAGCAGGTCGACGGCTTCATCTCCGTGGAGCGGTTCGAAAGCCTTACGACACCAGGAAAATATGTCTCGCTTTCCTTTTGGCGCGATGCGGATGCGGTCGCGGCGTGGCACGGTACTGCCAATCACGCAGCGGCCCAGAGTCGCGGCAAGTCAGAAATTTTCGAGGACTTCCGCATTACGGTAGCGGAGTCGATCCGTTCCTACACAATGGCAGATCGGGACGGCGCATGAGCTTCACCCGCTTCCGCAGACGTAATCCGTTAGCTGGGACATGAAGTCCTCGCCCTTGGCGATCTGTTCCAGGGCGATGAACTCGTCCGGCTTGTGCGCCTGGGCGATATGGCCGGGGCCGCAAACGACGGTCGGGATGCCTGCGCGTTCCATGAACAGGCCGGCCTCGGTGCCGAACGCGACTTTGCCGTGGTCATTGCGGCCCGTGAGGCGCTTGACGAGGGCTACGATGTCCTCCCCGGGATCGATGTTCAGGCTGTAGTTGGTGCCGATATCCTCGAACGTGAAGCCGGTCTCCGGGTCGATGGCCTGCATCATCGGCTCCAATGTCTCCTGGGCGTAGGCCTTGATTTCATCCAGGCGGGGCATCGGGTCGTCGTCGGGCAGATGGCGGAGTTCGAGATCGAAGGTGCAACTGTTCGGCACGATATTGAGCTGGACCCCGCCTTTGATCAGACCGACCTGGATCGTCGAGTGAGTCAGGTCGAACTTTTCGTCGAACGGGCCTTCCTTTTCGATGCGCCGCGCCACCCCTTTGATATAGGCAATCAGTTCCGCGGCATATTCGATTGCGTTGACGGCCTTCGGCGCCAGGCTGGAATGGGCCTCCAAGCCACGGACATGGACGCGCATCTTGCGCTTGCCCTTGTGCGCGACAATGACATCCATACCGGTCGGCTCGCCGACGATACACATGGCGGGTCGGACGGGCATGTCGCGGATGATTTCAACCAGGCGCTTTGCCCCGAGATGGCCGACCTCTTCGTCGTAGGAAAAGGCGAGATGGATCGGCGTCTTCAGGCCCCGTTCGAGCATTTCCGGTGCGTAGGCGAGGGCGATGGCAATGAAGGCTTTCATGTCCGCGGTGCCGCGGCCGAACAGCTTTCCGTTGGTCTCGCGGACCGAGAAAGGATCACTGGTCCAGTCCTGGCCGTCGACCGGTACCACGTCGGTGTGGCCGCTCAGCAATATGCCGGATTGGTCCTGCGGCCCCAAGGTGGCGTAGAGGTTCGCCTTGCGCTTCTCGTCGTCATAGACCCGCATGCATTCGACGCCGAGCTTGCCGAGATAGGCTTCGACATATTCGATGAATGCCAGGTTCGATTCTCGGCTGGTGGTGTCGAAGGCGATCAAATCACGGATCAGATCCAGGCTCTTCAGCGGCATGGGAGTCCTTTCGGTTTCGGTCACCAGGCGAAGGGACCGTCGGCTAGGGCGAAAACAAGCAGGGAAACGGTGACAACGGATACGACGGTAGAGAGCAGGACAGCCGTCGATGATCGCGCCTCGAACGTATTATCGCGGGCGGCGATCAGATAGACATTGGCGCCCATCGGCATGGCGGCGGACAGGACAGCCACCGTGCGCCACACCGGATCGACGTCCGGCAGCATCGCCATCGCGGCGTACATAAAGACGGGATAGGCAAACAGCTTGAGACTTGCGGATATGGCGGTCTCCGACACGCGTTCCGAAAGGGGGAGGCCAGGTAGAGCGGCGCCCATCGCAAAGAGGGCGCAAGGCACCGTGGCCCCCTTTACCAGGACGACGAGCCCGTCGATGAGTGACGGCAGCTCAATACCGATCAAGGCGACGGCTGCGCCGAGCAGCACTGACATGACGATCGGGTTGCGCAGCACGGCGACAAAGGCGGTCAGCGGAACCCGCCAGAGCTGGCTGCGATCCACACGCTCGACTTCGATCAGCGCCACGGTGAACGGCATGATGAGGCCGTTCTCTACCGTGATCAGTAGCGCCATCGGCAGTGTCGCCGCCGGACCAAACAGTTCGGTGGCGATGGGAAGGGCGATGAATACCGTGTTCCCGAAGGAGCATGCGATTCCCTGAGCCGCTTGCTCGGCCAGCGAACGCTTGAAGATCCAGCGCGCCGCCGCCATTCCGGTGAGATGGACAGTGACCGCCGCCCCCAGCGCGCCCATAACGAACGCGGCGTCGAAGCTTTCCTTCAACGGTGCCGTCGCCATGTTGTGAAAAAGCATCAGCGGCAGGGTGAAGTAGAAGACGAATCCGTTGATCCCGTTAATTCCGGGGCGGTCGATCATGCCGCGCCGGGCGGCAAAGTATCCCGCCAGGATCAAGCAGAAGAGCGGCAGCGTGACGGTGACGATGAGCAGGGTGCGGTCCTCTTTCGGGCGAAGCTAGCCGCCGGTAATCCCGCGTTCGGCCAACGCGTCGATCGTTTCGTCATCGTAATCGAGCTCTTCGAGAATTTCGCGCGTGTGCTGACCGACCGTTGGGGAAGAGGCGAGCACGGTATCCGGCTCCAGCGGGGCCATCCCGGGGACGTTGGGCACGGGTACGCGGCCGATGCCGGGTTGGTCCAACCAGCTGATCAGGCCGGTTGCTTTGACTTGGGGGTGATCGAGGAATTCGAGATGGTCATTTACCTTCTCGTGCATGGTGCCGTTCGCGATCAACCGTTCGCTCAGCCAAGCGAAATCATGTTTGGCCACCTCGGCATTGACGATCGGCGCTAGCGTTTCGACATTTTCGAGCCGCAGTGCGCTCGTTTCATAGCGCGGGTCGCTCGCGAGACCGGACAGGCCTAGCATCTCGCAGAAGGGCGGCCATTCGCTTTCCTTGAACATTAGCATGTTCATCCACCCATCCGCCGTGGCGAACATGCCGGCGGGATAGCGGCCCGGCTTGATCTCGCCTTTCTCGATGACGTTGGAGATCATGCGGACGACCTGCAGGCAGGCAGTGCCCTGCATCAAATTGACGTCGATATAGCGGCCTTCTTCCGTATCGCGTCGTGCGTACAGCGCGGGCGCAAGTGCCTGGAAGCCGTACAGGGCCGTTGCCATGTCGCACACGATCACGTTGATGCGGTGCGGTATCCCGTCCATTCCCTTATTGACGGACATCAAGCCGGTAAAGGCCTTAAGCACCGGATCCATCGCCGGCCGCTCGGCCATTGGACCGGTCTGACCAAAGCCGGACACGGCGAGATACAGGATTCCGGGGTTCAGCTCCGAAACCGTCTCGTAGCCGAAGCCCAGACGCTGGATTACGCCCGGCCGGAATCCCTCGATGAAGACGTCTGCATCGACCAGTAAGTCGTGCATGATCTCGTTGCCTTCCGGTGATTTGACGTCAAGCGCGAGACTGCGCTTGCCCAAATTCGCCGGCACGGAGAAGGCGGAATGATCCTCATAGCGTTTGCTGATGCTCCGTGACCAGTCGCCGTCTAGCGGTTCGACCTTGACCACGTCGGCGCCATATTGCGCAAGCAGCATGCCGACATAGGGGCCGGCGACCCCCTGGCTCAAATCGACCACCTTCAGCCCCTTATACGGGGACTCGTAACTCATCGTTCTATCCCTCTTTGAGACGGTTGATTAGCCCGTCTCAATCGTCATACTCGGATTACCAAATGGCCGCGCGCGGCGGCGCCACCATGGGCGTTTATACACAGGGAGCCGATTATGAACCTGGAATTTTCCGGTGAACATCTCGCATTCCAACAGATGGTGCGAAGTTTCCTGGAAGAAAAGCTGCCGGCGGACATTCAGGAAAAGATGAAGAATGGTCTGCGGCTCGACCGTGACGACCATATCCGGTGGCAGGATATCCTCGCTGAAAAGGGCTGGATCGCGCCGGCCTGGCCCAAAGAGTATGGCGGCTGCGAATGGTCTGTCGTCGAACGCTATATCTTTGACGAGGAGTGCGGCAGGGCCGGAGCGCCGCGGGTCATCGCCTTCGGTGCCAAGATGGTCGGACCGGTAATCTACACCTTCGGTACGGATGAGCAGAAGGCAAAGTACCTGCCGCGAATCCTCAACAATCAGGATTGGTGGTGCCAAGGTTACTCAGAGCCCGGTTCCGGGTCGGACCTGGCCTCGCTGCAATGCAAGGCTGAGCTCAAGGGCGACCACTATCTGGTGAATGGTACTAAGACCTGGACAACCTTGGCACATTGGGCGGACATGATTTTCTGTCTGGTTCGGACCAGCAATGAGGGCAAGCGGCAGGAGGGCATATCGTTTCTGCTGATACCCATGGATCAGCCCGGGGTCGAGGTAAAGCCGATCATCACGATCGATGGCAGCCATGAGGTAAACATGGTCCATCTAACGGACGTGAAAGTGCCGATCGAAGACC
>Ga0310344_10003294_pt1 | contig 12056 bp, 12 predicted proteins | sample HC15DNA20200_MG_FD_203801 | JGI IMG/M metagenome (GOLD analysis project Ga0310344, IMG submission 203801) | Marine microbial communities from station ALOHA, North Pacific Subtropical Gyre - HC15-DNA-20-200_MG | ecosystem: Environmental > Aquatic > Marine > Oceanic | place: Pacific Ocean: North... | reverse complement strand
CCGGCGTGCTGGAGCCTCTCACAGGTCAAATGGGCACACTGCCGCGATAGTTCGATGCCAATGAAGTTAACGTCTGGTTTCGATATGGCGGAGTTGACAAGAAAAAGTCCTTTTCCGAAACCAATTTCGATTTCGAGGGGACGTTCGTTGGCAAACAGGCTTTCTGAGTTGATGTCGATCGGGCTTTTTGTGTCTGTTTTTATATACCGCTCTCTGGTTTCAGACGAGACTTCAACCCGCCGACGGTTTACCACAACCATAAAGTGTATGCCTTTTGCATGAAATCGAAATAGCCGGATTTGTTCATGATAACGAAAGTCAATAGGGAGCATAGCTGTATTGAGGCAGTCTTAACAAGAACCTGTGCAGTGTTGGTTGCAACAAGAGCAGGTCTCGAGTAATCTTTACGCTGATGTCAGAGTTTTTTTTCGGTTATTCAGGTGTTGTATTTCGCGAAGGTTGACTCCTATGAATACACAGAGAAGAGTTTTAGTACTGGCCACACTGGCAATCATGTCGACGGTCACCCTGGCCCATCGATTATTGCCTGTTCGCGGAATACCGGCAGATGAAATGACGGCAGCTGCAGCTCGTTTTGTGGAGGCCCTTTCACCCGAGCAACGCACCCAGGCGGTTCTCGACTTTGATGATACAGACCGTGGGCGATGGCATTATGTTCCGACGGAGATGCATCCTCGTAAAGGTTTGTCTGTTCAGGATATGGGCGGAGAGCTACGTCCTCTGGCACATGCACTGTTACATTCCGGATTAGGGAGAGAAGGCTACCTCAAAGCAACCACGATTATGAGTCTCGAGTCGATACTTCATCGGCTGCAGAAACAGGGGCGGTTTACGCGTGATCCGGAGTGGTATTTTTTCAGTATTTTTGGTGATCCGGCAACGGATGCGAAATGGGCCTGGCGTGTGGAAGGTCATCATTTATCTCTTAATTTTACGGTTGAGAACGGTCGTGTGGTTGCCGCTACGCCCGCTTTTTTTGGTGCAAATCCAGCACGTGTCAGCGATGGGTCATCAAGAGATGGGCTGGTAACGCTTTCGTTGGAGGAAAGTCTGGCTCGCAAGTTGTACCTTGCCCTGGATGACACGCAGCGTACGAAGGCATTGATTGCTTCAGAAGCACCAGCCGATATTCGAGTTCCTGGAGGACTACATCCCCCGGATTCGGAGGACAGTGGCCTGGTTGTGAGCGAGATGACGACTTCACAGCGGGCGGTTTTAGTATCCTTAATTACTGAATATGCGGAACGCATGCCAGAGCCGGTTGCCCAGCAATGGCTGGATGAAATTAAGGATGCAGGCATGGGCAAGATTCGATTTGCCTGGGCGGGTGGTGATGATATGGGCGAACCCCATTATTATCGCCTAGAAGGACCAACGTTCCTGATCGAGTACGCCAATACTCAAAATGGTGGAGACGGAAAACCTGCTAATCACATCCACTCCGTATGGAGAAGTCAGCTCAATGATTTTGGACTTGGAGGTTAACCCGTCAACGGGACATGCGCAGTGGTCGCTATGGTCGCGTGTGCGGACTATTCGATAAACCGTAGCCGCGCTTTTGTATGGATGGACATGTTTTCTGGAGTTGGTACAGATGGCAAAGCCCCGAGTGTTTGTTACGCGAGTCATTCCTGATGCAGGTCTGGAAAAGATCGTCGAAGCGTGTGATGCGGAAATATGGGAAGATCCACTTCCGCCACCGCATGATGTGCTGATTGAAAAAACAAAGGATTGTGCAGGGTTGGTGTCCTTGTTAACCGATCGGATTGATGCGGCGTTTCTGGACATGATGCCGGGTCTGAAAGTGGTCAGTAACTATGCGGTAGGATTCAATAATATTGATATTCCTGCTGCAACCGAGCGGGGTGTTTGTGTTGGCAATACACCGGGAGTCCTGACCGATGCGACGGCAGATATGGCGTTCTCACTGCTCATTTCAGCAGCCAGACGCATTGTGGAAGGTCATCGATATGTGCTGGATGGAAAATGGAAGACCTGGGAACCCAAGGGGCACATCGGCCAGGATTTGATTGGTAAAACCCTTGGAATTGTCGGCATGGGAAGAATTGGATACGCGATGGCAAAGCGATGTCATGGAGGATGGGATATGGATATCCTCTATCACGACATGTACGAGAACAAACCAGCGGAAGAAGCATTGGGTGCCCGGAGGGTCGATTTAGATACGTTGCTGTCAGAGTCTGACTTTGTATCCGCTCATACAGACTTGAATCAATCGACTCAAGGAATGTTCAATCAGGATGCTTTTCGAAAGATGAAGAATACAGCGGTTTTTATAAATAGTGCGCGTGGTCCTCTTCATGATCAGGTTGCGTTGTACGAGGCGCTCAAAACAGGTGAAATTTTTTCAGCTGGATTGGATGTTACCGATCCGGAACCAGTTGTCATGGACGATCCTCTTTTAACTCTTCCTAATGTGGTGGTGGCTCCGCATATTGCCAGTGCCACGGTGATGAGCCGTAACGGGATGGCAGACATAGCTGCTGACAATCTTATTATGGGAGTCTCGGGAGAGAGTTTACGGTGCTGGGTTAATCCCGAAGTGGCAGATCATAGACGTACGTGACCCTGTGTCGTATTCGATTTGGCTTTTTCAGGATGGAAAACGGATTCGACGATCCGTACAGTGGAACGAAACGGCCACTGTTTTTTGAGGGTAATAAAGATTGTGATGGCGGACATGAAACCACTTACGAATCCTGAAAAATTGATCGACTCTTATGGTCGGGTACATAACAATCTACGCATTAGTGTCACGGACCGTTGTAACATCCGTTGTTTCTATTGTATGCCGGAACAGGTCACTTTCATGGAGCGAAGTAACCTGTTGACTTTTGAGGAAATCGAACGTTTTGTAAAGGTTGCCGTACAGGTCGGAATCAATAAGATCCGGTTAACCGGCGGTGAACCCCTGGTGCGTCGCAATCTGTCTGTTCTGGTAGAGAAACTGATAGCGATAGACGGAATTAATGATGTTGGACTCACAACAAATGGAGTTCTACTTGCGGATCAGGCTCAAGCACTCTTTGATGCTGGATTAAGACGTATTAATTTGAGCCTCGATACTCTGGACTCAGAAAAGTTTAAAGAAATAACACGCCGAGATAGCTTTGATCAGGTTATGGAAGGAATTATGGCAGCTAAGGAGGTGGGGTTTTCTCCGATCAAGCTCAACGCGGTATCGATGCGTGGGATAACCGAAAAGGAAGTTATTCCGCTAGCCCATTTCGGACGTACGCATGGCATCGATGTGCGGTTTATAGAATATATGCCGCTTGATGCGGACAATGGCTGGGAACGCCAAAAGGTATTTTTTGCTCATGAAATACTCGAATTACTGGCAGCAGAATTCGGTGAGATGCAAACCGTTCCCGAGCAGGATGTACGAGCGCCTGCTAAGGACTACTCGTATCCTGATGGAAATGGACGAGTCGGTATTATTGCATCGGTAAGCCGACCCTTTTGCGCAACCTGTAATCGTGTGCGTTTGACAGCTGATGGAAAATTACGGCATTGTTTATTTGCGCTTCAGGAAACAGATATTAAATCCGTACTGCGCAGTACAGATTATGAAGATCGACTCAAAGAGTTGATCGTTGAAAATGTTGCTTCGAAGTGGGAAGGGCATGAAATCAATACAGCACGGTTCGTTCAGCCGGAGCGATTGATGCATTCCATTGGCGGTTGAAACCGGCGAGTTCTGTCTCCGGTTATAGGAGTTGCGCAGTGATGGCCTTCCCCATTGTTATTCTGGAAGGCAAGGCAATATTGCTCAGTATATGACTGATCTTCCCCGAGTATATCTCGATAATGCTGCAACCACTTTTCCGAAACCGGAAGCAGTGTATAAAGCGACTGACTTTTATGCACGTGAGCTTGGTACCGCTTTTGGTCGCGGTAATTATGTACAGGCCAGGGAAACTCAGCAGCGTATTGATCAAGCGCGCGCTGGTGCAGCATCCCTGCTTTCTGCCGAAGACGCGAAACAGATCATTTTTACCTTCAGTGGAACAGACAGTTTGAATCTGGTGATTAAAGGAAGTTTGTCTCCTGGTGACCATGTGGTTACGACTGCGATCGAGCACAATTCGGTTTTACGCCCGTTATATGAGCTTGAAAAAAAGGGAATGATCGAGATTACTTGTGTAAAATGTGATTCTGTAGGAATGGTAAATCCAGAAGATATACGCCATGCAATCCGCCAGAATACAAATCTGATTGCGGTGAATCACGTTTCAAATGTTACTGGAGCCATTCAGCCCGTATGTGATATCGGCAGCCTTGCTCGAGATAACGAAATCCCATTTCTAATGGATGGCGCCCAGTCAGTGGGATCTTTCAGTGTAAGTGTAAAAGATATTCCCTGTGATTATTTAGCCGTACCTGGTCATAAGGGGCTACTGGGGCCACTGGGCACTGGTATTCTTTACATTCGGCCCGGGCGAGAGGTTGGCTTGAAAAGTCTGCGCGAAGGAGGGACAGGATTATTCAGTGGGGACGTACAACAGCCCGATGTGCTTCCAGAGAAGTATGAATCGGGTAACCACAATGTGCCGGGGCTCGTTGGTTTAGAAGCGGCAATTGCGTTTCTTTCGACACAGGATATCGGACAAGTGCGCGCGCACGAAGACAACTTGGCGGATCAATTACGAGAAGCAGTAGCTGAATTACCACATGGCAAGGTCTATGGCCCCACCGACTCATCGGAGCGATTGTCCATTGTAAGTATTAATATTGATGGATATGAACCGCATGAACTGGCCAGTATTCTGGATCAGCATTACGGAATTCAAGTCCGGGCAGGAATGCACTGTGCAGCCCGAATTCACGCCTGTATTGGTTCCGAACCTTTTGGAGGAACGGTACGTTTCAGCTGTGGCCCGTTTAATACTCAGAAGGATATAGACTGGACGATAAAAGCGCTAGAGGAAATAGAGGCAGCTGCGATCCGGTAACCATCGTTCTTTTCAATTCTGAAGTGTATCCCGCGGATAAGTGGCCATTCCTTATGCGAGGTTCCTGTGGCTTCTGATAATCAGAACATACCTAATTGATCACGTGCATCTTCTGTCATGCGTTCAGGAGTCCAGGGGGGTGTCATCACCAGATTTACCTGTACTTCTTCAACATTTTCTAGTTCGGACAACACAGATTTTGACTGATTGATAATCTGTGGTCCGGCTGGACAGGCGGGACTGGTAAGCGTCATTTCAATTTCAATATTATTGTCGTTGACGCTGACGTTATAGATGAGTCCTAAGTCGACAATATTGACCATCAACTCGGGGTCATTGACTTGCTTCAGGGTTTCAAGGATTTCAATTTCGTCTGGCATAGAAGGAAGTTCCCTTGTGTTAGCGGGTGATCGCAATGCCTGGTGTTAAGGAAAATAGCGTATGTGAACAGGAATGTGTGACACACCGAAAAGGTCCTGTAGTTCAGGTATTACTTAATTGAACCAGCAGATCGTTACCTTCCACTTTGACAAGGTGGGTGGCCACATTTTCAAAAGCTGGCATGGACCGTGCCTGTCCCGTTCGGACATCAAATCGTGCGCCATGGCGGGGACACTCGATTTCACAACCTTCGAGATCTCCCTCCACGAGTGGTCCGCCGTCGTGAGTGCAGACATCGTCAATAGCAAAGAATTCACCATCAACATTAAATACGGCAATCGCGCGTCCCTGAAGTTGGATGAGCTTTTTACCACCAATCGGCAGTTCAGACAGGGTGGTTACTTTGTGGTATTCGGACATGTTTTCTTTCGATCACCGGAAAGGAGATTACAAATACGAGTTTTTGTGATGCAGGAGATGTGTTCAGGAAGTACTCTCGGAAATGAAAGAAGGATGTTCACTTCCGGATTCGATTCCCAGTTTGTCAGCAACTGCCTGATTGAGTTGGTGACGAATAGACGGTGATGTGACACGGTCATAGACCCGGCCAAAGAAGCCTTCAATGACCATCAAGTTGGCTTCGGATTCTGACATGCCTCGACACATGGCATAAAAAATCTGATCGGCGTCAATCTTTCCAGCTGTAGCACCATGGGTACAACGTACGTCATCAGCTTCAATTTCAAGGCCGGGGATCGAATCAGCTCGCGCTTCCTCAGAAAGTAACAGGTTATCATTTCTTTGGTAGGCATTGGTTTTCTGAGCATCGGGTTCCACACGAATCATACCTCTCCAGACACTTCTGGAATGGTCGTTCAGTGCCCCAGCATAAAGCAAATCACTCTGTGTGTGGGGAGCCATATGGTGTTGTTTGGTGTGGTACGAAAGATGTTGACGATTGTTGGCAAACATGATGCCGTTCATTTCAGCAACCGCTCCCGACCCTTCCAGGGCAATTTCTTGATTGGCTTTTGAAACATAACTGCCAAGACAGGCAGTTGTCCATTGAAGTGTTGCGTTGTTTTGAAGGAGGGCCTGCTGCCGGGAAAAATTCCAGACTTCATCGCCCCAGTTTTGCAGTTCAATGTAATTGAGTTTGGAACCCTCTTTGAGAATCAAGTCAACGGCCCCTATATGCATACCAGGGAGCGTTTTGTTAGTGGATACGACTTTATGAAGTAAAGTTGCCGAGGCATCTTCCTCAAGGATGACAAGAAGGTGACTGCAGTCAGCGATGTGCTCAGAAGCCAGTGCACAGATATCGTACAGGGGGACCTCAAGCTGTACTCCCTTCGGAACGTGAAGGACCGTTCCTCCATTCAGAAAGGCAGTGTGCATAGCAGAAAATCGGTCGTGATTAAGTTTCAGCGCCTGCGCCGACAAATAGGATTGGATGCGGTCGGGAATATCGGACAGGGCCTGGTCCAGAGTTCCAAAAAAGATGCCATCGGTCGTCAATGGATGTTCAGGTTTCTGAGAGTAAGGTGTTCCGTCAACGGTGATGAGAACGCCTCCATAGTCAGCGGTGTCAGATGTGGCATCGAGATCAATGTTCCGATCGCTCTTTTGATTTTCCAAAAGAGCGGCAGGTATAAAGCTTTCCGGGTCCCATGCGCGAATATCGGTTCGGCGCCATTCTTCATCATTCTGTGAAGGGAAGGATTGCGCACAGCATGAATCCCATGCCTGTTTTCTGATCTCTTCAAACCAGGATGGGCCTTGGTAGTATTTCAGTACGGACTGGAAAGTGCTCTTACTAAATCCGGTTTTGCTCATAGTTATATCAATCAAAAGGTTAGAAAATATCGTGCGGTCAGGGATGCTTGGTTAATGAAGGTGAGAGGGAAAGTCAAATACACGTATCCGACCAGTTTTATCGCAGGCTGCCAGCAATTGTCCGTTCATTGAGAAGGTGACACACAATACATCTGACAGAAAATCAGCAATCCGGCTCAAACAGTTGAAGTTTTGAGTGTCCCAAATCGTGACGGAACGGTCTCCGCCGCCGGACGCAAGTAGGTTTAAGAACGGATGGCTTGTGAGAGACCAGACAGTTTGTGTGTGTTCTTTTAAGGTATCTGGTTGGTTGGGATGGTCTGGGTTCCAGATGATTACGGTTCCATTTGAAGTTCCCGCAGCAATCTTGGAAAGTGGATTAAGGGATGCAAGTGACCATATAGCGTGGTTATGTCCTGAAAGAGATTTTACGGGGCTGTCTGGACGATTGAGTGAACCCAGATAGACTTCACGTGAAGTGCCTGCGGCAGAGATATTAAGCCCCGTAGAATCGAAAACAACACTGTAAAGCGGTCCTTTGATTCGTTTGAATAAGTGGTCCAACAAACGATCTTTAATTCTCCATATTTTCAGATAGGAGTGGCGGGTAGCCAGGGCAATGAATTGTCCATCTAGAGAAAATTTCATGTCATAAAGAGGACTTTCAATTGGGATTTGTTCACGTACCGTCCAGTCAGAAGTGTCCCAGAGTATCAGTTGTCTATCGAAACCACCACTTGCAAGAAGACTCCCATCGGGAGAAAAACAGACAGCCCATATGGGACCCTTATGTTCGGATAGGCGGGTGATGAAATGGCCATTGCAACTATCCCACAGGTAGATAGAGGAATCATTACTGGCAGCTGCCAGAAGATGATTGTCAGGGTCAAAATCAACAGACCATAAGGGTGCGTCACTGGCTTGAACAGCATATCTGCAATCCGGAACCCTCATGGCATGCCGGTCTGGAAGAAGGGTAGTTGGTTTTGGATGAACAACGCCTCAGCCAACGGAGCCTTCCATCTGAAGTTCAATCAATCGGTTCATTTCAACGGCATATTCCATGGGTAATTCTTTGATCAATGGTTCAATGAAACCGGCAACAACCATGGTGGATGCTTCCTGCTCACTGAGGCCACGGCTCATCAGGTAAAATAGTTGTTCTTCGCCAATTTTGGACACACTGGCTTCATGGCCAACGGTGACATCGCTTTCATCTACTTCAATGTATGGGTAGGTATCACTGCGGCTCTGAGGGTCGAGAATAAGAGCATCACAAACGACGTTCGATTTGGACTTAACCGCACCGTCAGCCATTTTCAGGAGACCACGATAACTGCTGCGGCCACCATCTTTGGAAATAGATTTGGATACAATTCGACTGGAGGTATGTGGTGCTCCATGCACGACTTTCCCACCTGCATCCTGGTGTTGCCCTTTGCCTGCAAATGCAATCGATAAAATCTCGCCACGTGCACCGGGTTCCATCATGTAGATACTGGGGTACTTCATCGTAAGCTTGGAGCCCAGATTCCCATCGATCCATTCCATCAGGGAGTCACCATAGGCGATTGCTCTTTTTGTCACCAGGTTGTAAACATTGGAGGCCCAGTTCTGGATGGTGGTGTAACGGCATCGAGCACCTCTTTTGACAATGATCTCAACCACGGCGGAATGAAGGGATTCACTCGAATAGGTAGGTGCCGTACATCCTTCAACGTAGTGGACCTGGGCCCCTTCATCCACGATGATAAGGGTCCTTTCGAATTGCCCCATGTTTTCTGTGTTAATACGAAAATACGCTTGGAGAGGGACTTCCACTTTGGTATCCGGAGGAACATAGATGAACGAACCTCCCGACCATACGGCGGAATTCAATGCCGCGAATTTGTTATCTGCGGGTGGAATGACCGTCCCGAAGTATTGCTGGACAAGGTCAGGGTGTTCTTTCAGTGCCTGATCGGTACTCTTGAAGATAACCCCTTGTTTTTCCAGGTCTTCCCTTACGTTGGTGTATACGGATTCAGAATCGTATTGGGCCTCTACTCCGGCCAGAAATTTTCTTTCTGCTTCCGGGATTCCCAGTCGTTCAAAGGTCTTCTTGATATCTTCAGGTACATCATCCCAGTCCTGTGCCGTTCGGTCCGAGGGCCTGACATAGTAATGGATGTCGTCAAAATCGATATCCCATGTTTTGCCTCCCCAGCGAGGCATCGCTTTCTTCTCAAAAATTCGAAGCGATTTAAGTCGGAAATCACGCATCCATTCCGGCTCATCTTTGATATCTGATATTTGAGAGACAACTTGTTCACTCAGTCCTTTAGGGAACTTCACGACAGGCTTAATGTCATCGTGAAATCCATATTGATACTCACCAAGATCTGGATTGGCGGTGGTAGGGGTGGTCATCGGAAGAAGTGCTCCTTTTAGTGGCTGTTTCCCACCGGGTACAATGATAATGTCAGGTTTGTTAAATCAGGCAGTGTCTGGGTTATCCGGTTACCGGAGAAGATTGTTCAACCGGTTTTTGCGAGGCATTTTTTTCGAATTCCGGGTATTTCTCTCGAATCCAATCATATCCTTTTTCTTCGAGTTTTAGTGCCAGTTCACTATTTCCGGATTCGACGATACGTCCTTCGAACATGATATGTACAAAGTCGGGCTTGATGTGGTCCAGTAACCGTTGGTAATGGGTAATGACCAAGACTCCCATTTCGGGGCCCATGAGCCGGTTGACACCATCGGAAACGATCCGAAGGGCGTCGATGTCCAACCCGCTGTCTGTTTCATCCAGAACGGCAAACCGTGGTCGAAGCATGGAAAGCTGAAGTATCTCAGCGCGTTTTTTCTCACCACCGGAAAAACCGTCGTTCAAGTAACGGCGCGCAAAACCGGGATCCATGTCGAGTGCTTTCATTTCCTCACGGAGTTCCTTTCGGAACTCACGCATTGAGATTAATTCTTCCCCTTCTTTTCGAACGGGATTTCGGATGTTAGACACGGAATGACGTAAAAAGTTAGCAAGTGTTACTCCGGGTATGGCTGTCGGATACTGGAATGCGAGAAACAGTCCAGCACGCGACCGTTCATGAGGCTCTAGTTCGAGAAGGTCAGTGCCATCCATCCAGACTTTACCTTGAGTAACCTCATATCCGGGATGTCCCATAATGGCATATGCAAGGGTGCTTTTTCCGGACCCGTTGGGCCCCATGATAGCATGTACAGTACCTTGTTTGAGGTTAAGGTTGATCCCATTCAAGATCGGTTGTCCCTGAACAGAGACGTGCAAATTTTCAATACTCAGCTCATTATCCATAATTGAAATACGGTTCCTCAACAGAAATCAGTCAACAAGCGATGGAACGCTCTATTTATGAAGAAAGACAGAAAGGGCCAACTTGTTCAAAGAGGACTAAGTTTCTTTCCTTAACAATCCATATGCCGGTTCAGGCCATTCTTCATATCCAGGATTGGTAACGTATCCAGAATGGTGCGGAACGGGCAATTCGTCTGGTTTGTTTTTGGCTATTCGTTGTCCTTTAATTTTGTCCTGTACTCGCATTAAGCCTTCCAGCAGCGCTTCGGGGCGTGGAGGACAACCAGGTACATAAACATCTACGGGTACAACCAGATCGACCCCTTTGACCACGTGATACCCGTATTTGAAGTAAGGGCCACCGCCGGTGGTGCAAGCACCCATCGCAATGACATATTTAGGATCCGGCATTTGGTGATAGAGGCGTTGAACACGACTTGCCATTTTATAAGTTACGGTGCCGGCAACAATCATGAGGTCGGCCTGACGGGGTGTTGCCCGGAAGGCACCTGCACCAAAACGATCTAGATCGTAGCGGCTTGCTCCTACTGCCATCATTTCAATAGCACAACACGCCAGCCCAAACGTCATGGGCCATATGCTGGACTGTCTGGCCCAGTTCATGGCTTGTTCCAGTGTTGTAACAATGAGATTTTCTTCGAAGCGCCCTTCTATCCATGGCTGACCTTCTTGATTCGGAGTCATAGTTGCGGGATCTCTTTTCTAGTTAAAATGTTAAAATTCAGTTTCCCGATTTTATGAAATCGGGATCAGTGTGTCAGAATCAACGTAGTTCGTATCGGGTTTCATTTGAAACTCACAATAATCACATCCGTCAAAACGACATTGAGAGATATGTACAGGAGTTTCGAGCAATTCCTGAAAAACCCGGCTTTCAATTTCACAAATGCTTCGGTCTCGTGTTGCTAACTCGGCATAGGGACAATCATGTTCACGCATGACCGGGTATTCTCCGCGCTCATCTATTTCGATAGCGATTCCCCGGTCTGCCATAGATTGTTGAAACCGTAGAAGACGTTGACTGATATCGGCATCTCTAGACAGATCGTTTCGATAACGTTCTACGAGCTCCCGTTCGATTCGTTGCATCAACTGATTACGCACGTCTTCGTATTCAAGTCCCTTGACCTGATTCCATAACGCAATTGCAAGATCCGTATATTTTGAACCAAAAAACTTTCCGGCTTTTGCAGTCAGTGTATAGGAGTGGGAGGGCCTGCCGCGCCTACCGCGAATTTCCTGTCGCTCAACCAGTCCCATTTCCTGATAGCGGTTAAGGCGATGGCGTACCGCGTTTTCGGTGATTCCGATCACAGCGGTAAGCTGCTTAACCGTTACCGATTGTCGTTTTCTGATCTCTTCCAGAAATTGTGTGTCACCTAAATGGACGGGTGCGGCCATGATTAGTCCTATAATTCAGAACGCTGCGTTCCCGCGTATTATAGGGTTCTATTATATTTACACAACTAGATTGTGGAAATATTGCAGAATGCAGCCAATCGGGC
>Ga0310344_10003293_pt1 | contig 12056 bp, 9 predicted proteins | sample HC15DNA20200_MG_FD_203801 | JGI IMG/M metagenome (GOLD analysis project Ga0310344, IMG submission 203801) | Marine microbial communities from station ALOHA, North Pacific Subtropical Gyre - HC15-DNA-20-200_MG | ecosystem: Environmental > Aquatic > Marine > Oceanic | place: Pacific Ocean: North... | reverse complement strand
GTTTCCTCAAGTGTTTGCGCGCCTAGCCCCGAGGCTAAGAGGCCTGGCAAAACCACTCCAGCACCTAGAAATCGCATGATACTTGTCATAGTGCTTCTCCTTCATAACCCTGAGCTAATACCATAAGCATGGCACTCTTTCACAAACAAAGCCTGACTCCCCAGACTCAACACTCACACAACGTAGCGCATCTGACCGATGTTGGTCCAAGGTTTTGTGTTCTAGGCGCCTTCGCGAAAGATTCCCTCTATGCCAATATCCGTCGATAGTACCCACCTAACTCGCTCGCTCGCCGAACTTGTAGCGACGAACTCAATAAACCCATCACTGGTGCCCGAGGCTGATGGCGAGGCTGCGATTGCCGACGTTACCGCTCGTCATATGCGTGAAGCAGGGCTTCAGGTCGAACGGTATGAACCCGAACCTGGGCGTCCAAGCCTGATAGGCCGGCTAGTCGGGACTGGCCAAGGACCAACCCTCATGCTCAATGCCCATTACGACACCGTGGGTGTTGAAGGGATGCAGGCACCATTCAATCCCATAATTGAAAACGACCGACTCTATGGTCGTGGCTCATATGATATGAAAGGATCGCTGGCCGCATGCATCGAAGCAACGCGTGCAATTGCTATGAGTGAACAGGCATTAGCTGGTGATGTACTAATCGCTGCGGTGGCGGACGAAGAGTACGCAAGTATTGGGACAGCTGACCTTTTGGTACGCCGTGAGCGAGGCGAACTAGACTTCGACGCGGCGATTGTCACAGAACCCACTTCCCTAGCCCTTTGTGTAGCTCATCGAGGTTTCACTTGGCTAGAAATCGAGACACAAGGACTCGCAGCTCATGGAAGTCGATACCACATCGGCGTCGATGCCAACATTCGTATGGGGCGCGTACTCCGAGAACTCGAAGCCCTGTTATCCGACCTACAGGCCAGACCAGGGCACCCGTTACTTGGCCCTCCGTCTCTACACGCCTCGATGATCGAAGGCGGCGTCGGGATCAGTACATATTCACCAAGCTGTAAACTTCAAATTGAGCGACGGACGGTTCCACCCGAGAGTCAAAAAACAATTGAAAACGAGATAGTCAACCTACTCGACTCACTGCAAGACGATGACCCAAACTTCGAGGCCACCTGGAAGACATCCTTTCACCGAGATCCATTTGAGACCCTACCTGATGCGCCAATTGCACGCTGCGTATCGACCGCCGCCGCCGGAGTCTTGGGAAAGCAACCTGACGTCATAGGGGACTCGGCGTGGATGGACTCAGCACTAACATCTGAGGCTGGTGTCGATACGGTCGTTATCGGACCGCACGGGCAGGGAGCCCATGCAGCGGTAGAGTGGGTTGATATTACTTCATGTGTTCAACTCGCAGAGATCCTAGCGCACGCTGCAATTGACTTCTGTAACCAAGGTTTGGATCGGTAAATTGCCTGATTCCCTACCAGGCGTGGCCCTTACCCGGCGTCGAGAAAATTCGCTCGTAAGGGAGCGCATCTAGATTGACAACTGTGCCGTTCCGAATCACCGCATGAATCGCCCGGATGTTACTGATGTCTTCCAAAGGATTCGCATCTAGAATCACGATGTCTGCATACTTTCCAACATCAAGGGTGCCCAGTTCATCAAGCAGCTTGCACGCAATAGCACCATTGCGAGTGATAGCAACGATCGCTTCCATCGGTGTCATCCCGAGTTCTACTAAGCCCTCTGTCGCAATCACACTCCCAATACCAAATGACTGATTCTCGAATTTGACTTCGCGACGCAGTTCGGGGGCACTCCCCAAATAATTGTCCGTACCGATCGTAGTCACGCACCCATTGGCGATGAGCTTCTCCGCGTTCAACCGACGAATTCTGATCCGGTCGCCTTTAGCTCGGCCCTCCGCCCGGCGCTCCGCCGAGGTTAACTCCAACCCATCGCGACGGCGTCCATGTTCATCGGCTGCCGTCATCTTCTCCCGCTCTTCAAGATGTCGTTCCCACGCAGGTCCAGCGACCGTATTCGCGATCATGGCACACACAGTTCCGCGTTCAACGATCTCTTTCACTAGTGCGTCCGGGATCTCGTTTGGGAGAGCTTCGGGGTGCTGAATTAGATCGACACCTGCTAGAACTGAGATCCAAAGACCCTCTGGACTCGTCGAGTGAGTTTCAGCAACAAGTCCGCGTTTATGAGTCTCCTCGACCAAAACTTTTTGTGCATCCGGAGAGAACCCGATCATAATCACTGCGTTCGAATGGCTCGTGCCCCCATATTTTATGAAGTTGGGACCTATGTCTAGGTAATCATTGATTGCTAGACGAAGATTTTCGGATTCCATGTGCATCAACTCTTCACCCGAGCCCTGCGTGATGAAGTCGTTGAACTGTTCCTGAAACAAGGTCAAACCTTCTTCCCGTGTACCTGAAAACGTTTCAGAATACGGCCCGCCCCAGCCTACAATATTCCCCGCCACCAGCATCCGAGGACCGACGGTATCACCGCGTGCGATTGCGTCACGAATCTGTATGAGTGGAATCAGTGATCCATAGCTGTCGCGCACGGTGGTGAACCCATGTTTGAGCTGAAGCTGAGCTGCTTCGAGCGTGAGATTCGCATTCATGTTCTCGTAGCGCACCAGAGTCTCATGCAAATCGAGGTGACGGGAAGCAGGACCAGATCCATACAAGGATAAGTGAACGTTACTGTCGATGAACCCCGGGGTTATGTATTTCCCGGCACCGTCAATCACCTGAGTTCCATCTGGAATCTGGACTGAAGACCTCGGACCAACAGCAAAGATTCGTTCCCCTTCGATTACGAGCGTCCCATCTGGGATTGGAGGGTTCCCATTTCCATCGATGATGGTGACTCCCACAATGGCAGTCATTTCTCCCGGTTCTTGGCAGACCACATATCTCGGAGTGGACACAACAAACACCAACACAAGCGTGAATAACAACGCGGGTACGCGATCCGGGAGGATTCGATGGAACATATGCTACTCCAGATTATAAGAAATTATATCTTCAGACACTTCGCAGCTTCTCAAAAATCTGAGAACCCCCATCTTCGACTTATTCAGGAAGGGTAAATGCCTGAAGCTTGGAGTCAACGTATTCGACATCCGACGTGGCAACTACCACAAATTGACGGCCCGTTTTCGTCCGATATGTCATGGGGTTTCCTCGACCAAGGCCATCACCCAAATCACCGCGCCACAAGGTAGTTCCGTTCGTTGAATCGATACCTTCTATCCAAGGTGTTCCACCCGCTAGAAACACAATGCCACCAGCTGTCACAAGAGGCCCCGAAGTGGTTCCATGGCTTTGGGGCGAACCACCCATTGGCGGGAGGTCGAGCCCCGTCAGCGCTGGGTGACTGCGAACCGCTGAATCATCTCCAAACGGACGCTGCCACAAATGCTCGCCCGTATCGAGGTCAATCGCCGTCAACGTCCCATAGGGAGGCTTGAGAAGAGGGAGCCCGTTTTTCAATGTCAGATACCCATTAAAATTGGGTAAGTAATCAGCATCTCCCTCATCTCCATCGCCTGCCGCGACACGCGCTAGGAACGGGTCATTATAGGCCTTCACATAAAATGTTTTTGTTATCGGATCAGTGGCACCGCCCCCCCAACCGGCACCACCAATCAGCCCTGGCATCATGATTGTGCCTTCAATCGAAGGCGGCGTAAAAATTGGGCCGGTCCGATATTTACTAATGAGATCCAACGCCTCAGTTCTCAGCTCTGGTGTAAAATTGATGAGGTCATCTTCCGTTATCCCCTGACGGGCGAATGGTGCCGGTCGCGTTGGGAAGGGTTGCGTTGGCTGAGGCACTTCACCCGGAACGGTGCTTTCGGGCACCGACCGCTCTATAATCGGCCATACGGGCTCACCTGTGACACGATCGAACACATAGACAAATGCTGTCTTCCCTACCGCCACTACAGCATCAATTTCACGCCCATCGACTTCAATTGTGACAAGGCTAGGAGGGGCCGGCAAATCGTAATCCCAGAGCCCGTGGTGAACAGTTTGGAAGTGCCATACCCGTTCTCCGTTTCTTGCGTCCAGGCACACTAACGATTCCGCAAACAGATTCGCACCCCGGCGATGACCGCCATAAAAGTCATTGTTGGGCGTCGATACCGGCAGATAGATGAGTCCGCGTTCTGCATCAAGTGAGAAAGGCGCCCATACGTTGGCCGATCCCGTATAGGACCACGATTCTTCTTCCCAAGTATCAACCCCAAACTCACCCTCTTTGGGAATCGTGTGAAAAGTCCAGAGCAACTTGCCACTCCGCGCATCGAATGCCTGAACATCACCAGGGGGATTATTTCGATAGATACGGGTATCCGGGACGCCGCTCCCGACGATCACAATGTCTTCAAACACAACAGCTGGTGACGTGTTTGATATGTGAAGCCGGTTCGCATCCCAGGCGAGACCTTTCGTCAGGTCAACTTCACCTCCGTTTCCAAAACTGGAAACCATTTCCCCTGTCGCGGCATCAAGTGCAATAAGCCGCCAACGCGAATTAAGGAAGATCCGTCGCTCCTGCCCATCACTCCACTGTGTGATCCCACGATGACAAAACCGACACCCCCGGTGGAGGTTTCCCCACTCGTAGGCCTTCGGATCGTAACTCCAGTATTCGGCTCCGGTCTCAGCGTTAAGTGCAACGACACGGTTATAGGGCGTAGATACCCACATGGTATCGTTGATCACGATCGGGGTCGCTTCAAACGCGCCCGGCGCTACACGTTCACCCTGGAGAGGGCTCGAAGCTGACGGAATTGCTTGCTCTCTCGTTTCCCAAGTCCACACAGGCTGAAGCTTACTGACGTTGTTTCGGTCAATATCCGTCAGTGGCGAATATTTCAGACCACCAGCATCACCTCCATAAACGGGCCAGTCATCTCCTACTGATGTCGAGGAGTTAACGCTCGACCCGGGAGGCTGGCACCCACTCAGAAACAAGCTGATGGTAAGGGCTACGATTTGGCCTACGATATTCCAGTTGTCTTGCATATTCAGACTTTCCCTGTAGCAAGAAAATGTGATGTCTACTACATAGCTTAACTTCCATGCCGGGCCGGCACAGGCCTCAGTACCTACGTTACAATCGTAACCAGTCCTCCACCGTGGAAATGGATTTATCAGAATCGATTGCTACCAGCAAAACCACTGCTATTTTTCACTATTGGGATGGAGGGCATTCTGATCAGTTCATCGATGAGATATAATCGACCTCTAGTGATTGTCGAGTGGAATCTCATCTAGCGTTTTCCATGGAGGACCTGTGAAACTCACGCGTCGTAAACTACTCAAACTGGGGGCCAGCGCAGGCGCATACGCTGCAGTCGCACCGAGTAGCACTCAGGGGTGGACCACTCGATTACAAGAGGGGGCCGTAGTAACAAAGCCCATCCCGTCCAGTGGCGAACACGTGCCTGTGATCGGAATAGGGACACGAGACTACAATACGGGAGCCTCAAGCGAAGAAATGAAACGTTTCCAAGACACGATGACCGCGTTCATCGAACATGGGGGAACCATCTTCGATACAGCGGCAGGATATGGGAGAAGCACCTCGGAAACGGTCCTTGGGAGTCTCGCCGATGATTTGGGTCTCGCCGATACCATATTCTGGGCTACCAAAGTGGACCGGGCGCCAAAAGATGAGGGGATAGCCCGTATGGAGGATTCCTTTGACAAGCTGCACGATGACGTCATCGACCTCATGCAGGTTCATAACCTCCGCGGAACGTCAACCCAGTTGGCTACAATTCGAGAATGGCAAGAGGAGGGGCGCATCCGATACAGTGGGGTGACGACCTCCAGCGCCCGCCAGTACGAAGCCATGGTTCAGACGATTCGAACCGAAAAGATCAACTTCGTTCAGGTCGATTATTCGCTTGCTAACCGCGGCGCAGCAGAAGAAATCCTTCCACTATGTGCCGAACGTGGAATTGCCACGCTAATTAATCTCCCATTTGGTAGGGGTCGACTGTTTCAGGCTGTGGATGGTCACGTTCTGCCCGATTTCGCAACTGAATGGTGCGACAGTTGGGGACAGTTCTTCCTTAAATACGTGGTCTCACATCCCGCGGTGACCACTGCGATTCCTGGCACAACAAAACCACATCATGCGATCGACAACATGGGGGCGGCTCGTGGATGGATGCCCGATGCCAAAATGCGGAGCCGAATGGAAACTTGGTTCGATGCCCTCTGAAACTCATTCAGACGGTAGGATACGGAGTTCAGCAGGCATTTAAAGAAGTAAGACGCCCCTGGCCACTAACGGAAGCAATGTGGCCCAAAGGTTATGATCAGGAGGCTCGATGGAGCCCCATGCCAAGCAAACCGATGAAACCCTACTCGCCGAATGTGACGTGGACACATTTCGAGCTGGGGGGCCTGGCGGACAACACCAAAATAAAACGGAATCAGCAGTGCGGTTGGTCCATCGACCAACGGGGATTGTCGTCACGGCTCGAAACTCTCGAAGTCAGCACCGAAACCGCCAACAAGCACTTCAACAACTGCGAACAATCTTAGAAGACCTTGCGCGCCCCAAAAAACCGCGCGTCCCTACAAACACGCCTCCAATAGCGAAAAAGAAACGGCTAGAGGATAAGCGCCGCCGCTCGGAGCGGAAGAAAAACCGTAAGAAACCAGACCTCGACGACTAACCAATTTGTCTGCGACAATTGGTCACAAAGGGTCAGGTCGTTGTAACAGCCTTCGCCTTCAACGGACGGTTTTTATACTCCTCCCACAACCGGTTATGCTTGTTATCAAGATCAGACGGGACACCGCGAACGAACACGTGCTCGATATTGGTGGTGATCTCAAGCGGATCCCCATCAGTGACGATCACGTTCCCAACTTTTCCGACCTCCAGCGAACCTAATCGATCAGCCACACCCAAGATCCGTGCCGGACCGAGTGTGATCGCTTCAAACGCATCGTCTTTCGCTAAGCCCCACGAGACTGAATTTGCCGCTTCGTACGGTAAGGTCCGCGAGTCAGATGAACCAAATGTCGCGAATGCGATTTCGACACCCGCATCAGCCAACAAACCAGGAAGTGTGTTGGGGTCATCATATGGATCGTCCTGATTACTAGGGAGGCGTTGAACCGGACCGAGAATTACAGCGACACTCTTTTCTGCGAGTAAATCAATCACCTTCCGGGCACCGGATGCACCCGCAATCACGATGTCGAGGTTCCATTTCCCCGCAAATTCAATCGCGGATTCGATCTCACGATGACCGTTCGCACGGACAATCACCTTCATACCCCGATCAAGCACACGAGTCAGATTTTCGAGCTGCAAGTCACGTCCCAAACGCGTGGAGCCAGCGTCCAGCGCCTGTTTGTAGTGTTGGGCAGCCACAAGCCAATCATCCATCTCTTCTACTTGCTCGTCGAATCGCCGCTTTACTTCATCAAACGATCTCCGACCTCCGCCTCCCCCAAACCCTCCAAATCTACCACCGCGAGTCGCTAGCGATGGCCATGTCATGACCATGGCCGCAGACTTTTCGATCTCCATCTCTTCCACCGTCCATCCATCAAGGTGGACGAGGGTCGCTTGGCCCGTGATACCCGAGCCACTCCCTCCAGGGGCAGCAAGCGTGTGCGTGATCCCATTCGCACGAGCAACCGGGATGTGTTCGCTCGCTGGGTGGATTGCCGTGTGCGCATTCAAGTGCGGATTAAATCGACCCATCTCGGTCGCATCGTTTGTTGCTGCTACCGAGCCAATCTCCGTAAGTCCAAGCTGGCTAAACGCGTCGATCATTCCAGGGTATACGTGTTTGCCGGTTCCATCGATGGTCTGCGCACCTGATGGAATATCCACGTTTTGACCAATCGCAACAATCCGCCCTCCCCGCAAAATGATTGTTCCATTCTTGACGGGCTCACTCGAAACCGTATGGATCGTGGCGCCTCTTATGACGTAGGTATCTCCATCCTGTGCGAACACTTCGTTAGCAGACAAGATCAGCAGGGTAATCACACCCACTGCCACTATCTTCCCAAGGGTTCGACTCATCGGTTACCTCCCCTCGTACCCGTTTCTTCCTTCTCGTCTTCGCCTAGTGTCTCACGGAGTTCCGCTTTTTCCTCTGCAATGCGTACTCGCATCTCCCGGTCCTGATCAACATCGAACACGACATTCCCATCTACATACGTCGTTCGAACCTTCGCATAGGAAGAAAGTGGATAGTTCTCCCATAAAACGACATCCGCATCTTTTCCAACTTCGATCGAACCAACTCGATCATCGATCATGAGCTGAATCGCCGGATTAATCGTCACAAGGGCAAGCGCCTGTGCCTCGGTCAACCCACCCCATTTCATCGTCTTGGCAGCCTCTTGATTCAGGTGACGCCCCTCTTCCCCAGAGTCCGAGTTGATTGATACGACTACCCCTCGCTCTGTCATGATCGCTGCGTTATGAGGAATCGCTTCATACGCTTCGACCTTGTAAGCCCACCAGTCCGAAAACGTGGAAGCATGTGCGCCGTGCTCAGCCATCTCATCTGCCACACGGTATCCTTCCAGCACGTGCTGGAAGGTGTGGATTCGAAAACCAAACTCTTCGGCGACCCGCATCAACTGAAGGATTTCATCAGCTCGATAGCTATGGGCATGGACAGACAGACTGCCGTTGAGTATGTCGACCAACGGATCAAGCTTCAGATCTCTTCTCGGCGGGATCGCACCCCGATCCCCACCCTCTCGGCGATCTTCATACGCATCCCATTCCCGTCTGTACTCAGTCGCCTCTACAAACGCTTGACGGATAACATCCATTACTCCCATGCGTGAGGCAGGATAACGCTGTGGCTGTCCCGTCCCCGCACTCCGAGATCGTTTCGGATTCTCTCCGAGCGCGAACTTGATCGTTGGCGGGGCTCCCTGGAACAACAATCCCCCAGCATCCTCTCCCCAACGGTGTTTGATAACTGCGTTTTGCCCACCAATGGGATTAGCACTTCCATGCATCACGTGCGACGTCGTCGTTCCTCCAGCTGCCTCGCGATAAATCGCGATATCGGTCGGGTCGATTACATCCATGACCGAGACCATAGAGGACACCGATACCGAGCCCTCGTTAATCGACTCGGCCGCAATATGAGAGTGTGCATCGATGATGCCCGGGGTCACAAACTTATCCGTCCCATCGATGACGGTAGCATTCGAAGGAGCCTGAACATCTGACGCGAGCCCAACTGCAGAAATCCGACCGTTCTCGAATAAAATCGCACCATTCTCAATTTTGCCAGCATCCGCCGCAGTTAGGATCGTCGCTCCTCGAATCAGGACCGGGGTATCCTGTGCGGCCGCTTTTCCAACAACCGTCAGTGCAAGCCCGAGCGCCAAGAGGCAAAACTGTCTCACCTGCCACCTCCTTCTTTACGGACGCCCAAGACGCCCGCAGTGAACTGTCCCCCCATGGCACTGAGCGTACCAGTCAATTCATCAGAATTGAACGTACCGCTGTAACCGATATCGACGCTTTGTCCCTGCATATTGACCATCAGGTAAAGATTGAATTCGTCGCCCTCGACTGATCCTTCTCCGATATCCACCGGACCCATTTCAGGCGAGTCCATCGACCCTGTCACCGATCCGTCTTCGTGTTGAATTACATCCCAATTTTGTTGGAATGTTCCCATCTCGCTATCAATCGTAACGGCCCATTGTCCGGTCAAGTTCGGAGCGTCTGCATTCTGAGCCTGAAGATTGGAACCAGATAGGCCCAACAGTGCTAGGACAGCGAAAAAGGCGGGTGTGTTCAGAAGTCGTTGAAGCCTCATTACTTGCCTCCTGTAGCACGGACTCCGGTGAAGTCCGCCGTAAATTGCCCGCCCCCAGCGATGAGCGTGCCTTTGAGAGTGTCGTCTTCACCGAGTTCACCTTTGAACTCGATCATCACCTCTTGCCCGTTGAAGTTTCGAGTCATCGAAAAGGAAAACGCGTTCCCCATAACCGAACCTTCTTCTACCTCGGCAGCCCCCTGTCGACCTTCGACGGTGCCTGTAAGTGTGTTGTCGCGATGTTGCTCCAACTGCCACGTCATGTCGAAGTCACCCTGTTGCATCCAAATTGTGACGGTCCAGGGGCCGGAGAGATCTACTACGGAACCTGTGACCTCATGACCGCGTAACCCGAAAGCAGTCGATATCGGGACGCCAACCAACGCTGCGAGCATCAGGCTTCGAATGATTTTGTTCATCGACCACCTCCCGTGGGGCGAACACCTGTGAAGTCCATCGTAAACCTCCCCCCGAAGGATGCGGTCCCCGTAATCTCATCACCATCGACTGTGCCACTGTATATGACCTCGACTTGTCTGCCCCCCCCCATGGAAGCACGAGCTGTAATACTGAATTCGTTATCACTCACCCAACCGGTGGTAATCTGCTGTTCTCCACGTTCTCCAGTGATTGTTCCTGATAAAGTTCCATCTTCCGTCATCTCAAGGACGGCCGTCGCTTCTTGAGAATCATTATTGAGCGAGAATAACCACTCGCCCGTCATATCCGCGGCAGGCGCGACTGAAGGTCGTGCAACCACAGACGCTTCAAACTTATGACCATCGACAAACACGATCTTGACTACTGTCTCTTCATCAAAAAGCGCTCCGTCCGTAACCACTAAGTTCGCAATTTTCCCTTCTTCGACGGACCCCAGCATCTGATCTACACCAAAGATCTGAGCTGGTGATATGGTGAGTGCACGGAGGGCTGCTTCTTCGGACAACCCATGTTCCAGTGCTGTGCGAACTTTTGCCATCAATCGGTTGGGGCTTCCTGTTGAACCGCTATAAAAAGCCCAAGTAGCTCCGGCCGCTTCCAACTGAGCGGGCGTCGTTGGGGCATAGGCACGCCGTGTCAAAGACTCGAGGGATTCTTCCACCTCAGGATCCGCATTTCGGTTTGCCTCAGGCCAATCGAGATTCACGAGAACGGGCACTCCGGCCGCCACTAAATCGGCTGTGATCTTGTAGGCATCATATCCGCCCGCAATAACCGGACGCATTCCGGTTTCCCGGGCTAGTTTCAGCACACGCTGCATCCCTGCGACATCGTTGGCAGGAAGCACGGTGGGCCACCCCTCCGTAATAGATGCCTGAACAGGAGCCAACGACCGATCGTACATTGGGCGTGGTTGCCCACGCGGATCGCTATAGTATGAATCTCCATAAATCGTTTGATGGCTAGCATCTAAGTACAATTGTCTAATGTAAGATATCACGCCCATCATCGACCCCGGGAAGGCTCGGAATCCACCGGCCGGATTCATCGTGAGCCGGAGGGCGACGGGGGTCCTAACAACCATCTCCTGCTTATTCCCCGCATAATTGATCACGCTGCCCTTACCCGTAACGATCCCTGCATCAGGTGCTACCATGCCGTTCGTGAAACCCCCTTTGCGCCAAGCCTCAAGTGCCTCCGAGTCCGGATCAAGCATATTTGCGGCATCCAACCATGGGGTCGTTGCAGGCCGATCCTCAGGGCCATCCGAGATTGGGCCCTCTTGGGAAAAACGGGCGAACGGGTTACCGAGTCCACCACCTGAGGACCCACTTTCTTCTTGCTCAAGACCTGTCTGCGTTAGGGCATCGAAAAGGCCCGGATATACGGTCAAACCAGATCCATCGATCACCCAAGCGTCACCCGGAGCGGTCACACCCTGACCCACAGATTCGATGAGACCGTTACCAATCACGACGACACCATTTTCGATCACCGTCCCCGTCCCCGTCACAATCCGAGCATTCTCGATCGCGAAAAACGGAGGAGTGTTCGGGGCCTGGCTCGGCATGTACTGCGCTGCGATCGGTGCGGGAACTGCCAGTGCCACTAGTGACAGGGCGAGAGCCCCCTGCACCGCTCCGCCCGCAATCATCCTTTGGACGAGCGTTCCATTCATGTGAGATACATCCTTCTTAGTGAGGCCAACTCTCAGGAGAGCGACTACGGCCGCAGCAGGCCAACTCAAATACATCCCGCACGCGGCCTCCGAGGG
>Ga0310344_10003292_pt1 | contig 12057 bp, 12 predicted proteins | sample HC15DNA20200_MG_FD_203801 | JGI IMG/M metagenome (GOLD analysis project Ga0310344, IMG submission 203801) | Marine microbial communities from station ALOHA, North Pacific Subtropical Gyre - HC15-DNA-20-200_MG | ecosystem: Environmental > Aquatic > Marine > Oceanic | place: Pacific Ocean: North... | reverse complement strand
GAAGCTGGCGTCGCATCTCATCAATTTAAACAAGTAGGTGTTATTAGAATAGATAGAAAGAAAATTTCAGATAATGATATTTTAGAATTAGCAATAAATGGAGGAGCAGAAGATTGTTTATCAAATCTTCAACAGCACGAAATTTTTACCAAAAAGGACAATTTTTACAAAGTTAAACAAGAAATAGAAAAAAAAATTAAAGAATTTACATCTTCTGGAATTGAATGGATTCCTATAAATAAAATCTCACTAAATGAAGAAAAAACTAAATCTTTAATAAATTTTCTTGAAACTTTGGAAAATGATGATGATGTTCAGCATGTTTATGCAAATTTAGAAATAAATAGTAATTTTACAAAGGAAATTTCTAAATGATAATTTTTGGAATAGATCCTGGAGTAAGTGGAGCAATAAGTGTTATGGAAAATAAGAAAGTTATCGAAATTTTTGATATGCCAACAATGATTGATGGAAAAAAAAATAAAAAACAAGTTAATGGTTCTCAAGTAGCAAATATTATTAAAGAAAAGTTGAATGATAAAAAAGAAATTATAGTTGTTGTAGAACACGTAAACGCTATGCCAGGTCAAGGAGTAACCAGCATGTTTAATTTTGGCCAGTCCTTTGGTGTGATCAAGGGTATTTGTTCAGCATTAAGTTTACCTATATATTTTGTAAGACCAACAAAATGGAAAAAATACTTTAATTTGATTAAGACAAACAAAGATGCAAGTAGAACCAAAGTAATTCAAATTTACCCCGAAATATCAAGCCAACTTTCAAGAAAGAAGGATTCGAACAAAGCTGATGCAATTTTAATAGCTAGGTATTTCAACGATACTCAACTTTAAATACTATTGTAATAAGCATATTTTGAATGCCAAACATATGACACATTTAGATGCACATTAGCTTTAATGGAACAAGAAGTAGCAACACAAGTTGTTGGGTTAGGCGGTTCAACAGACTTTTCTCTAATCCATCTTTTTTTAAGAGCTGATTTTGTAGTTAAATCAGTTATTTTAATTTTAATAGCAGCATCAGTTTATTCATGGGCTTTAATTTTTAATAAATATCAACTTTTCAAAAAAATAGAAAAAACAACAAGTAGTTTTGAAGACAAATTTTGGAAATCTAGATCTGCAGAAAATTTTTATAACAATCTAACAAATAGAGATAAAGATCCATTAGCAAATATATTTCAGTCTGCAATGGCCGAATTAGTAAAGACAAAATCTAAAACTTCTGCTGTACAATCCGCTAGGGTTAGTAGAGTAATAGAAATTTCAGCAGATAGAGAAATTAAATTAATAGAAAAAAATTTTACTTTTTTAGCTACAGTGGGATCAACATCTCCTTTTATAGGATTGTTCGGAACAGTTTGGGGAATTATGAATTCTTTTCAATCAATTGCAATTTCCAGAAATACTAGTCTTGCCATAGTAGCTCCAGGAATTGCAGAAGCACTTTTTGCGACTGCTTTAGGTTTGCTTGCCGCAATACCAGCTGTTATTGCTTATAATAAATTTACAAGCGATTCTAGAAAGTATAGTGGAAGAATAGACAATTTTTCTAAAAGATTTTTATCAATTATTTAAATTATTTTATGAGTTTTCAATTAAATCGTTCATCCAAAGAACCAATGAGCGAAATAAACGTTACACCTTTCGTAGATGTGATGTTGGTATTATTAATAATTTTTATGGTTACAGCACCATTACTAACAGTTGGGGTGCAAGTTGATTTACCAGAATCTGCAGCAGATTCTCTTCCAGATGATCAAGAACCACTAACATTATCGATTAATTCTAAAGGAGAAGTTTTTATACAAGAGCATCAAGTGGAGTTTGAAAAAATAATACCGAAAATTTTAGCGATTTCAAATAATAGAACAGATACAAGAATTTATGTCAGAGGAGACAAAACTATTAACTACGGAAGGGTTTTGGAAGTTATGGGAATGCTTTCTGGTTCTGGTTTTTCAAAAGTAGCATTGATCTCTGAGCCTTATAAAAATTGATATGACAAAAAGTATTTTTTTATCAATTGTTTTTCATTCAATAATGATTTTTATTACAGCCTTGACCTTACCATTTATGATGAGATCGCCAGTTGATTTACCCCCAATTTTGTCAGTTGATTTAATACAAATTACAGATGAAACTAGTATACCATTTGCTGCAAAAGCTGCAAAAACTTTAGAAAAAATAAAAAAGGAAGAAGAAAAAAGAGTCGTTTCTCAGCAAGCACCTCCAACAGAAAAGAAGAAAGAAAAACCAGACAGAATTCCTTTACCTGAAGATTTAAACAAAGAACAAAAAAAAATAATAAAAAAAAAACAAAATCCTAAGGAAGTAAAAGAAGAAATTAGACAAGCCTCGGAGTTTGAAAAAAAGGAACTTTTTGATCCAAATCAAATTGCAGCACTTATTGATAAATCTAAAGAGGAGACGGCAGAAACATTAAAGAAAAGTCAAAAACTTACTCAAAGTAGTGTAAAAAATTCTTTTGCAACAGGATTAACATTAAGCCAGGAAGATGCGTTAAAAGCACAAATTTTCGGTTGCTGGAGTTTACCTCTTGGTTTACCCTATCAAGAAAATTTGCTTGTAAGAATTAAGTTAAAATTACGACCAGATGGAACTGTTCTAAGATCAGAAATTTTAGATCATGCCCGCATGAATACTCCAGGACAGGGTTTTTACAAAGTTTTGGCAGAAAGTGCTTTAAGAGCTATAAGAATTTGTCAGCCTTTAAGAGTTCCTCCAACTGGTTATGAAAAATGGAAAGATTTACAATTAAATTTTGACGCAAATGAAATGTTAAAAGGATAGAATATATATATTTATGAAAAAACTATTATTAGTCATATCTTATTTTTTGTTATTTAGTGTTACAGCAAAAGCCGTAGTAGAGATTGACATTACAAGAGGAAATTTAGATCCTTTACCTATCGCTGTTTCTCCTTTGCATTTAGAGTCGGGTTCTATTGATATAAAAAAAAACAATAAAATTATTAAGAATGTTGGGGAAGAAATTTCAAAAATAATTGAAGTAAACTTTAAAAGATCAGGATTATTTAACCCACTAAAAAAAGAATCATTTGTTCAAGAACCTGAAATTGCACACGTTAAACCTAGATTTGAAGATTGGAGGTTGATAAAAGCACAAGCTCTTGTAACTGGAAAAGTAAAAGTTTCAGAAGATAAGTTAAGAGTAGAATTTAGATTATGGGATCTTATAGCTGCAAAAGAAATGGTAGCTTTAGCTTTTAGTACATCTCCAGATAATTGGAGAAGAGTCGCGCACATAATTTCAGATAAAATTTATAAGAGATTAACAGGGGAAGAAGGTTATTTTGATACTAGAATTATTTATGTATCTGAAACTGGTCCTAAAACACAAAGATATAAAAAACTTGCAATTATGGATCAAGATGGAGCCAATATTAAGTATCTTACTTTAGGAAATGAATTAGTTTTAACACCAAGATTTAGTCCCACAAATCAGTTGGTAACATATTTATCTTATTTTAAAAATTTACCGAGAGTATATTTATTAGATATTGAAACTGGAATGCAAGAAGTAGTAGGTGATTTTCCAGGAATGACCTTTGCTCCAAGATTTTCACCTGACGGAAAAAAAATTATAATGAGTTTTGCTAAGGATGGAAACTCAGACATTTATACGATGAATTTGGATTCAAGGGTTGTTGAAAGAATAACAGATCATTCGTCGATTGATACTTCCCCATCTTATTCTCCTGATGGAAAATATATTTGTTTTAACTCTGACAGAAGTGGACTACAACAAATTTATGTAATGAGAAGTGATGGTTCAAATGTTAAAAGAATAACTTTTGGAAAAGGTTTATACGGAACCCCTGTTTGGTCACCAAGAGGTGATCTTATAGCATTTACAAAAGTTCACAAAGGTAGATTTTATATTGGAGTCATGAGACCTGACGGATCAGGGGAAAGATTATTAACAGAAAATTTTTATCAAGAAGCTCCTTCCTGGTCTCCAAATGGTAGAGTATTAATATTTTATCGTGAAACAAAATCAGATTCCGAAGGCAAGGGTTTTACCGCTAAACTCTGGTCTATAGATCTAACAGGTTATAATGAAAGGCTTATTGAGACCGAAACCGATGGTTCAGACCCATCTTGGTCCTCTTTGTTATCAAAGTAGGCTATTTTCAATATAAAATTTGGCTTGCAACTTGAACGTTATTTTGAAATATTATTTGTGTTTTTTATCAAAATTTGAAATTATATATAAACAAACATAGGGAGCAAAACATTATGAATACTGCAACTTTCAAAAGGATTTTTTTAGTAATCTTTGCAAGTATAGCGCTGACAGCGTGCGCAACAGCAAAAAAACAATCAGGAAAAATGCAAGGAGATGTTTACACAGGAACAGATACAGTTGAGTATTTAGCTTCTGGTGTAAGAGATAGAGTTTTCTTTGCAACAAACAAATCAGTTTTAACTACAGCATCTAGAGACGTATTAAGAAAACAAGCTGCTTGGATGAGAAAGAAAAAAGATCTTTCTTTTACAATTGAAGGACATGCTGACGAAAGAGGTACAAGAGAGTACAACTTAGCGTTAGGCGAAAGAAGAGCAAATGCAGTTAAAGATTATTTAATGACATACGGCATTTCTGGAAATAGATTATCAGTTATAAGTTATGGAAAAGAAAGACCTGTTAATTCAGGAAGTTCACCATTAGCTTGGTCTCAAAATAGAAGAGCAGTAACTGTTAAGTAAATAAATACTTTAAATTAAAAAAATAAAGACCCTCAGTAAAAATGAGGGTCTTTTTTTTGCCTTAATTTTCATTAAATATGAAAAAACTTATGAATAAAATTTTGATTTCCTTTATTAAAGTAATTTTAATTTTAGGATGTGTTTTTTCTGTTTCCCACAAAGTATATGCAGAAGACCCTGAAAAAATTTTAGACCAATTACAGGTTTTGCAACAAGATATTAAAACTTTAGAAAAAGCAGTTTATAGTGAGGATTTCAAATCTTCTGTTAATAGCAAAACTTTACCAAACAACAGCGGAGATGTTTTAACAAAACATTTATTAAAGTTATCTGAACTTGAAGAGCAATTTAAAATATTAACAAATAGTTTTGAAGAAATTAATTTTAAACTTGATAAACTATCTAACAGAATAACCAAAGTTCAAACTGATAATCAGATGCGTTTTCAAGATTTAGAAAAATCGGGATTAAGTTCTAATGTTACCAAAAAAAAATTACCAGGTAGTGGTGAACAAAAAGAATTAGGTAGCGTTTCAGAAACAGAAGTTACTTCCGCTGAACAGATGACAGTGCAAGCAACTCAATCAGTGGAATCGGTTGGAACAGTTATAACTGAAACAGCAGAAAGGGCTGAAAAATTACTTCCAGAAACTACACCAGAAAAACAATATGAATTTGCTGTAAGTTTTTTAAAAGTAGGAGATTATGAAACTGCAGAATTTGCTTTAAGAGAATTTGTTGAAACAAACCCAAACCACAAGCTTGCTGGAAACGCTCAGTATTGGTACGGGGAAACTTTTAGAGTAAGACAACTTTATCAGGATGCTGCTTCAGCTTACCTAGATGGTTATCAAAAATATCCTAAAAGTACAAAAGCTCCAGTAAATTTATTAAAGCTTGGAGTAATGTTAGTCCAGATTGGCGAAAAAGATCAGGGATGTACTATGATTTTGGGTGTTAAAGATCAGTACCCAAAAGCAAACCAATCTGTTATTCAAAAAGCTGAATATGAAAAGAAAAAATTTAATTGTGAAAAGAAAAGCTGATATTAAAAACTTTTTAGCAAAAAATTCAAAAATTAAAAAATTTTATAACAAATTTAAAAAAATCATTTTAAATAATATTAATAATAATAGTTTTGCTATAGCTGTTTCAGGAGGCTCTGATAGTTTATGTTTAGCCTATTTTAGTAAATTATATTCATTAGAACATAAGAATAAAATGCATGTTTTAATTGTTGATCATAATTTAAGAAAAGAGTCTAAATCTGAATCATTTAAAGTCAGAGATCTTTTAAGAAAAAAAGAAATTAAAAGTGTAATTCTTAAATGGAATGGAAAAACTCCAAAAAGTAATATTCAAAAATTCGCAAGAAATATTAGATATGGTTTAATTTCTAAATATTGTTTAAAATATAAGATTAATTATCTAATTACAGCACATCACTTAGATGACCAAATAGAGAATTTTTTTATAAGATTATTTAGAGGGAGCGGTTTAACAGGTTTGTCATCTATGACAGAAAGTTCGAACCCAAATAATCATTTGAAAATTATTAGACCTTTTTTAAATTTAAAAAAAAAAGACTTACAATATGTTACACTTAATATTTTTGATCAATATATCTATGATCCTTCTAACGATAATGATAAATTTTTAAGAGTTAGAGTTAGAAAATACAGAAAAGAAATGGAAAAAGAAGGATTGGATACTAGCAAAATTATCAAAACGGTTAATAATCTATTATCAGCCAATAAAGCTTTAAATTTTTACAAAAATAAATCTTTAAATAAACATGTGTCTTTTATTTCAAAAAATAAATGTTTAATTAATAATCAAATATTTTTAGAGGAAGCGGGAGAAATAGTTTTTAAATCATTTTCCGATATTTTGTCTCTAATATCAGGAACTTATTATCCTCCTAGATCAAAAAAAATTGTAAGTTTAATAAATCGTCTTAAAAAAAATAAATTCAGCAAATCTACACTCGGTGGCTGCGTTATAGAAAAGAAAGATAATATCATTACTATTTTTAAAGAGACAAAAGAGCTAAGAATTAAAAAAATGCACATTCAACCTTAAAATTAAGCCTTTTTTTAATGGTTATGTGAAAAATTGACACTTGTTTGGTAAAAAATAATGCTTATCTTTACTTAATATGAACTTGAAAAACTTAATGATGTGGGGCCTTATAGTCTTACTTGTTGTTGGACTATTTCAACTATTCCAAAATTCTGAAAGAACTATGGTTTCCGAAAAGATTCCTTTTTCAAGTTTTTTAGAAAATCTTGAAGAAGGTAGAGTTGTTCAAGTAGAAATAAAAGGAAATAATATTGAAGGTATTTTATCTGATGGCACGACCTTTAATACATATTCTCCTAATGATCCAAATTTAGTAGAAAGACTTGCTTCAAAAGGAGTAAACATTACTGCATCTCCGCAGGAAGATCAGATGCCTTCTTTGTTAGGAGTTTTATTGTCATGGTTTCCAATGCTTTTGCTTATCGGCGTATGGATATTTTTTATGCGTCAAATGCAAGGAGGAAGAGGTGGAGCTATGGGATTTGGAAAATCAAAAGCAAAATTATTAACAGAAGCTAGAGGAAAGGTAACATTCAATGATGTTGCTGGAATTGATGAGGCTAAAGAAGAAGTTGAAGAAATTGTAGAATTTTTAAGAGATCCAAGAAAATTTAAAAGATTAGGAGGCAAAATTCCAAAAGGTGCTCTTTTAATAGGCCCTCCTGGAACAGGTAAAACTTTATTAGCAAGAGCAATAGCTGGTGAAGCAGACGTTCCATTTTTTACTATTTCTGGATCTGATTTTGTAGAAATGTTCGTAGGTGTTGGAGCGTCTAGAGTTAGAGATATGATGGAACAAGGTAAGAAGAATGCCCCATGTATTATATTTATAGATGAGATAGATGCTGTAGGACGAAGTAGAGGAGCTGGACTTGGTGGCGGAAATGATGAAAGAGAACAAACACTAAATCAGTTGCTTGTTGAAATGGATGGTTTTGGAACTAATGAAGGCGTAATAGTAATAGCTGCCACAAACAGACCTGATGTTCTTGATCCAGCTTTAATAAGACCAGGAAGATTTGATAGACAAATTGTAATTCCTAATCCTGATATTGTTGGAAGAGAAGCTATTTTAAAAATTCATATTAAAAAAATTAATACTGGACCAGATGTTAAATTAAGAACCATAGCTAGAGGAACGCCAGGCTTTTCCGGTGCAGATTTAGCTAATTTGTGTAATGAATCAGCATTACTAGCTGCTAGGAAAAATAAAAGAATTGTTACAATGACTGATATCGAAGAGGCAAAAGATAAAGTTATGATGGGTGCCGAGAGAAGATCTATGGTCATGACCGAAGAAGATAAAAAATTGACTGCGTATCATGAAGGTGGACATGCAATTGTTGCTTTAAATGAAAAGGCATCTGACCCAATACATAAGGCTACAATTATACCAAGAGGAAGAGCCTTGGGAGTTGTATGGACATTACCTGAAAGAGATAAGTATTCACATACAAGAGAGTATATGGAAGCTAATATTTCAAAAGCAATGGGAGGAAGAGTTGCAGAAGAAATGATTTTTGGTCACGATAAAGTAACTTCAGGAGCTTCCTCTGACATTCAGATGGCTACTAAATTGGCAAAAGATATGGTTACAAAGTTTGGGATGAGTGATGAACTAGGACCATTATCATATGGAGCTAATGAAGATGAAGTTTTTTTAGGAAGACAAATTGCAAGACAGGAACATATGTCGGAAGAAACAGCAAAAAAAGTTGATATAGAGGTGAAAAAAATTGTTGATGCTGGATATAATAGAGCGAAAAAGATTTTAAAAGACAAAATCGATGATTTGCATAAATTAGCTAAAGCTTTATTAATCTACGAAACCTTATCTGGAGATGAAATTAAAAATTTAATTTTAAAAAATATTGAACCAAAAAGATCAGCAGAAGAAGATAATAAAAACAAAGAAGAAACTTCAGTATTAGGATCTTTGGGTTTAAAACCAAAACCTGCCCTATAATTTTAGATGCGTAAATATTACACAAGAGCGTGTAATTTCTATTATGGAAATTACGCTAAGAAACTTATTAAAAGCAAAAAAGCTTTACCTCTAGCGGGCAATTTAAATATAGCATTTGACCAATTAGAAATTTTTCAAAGACTAAATAAAAAAAGAGCTAAAAGCTATAAATATTCGATATTTAACATAAACAAATTACCTAAAAAAATAATAAATATAGTTAAAAAAGATTTAAAAAATATTATTTCTAAAAGAAAAAATTTGAAAGGAATTAAATTTAATAGACCTCAAATTATGGGAATACTTAATGTAACACCAGATAGTTTTTCTGATGGAGGTTTATTTTTTAAAAATACAAAAGCATACAATCAAGTCAAACACATGATAAATAGTGGAGCATCAATCATAGATGTTGGGGGAGAATCAACAAGACCAGGATCAAAAATTATAGATAAGAAAAAAGAATGGAAGCGAATAAAAAAAATCATTATAAAAATAAAAAAAGGTTTTCCTAAGACCTGTTTATCATTAGATACCAGAAAATCTTTTGTAATGGAAAAAGGAATTAAACATGGAGCAAATATTATAAATGACGTATCAGGTTTAAATTTTGATAAAAAATCTTTTGATATTATTAAATTAAATAAAATTCCTTTTATATTACATCACATGCAAGGCACACCAGATACAATGCAGAAAAATCCTAAATATGATGATGTTTTATTAGACATTTACGATTTTTTTGAGAAAAAAATTAAAGAGTGCACAAATAATAATTATAAAAAAGAATTTATTATAATAGATCCAGGAATAGGTTTTGGAAAAAACCTTAATCATAATTTGAGAATTATGTCCAAAATTTCAACGTTCCATAGCTTAGGATGCCCAATTTTAATTGGAACTTCCAGAAAAAGATTTATAGAACATATAGTAACAAAATTTGATACTGCGGATCGTACCGGAGGAACATTGTCTTCAGTGTTGTATGGACTTTTGCAGGGAGTTCAGCTATTCAGAGTTCATAATGTTAAGGAAATTTATCAGGGTATATTAGTTTTTAATAAAATTTTAAATACAGATTAGTTCATGGGAAACAAATATTTTGGTACGGACGGTATACGAGGCACCGTTAATCAAGGAAATATAACAGGAGAAAAATTTTTTAAGTTTGGTTTAGCAACTGCTACATATTTTAAAAATTTAAAAAAAAATAAACAAATTGCAATAATTGCTAAAGATACAAGATTATCAGGATATACTTTAGAACCTGCCTTAGTATCAGGTTTGGTTTCAGGCGGTATGCATGTTTTTACTTTAGGACCATTACCTACCAATGGTCTTGCAATGCTTACAAAATCAATGAAAGCTAATATGGGTATCATGATTACAGCATCACATAATCCTTATTACGATAATGGTCTCAAATTATTTGGTCCTGATGGAATGAAATTATCAGATCAAATAGAAAAGAAAATTGAAATATTAATTGATGCAAAAAACACTAGACAATTAACTAATCCGAAATTATTAGGAAGGGTTAAGAGATTAGAAGATGGAAACAATAGGTATATAAAAATATTAAAAAAAAATTTTCCTAAAAATTTCAATTTAAAAGGTACAAAAATAGTTTTAGATTGTGCAAATGGTGCTGGCTATAAAGCTGCTCCAAAAATGCTTAAAGATCTTGGTGCAAAAGTTTTTTCCATAGGTGTTAAGCCTAACGGGCTTAATATTAATGAAAAATGTGGATCAACATATCCATCTAAAATTCAATTAGCTGTTAAAAAAAATAAGGCAAATGTGGGCATTTCTTTTGATGGAGACGCTGACAGGATAATAATGTGTGATGAAAATGGAAAAATTATAAATGGAGATCAAATTATTGCAATGTTAGCAAGAAGGTGGAAGTCAAAAAAAATTTTGAAAGGTGGCGTAATTGGAACATTAATGTCTAATTATGGATTAGAGATTTTTTTAAAAAGTGAAAAAATAAAATTTTTCCGATCAAATGTTGGAGATAGATATGTTAAAGAAAAAATGAGAAAATTAAATTTTAATTTAGGAGGAGAACAATCTGGTCATATAATTCTCGGTAAATTTGCAACAACAGGAGATGGTTTAATGGTAGCTTTAGAAGTTCTTTTTTCTTTAAGAAAAGGAAAAAAAGCTAGTAAATTACTAAATGTTTTTACGCCTTTGCCTCAAGTATTAGAAAACATAACAGTTAAAGATAAAAATATAATTAGTGGAGATAATTGTAGAAAAGCAATTAAAAAAGCTAATAAAATAATGAATGGTTATGGAAGGTTGTTAATAAGAAAATCAGGCACAGAACCTAAAGTAAGAATTATGGGGGAATCTCATAACAAAAATTTAATTTTAAAGTGTATTAAAATAATTAAGAGATCAATAAGATCGTGAAACCTAAGTCAAAAGTATTAATAATAGCAGGATCAGATTCTTCTGGTGGAGCTGGAATTCAAGCTGATATTAAAACAGTTACAGCTTTAGGTAGTTATGCAATGACAGCAGTAACTGCTATTACAGCTCAAAATACAACAGGAGTAAGATCTGTAGTGCCTATTAACCCTAAAGAGATAGGAAATCAAATTATATTTACTTGCAAAGATATAAAACCAGATGGAGTAAAAATTGGAATGCTTCATTCATCTAAAGTCATTAATTCCGTTACTGCAGCATTAAATAAAGTTAAAACTTCTAAGATTATTTTGGACCCTGTAATGGTAGCAAAAGGTGGAGCTAGACTCATCAATTTATCAGCAATTGAAACTTTGAAATATAGATTAATTAAAAAGGTATATTTAATAACACCTAATATTCCTGAAGCTGAAATTTTAACAAAAACAAAAATTAAAAGCTTAAAAGATATGATTTATGCTGCCAATATTTTGCTGAAGTTAGGAGCTAAAAACGTTTTGGTTAAAGGAGGTCATGGAAAAACTAAATATATGTATGATGTTTTGCTAAATAGAAAAGAAATAAAAATTTTTAAAAAAAGAAAAATTAAAACAAAAAATACGCATGGGACAGGTTGTACTTTATCAAGCGCAATTACAACTTTTTTGTCATGTGGAAAACCCCTAAAGAAATCCTGTGAGTTAGGAATTAAATATGTTAATCATGCAATAGGATCTAATCTTAATTATGGAAAAGGTCACGGTCCTATAAACCATTTAAACTCAATATTAATAAATAAAAAATTTAGATAATGAA
>Ga0310344_10003289_pt1 | contig 12074 bp, 16 predicted proteins | sample HC15DNA20200_MG_FD_203801 | JGI IMG/M metagenome (GOLD analysis project Ga0310344, IMG submission 203801) | Marine microbial communities from station ALOHA, North Pacific Subtropical Gyre - HC15-DNA-20-200_MG | ecosystem: Environmental > Aquatic > Marine > Oceanic | place: Pacific Ocean: North... | reverse complement strand
TGGGTCCTAGTTGTCCATTTAAAAGTGAGATAGAAATAGGGGATGAACAATTAGTGGCAGAAGTTTTGGGGACTCAACTATTTAATCCAGATGTTTATGATCCAAATGATAAAAGAACTTATTGTTCAGATAAACCAGATGATAGTTTTACATTTGATAAGAAAAAGGATTAGGCATCACCAGTGTTCATTTCGTCAGAGTCACATTTTCCGTGTGTTCTATAAATGTATTTGCTCATTTTTTTAGAGGTAAAACCCTCAAAATTATTATTATAATTTTTATTATATTCTCTAGGAAGTTTAAGAAGATGTTTTTTATGTTTTAATATTTTACAAATACAATTTCCCGAATCACAAAGAAAGCCAGTATCTTTATCATAAAGATATTTACATCTTTCTTCGCAACTTAATTGTGCAGCAAGTCTATCCCTTTGTTTTATTAATTCTTTTGAGTTTTTTGCTACTTGACTTCCCTGACCAGATAATCCTCCATATTTTTGTGATGAAAGTCCAAAACTAGAAGCAATTTCTCCTATTTTTTTCTCTGTTTTTTTAGAACTTGTAACCGAAGCCCGCAAATTTTCAATAGCAACATCTTGTGCCTTTGCCACATCTCTCATTGTGGATGACATTGCAGTGCTTGCCAAATCTTTTGCAGCCTGGGCAGCTTTTTTAGCCATTTCAGTATCTGCGTCGTTTTTTTGTTGTTTCGCCGCACTATGTGAGAGGCGCGCATTGGTTTCAGGTTCTGGTGATCCTTTATTAAGTAGTTTTTTCATATCTTCGGCTGCCTTTTGTTCCATTTCTTGTCCTTTTTTCCCATCAATAGCTTCAACCTTACGGCTTTCTGAAAGTGCTTTTTTTATTTTAGCTTCCTGTTCTTGTTTTGTCCCAGCTTTTTCAAGAGCAATATCTCTATCACGATCAAGTTCTGCTTCAGCAGACTTTTCAACATCTTGATTTTCCATTATTTCATCCGTTTGAGGTTTTAATTCGTTTCTTATGGTTTCGGCGTTTTCTCTAGCCTTATTTGCTGCCTTTTTATCTTCTTCATTAGCAACAGTAACTTCTTTAGTTTTTATATTCTGTTTCAAAGTTTTATTATCATATCCTTCTTGTAAACGATAATTAAAAAGACAATAAAAAATCATAAATGATAAAAAAATAGCGAATTTATTGTCAACTATAAAATTCATTATATATAACAATAGAAAAAATTGAAACCAATGAAAGTATATAATAGATATAAAAATGCGTGCACTGTGTTTTGATACAGAGACAACGGGTCTACCAATAAATCGCAAAGGTCAGATTACAGATGATAAAAATTGGCCACATATTATACAAATCGCTTGGTTGGTGTTTGATATGGAGAGCGGGAAGGTTATTTCCGATCATTCATTTATAATAAAATTACGAGATGGTAAAAAGATTCCAGAAGAAAGTACTAAAATACATGGAATAACGAATGAAGATATGTATTTATATGGTGTAGATATAAATTCGGTCTTGCCAAAATTTTTAGAGGAAATGGAGAAAGCAACATATTTGGTTGCACATAATTTAAATTTTGATACAAAAATTTTGGATGCTGAATTATATAGAAATAAATTATACAAATATATAACTAGTAAAGGATGCATAAAATATTGTACAATGAAATATGGTCAAGAATTATTTCGTTTTAGAAGTGAAAAAACCGGAAGGATAGTAAAGAAGTATCCTAAATTGAAAGAACTACATTCATTATTATTTAATGATAAATTGAATGAAGATTTATTGCATGATGCGTTGGGAGATACCTTAGTTTGTTTGCGCTGTTTTTACAAAATGGTAATGAAGAAGGATATAAAAGATACCAACCCAGATTTAGATGATATTAGTCCCATTTTCAAAGTAGAAGACAAATGCTAACAAGTGCCAATAAAACTCCCAACATTTCCTTTTTATTTAATTTTTCATTGTATAATAAAAATCCCATAAGTGTTATAGATACAAGTGCCAACATTCCTGTAATTGCGGCAGATGTTGCAATTTTTTTCTTTTTGAATAATTCAGCAAATGATAAAGCATATATTAAGTAAAAACCCAAAGAAATAAGTAGATTATTTTTAGAATTATTTAAACTATATTTTTTTAAGAAATTAATCGCCATAGCCTCGGAAGCAACAACAGCAGCTACTATTAACCAAAACATATATATTATATCAATATATAATATATGCGTTCAAAGAGAAGGAAACGAAGGAGGAGAAAAACTCGGCGAAAACGCGGTCGTGGTGTAAAGGGAAGACGCAATCCACGAGCTCAAAAACGCCGTGACGAAGAACGTTTGGAGGTGGCGTGGGATGGTAAGCCTTATACGGCTAAAACCCCTATACAAGAAAAAAGAAAGACAGTAAAAAAAAGCAGAGGAAATTTGACATCACTTATGAGAAGAGATAGTGACAAATCTATTGTTACGTCGAGGGCAAGAAAACTATCGGCAGAGAATAAAAATAGGCCAGGAATTCTTCGTGATGAACTACGTCGTAAGGAAGATCACGCTCGGGTACAAGAAGCAGCCAAGGAATTAACCATAGGAGAATTTGAAAAAATGATTATTAAAAAGCCAAGTATTAAATTAGATGAAGCAATTTTAATATTTGAAAAAGCCCCCAAAGGACAAACATTGGAAGAGTTCGCTGAGGTGAGGATGCGCACAGCTAAGGGGTATCGTAATAAAAATAGAGAATTTTTTAATACTGCAAGACGAAGAACAGAACATATATGGGCGTCTGGAGCAGCAAATCTTCCAATTATGTCAGGATCTCTTAGAACTCGTCGTGGAAATGTTAATGATAATCGTGTTTTAGCCCTAAATCCACGTTCACGTTTCATCAAGGATACTTCAAATCTAGCATATTTTAATACAACGAGAAAAAAAAGAGGTGGTCGTAGATCACGGCGGCGTAGAAGACGTCGTCGTTCGCGCCGGCGCTAAGAACCGCAACTTAAACATTCAGGTTCTTGAACCTTTTTGGTTGGTTCAATGGTAAATTGTTGTGGGGCAGCTTTAGCCCTTGTTCGGAGATAATACATTCCTGTTTTCAACCCTTGCTTCCAACCAAAGAAATGAATAGCCGTAAGAACTTTATAATTGGGATTGGCAACCCATAAATTCAAACTTTGACTTTGATCAATATAAGCTCCTCTGTCTCTGGACATTTCAAGTATATGTTTCATAGGCATTTCCCAAACGATTTTATATTTATCACGAATGTGTTGAGGTATTTCCTTGATATGTTGTATACTCCCTTGATGTTTAATAATAGAATTTTTCATTTCTGTTGACCAAATCCCCATATCAATCAGTTCCTTCTGCATGTATTTATTAACACATACAAATTCCCCCGCCAATGTTCTTCTGACATATATAAGGCTGGTGAAGGGTTCAAAACATTCATTATTTCCCAATATTTGAGATGTAGATGCGGTAGGCATTGGTGCAACAAGTAAAGAGTTTCTAAGTCCGTATTCTTTGATTTTATTTTTGAGTACTCTCCAGTTATAACGCTTACTAGGGTGAACGTCCCATAAATCAAATTGTAATATTCCTTTGCTTGCGGGAGATCCCTTGAATGAGCTATATGCGCCACTTAATTTATGATCTAAATTATCGATTTCAGCTTTAATAGGTTGAACATTATCCAATAATTCTCTAATAACTTTATGATTATTGGGTGGACCATCGAGAATATATTCTCTACAATCTTTTTCCTTTTCTAAAAATTTCCAGTGTTTTTTCATTTTTCTAAGTTTTTCCATATTTTCATATCTTTCTTGTGCCATTTCGCAACTTTTTTCTAAGGCGGCGTGATATATTGTTTCAAAAATTTTAATATTAACTTCCTTAGCTTTTTCAGAATGAAATGGTATATCCATTTTTGCAAATGTGTCAGCTAATCCTTGAACACCAATTCCAACAGGTCTATGTAGGAAATTACTGAGTTTTGTTTTAGGTGTGGGATAAAAATTAATATCAATAACCTTATTTAGATTTTCGGTAATGACCTTAACAACCTGATGAAGTTCTTCAAAATTGTAATTTTTTTCGTCGTCGACAAACATAGCGAGTCCAATACTAGCTAGATTACATACGGCAGTTTGTTCTTTGTTGGAGTATTCAATTATTTCGGTACAAAGATTGCTAGACTTAATAGTGCCAAGATTTTGTTGATTAGATTTTTTATTACAAGAGTCTTTATATAACATATAGGGTGTTCCAGTTTCCATTTGACTATCTAAAATTTTAAACCACAATTTTCTGGCACTAATAGTTTTTTTGACAAGATCGGCACTTTCATATTTTTCGTATAATTTTTCAAAATCTTCGCCATAACAATCATAAAGTCCAGGACATTGATCTGGACAAAACAAAGTCCAATTAGCGTCTTCGTGAACTCTTTTCATAAATAAATCAGGTATCCAGAGAGCGTAAAAAAGATCTCTGGCTCGTTGTTCTTCATCGCCATGATTTTTTTTCATTTCTAAGAAACTTTCAATATCAGAGTGCCAAGGTTCAATATAAATAGCGAAACTTCCGTTCCGTCTCCCGCCACCTTGATCAACATATCGCGCAGTTCCATTAAAAACTTTTAACATAGGAACAATGCCATTACTAGTTCCATTAGTCCCACGTATATGACTTCCTCTTCCGCGTATATTATGAATATGTAAACCGATTCCACCCGCCCATTTAGATATTTCAGCACAATCAGATAAAGTTCTATAAATTCCTCCAATACTGTCATTTTCCATAGCAAGTAAATAACAAGAGCTACATTGTGGTCTAGGCGTTCCAGCATTAAATAAGGTAGGGGTTGCGTGAGTAAAGTATTTTTGGGACATAAGATTATAAGTTTTTTTAACTTTTGGCAAATTATTTCCGTGTATTCCAATAGCAACGCGCATCCACATATGTTGCGGGCGCTCAACAATGTCTCCATTAATTTTCATAAGGTAGGCTCTTTCAAGTGTTTTCCATCCAAAATAGTCAATTAAGAAATCTCTATCATAATTAATAAATGATTGTATTTCTTGAGAATTTTCAGAAACTATTTTATAAAGTTCATCGCTGACAAGTTGTGATTTTTTTCCGTGTACATCGGTAAATTTATGCAATTTTTCAACAACTTCCAAATAATTTTCAGTAGTTTTTTTTTGATGGTTAGAAATAAGTATTCTTCCAGCAAGAATAAAATGGTCAAAATGTTCAGCAGCCAAAGATGAACATTGTTGTGCAAGAAGTTCATCAATTTGGGCGGTAGATATTCCATTAAACAATTGATCAACAACTTTAATGACAATATTGGAATAATTAACGTTTAATTTATACTTAAATCTAGAATCATAAATCCCCAGATTTTTAATACGATTAAGAATTTTATCAAATAAAACAGGGACAACTTTACCATTTCTTTTAATAACATGCATTTCAATATTATCCATGATATAGTAATATAGGTATTAATTTTAAATTAAAATATGCTTTATATTTATAGATGGCACGTCGTGCTTCGCTTTTTATGAATTGCACTTTGGTATTGTTGGCGATTTTAGGAATTTTATTTATCTTATCAGGACATAGTCAAACATTTTTAAATAAAGAAGGATTTGTAAATATAGGAGATATTTCGCCAGGCGCCTATCCTGGAGAGGATGGTTTATTGGGCAGTGATTATCCATTATTAAAAACAAAAAAATGTGGTTTATCTTCAAATGGTGTTTGTAGTCGTTGTTCATTTGAAAAGAAAGTAAAAATGGGTGTTTATGATCAGGTGACAAATAATGATTTATATAAAGATACAGTAAATAATGGTTCAACATTTCCAAGTGAAATGACCTTTTATGGTCCAAGAAAAACCCCAGCACAAAGAGCGCCATATGGAATAGGAAGAGGTATGAGAGTAAATAAATGGAAATCAGTAGAAAATTGGAAGCCGCTCTTTTGTTAATTAGAACTTCCGTATTTAATATTTCTTAAACAAGTTTGATATATTTTTGCTTGAAAATTACAAAGATTTTTTTGTTTGTAATTTTTTTGTTTAAGACATTTAATATAATTAATATTAATTGTTTTGCATGGATTTTTTTTATTTGGCATTAATTTTTATAATATATTTAAGTTTAAATCATTTTTTAGTACGAATTATGCGGCGTCGCGAAATTCTCGCATTGCGTGACCTGCTGCGTGACCTGCTGCGTGACCTGCTGCGTGACCTGCTGCGTGTTCTGCTGCGTGTTCTGCTGCGTGTTCTTCTTTTTGGCCAGATGGCTCTCCTTGTTGTATGTGGACTTTTTCTCCAATATGATGCATTAACCATTTTTTTTCGGCTTTTTGATCTATTTTTTGTCGGATTTCTCAATTTCTTTTTTCTCCTGTCTTTCTCTATTTCGGCTTCAATAAACTTCTTTATAAACGCACCTCCTATCATATATAATATCATTAGAAATTAATTAGGTTCAATAAGTTGTGAATTATCAAATGATTGAGTTCTAATTTTAATTACGACATTTTTAAGATTAGGATCAGATTTTTTCTTAATTCTTTTCTTAGGTTTACGGTGTTCATATCCAGAAGTTCTTTCCTTAAGAATGATTTCCCAAATTTTTTTAAATGTTGGATTAGCAGAATTAAACCAATTTTTATTTCTGGTGACGAGTACACATGAATGTTCATCTAAATACCAAAATATATTTCTTACCCAAGTTAAATTATTATTTTCTTCAATACAATTATCATACCATTTTTCATATTGTTCTTTAGAACATTGAAATGGTGAATATTTATATAATGGACCATTTTGTGTATAAAAACATACAATAATTCCCTTAGCTTTTCCTTCTTTAGTAAAGGTAAAAGATCCATCTTTTTCAAAATCATCTTCAGATTCATACTCTTTAAATCTGGTTTCAAGAAAATCACATTCATCTAAATCGCAGCATTCCATTTGCATTTGCATTTGTGTCCAATATTCCTTTTTAGGTCTTCCATTAATTTCTCGGTTTACAATATTTTTAATTTCCAATAATCTTCCATATCTAGAATTATTTTTTTTAATATTTATTCCATCTGGTGATGCAGCTAAATATTCAATAGTTTTATGCTTAATGCAACCAAATTCTCCAATTTTGGTATTATACATTTTTTCGTAAAATATGGTGGATAAAGGTTCATATTTATGACCGTGATGAAAAGGTGAATTAATATTAATACTTTTTTTTTTGGCAAGATTAATAGGTTCGCATTTATTTAATATAAGTTCATTTTGTTTGCATTGAGATTTTTCAAGAGCTTTCCAAATAGAACTAGCGGTAAGATGGTTCCATCGGAACAAATACCATTCATCTTCTTTTTGTGCAGGTTGAGGAACATTTTGAAGATAAGTAAGTTTTGTAGTTAATTTTTCCACATCAGGTGTGGTAATAATGATAGATGTAGGGTATGATCTCAAAACACCAACAGTTTGAAAATAGTTAGTTATATTTTGTGATATTAATTCAGAAATTTCCTCAACAACGGTAGAATTATAAGAATTTTTAACAATTTCAAAAACCTCTTCATGAATAATGGTTTCATATTTTGGATCAGAAATGATAAGAGGATTATTATTCATAAAATCATGAATGATTGATAATATAAATTCTCCAAAATCTATAATATCAATAGTTTCTAATTCATTGATTGAAAACATTAATAATATATGTTTTTATTCTTTTAAATGTTTATCAATTTTTTTATTAGTCTTATTTTTAGTTTTTCTATTTTTTTTCTCAGACTTCCTTTTGTTTGGTGATCTCTTTTTCTTTTTATCAGATTTTTTTTTATCAGTTTTCTTTTTAGTTTTACTTCTAGAAGAGTTTTTTGGAGCTAAATTTCTCAATGTAGATCCTTTTTTATCAATTTTTCTCAAAACAAATTTTCTATTTTTTTCATTAAATGTTAATCCAGGTATATTTTTAATTGTTCCAGTTTCAATATCATAAACAACATCTTTTATTCTTTGAAGTTTTTTCCTTTCTAAACAGGTTCTCATATATTTTTTTAAAATCTTTTGTTCTTCTTCGGTCATTTTATATTTATCGTAAAAATTGCTTTCGGTATATGTATAAATTTTTTTGAGTTTAGTAGTTTTTTCTAACTTGCTCCAAGGTTTCAAAGTTTTTTTCTTATTTTGTTCTTGCTCCAAATATTTTTCAATATTGTCGGTTCCGCCCCTTTGAGAATCAATATTGGAATTTCTTTTCAATAACATTGATTGATAATTAATATTTTTCAATTGTATACATTCATCATCATTTTTTTTCTTTTTGGTGGGCATTATATAATATATAGTGAAATGTTTATATCTATTTATTATAGACTTAAAAGGGTTTTAACAAATAAATGGTTGGTTTATATATGAAGAAAATAATTAATATAAAAAAGAAAACGATAAAAAGGAAAAAAACGTTTGATCTAAGTTTTAACCATCAAAATTATATTAATCAATTATATCTTAATGAAGATTTTCCTGAGAAAAATACAATATTAAAGGAACTGAAAAAAAAGCTCCATAGCTATTTGGCGCAGGATAAGAAAAAGAATCGCCCATATGATGCAGAAAAATACATAAACATGGAAGAGCTTCTTCCTCTACTAGTTGCAAGCAAACTTCGTTGTCATTATTGTAAAAAAAATATAATGATGCTTTATAACAATATTCGTGAACCTTTGCAATGGACATTAGATCGTATAGATAATAGTAAACCTCATAATACAGATAATGTTGTAATAGCGTGTTTAAAATGTAATTTAGAACGCAGACGAAGAAGCGATACAAAATTTTTAATGAGCAAACAAATGAAAATTAAAAAAATAACTTAAAAAATATTACAAATAAATATTATAATGTCACAACCACCCCCACCCCCACCACAGCAGCAGCAAGGACCTCGTCTGGTTGACGTAGAGGTTAATAGTGAGAATGCAGCATTAAATTTATTGGTTTCGTTCCTAGGATTAGCACAGAGACGCGGTGCTTTTGGTCTGGATGAAGCAGCGAAGATTTTTGAATGTGTAAAGGTTTTTCAAAAGCCGGCTCTTCCAACAGAAAACCAGGTTTTAACACCAGTAGAGGAAACATATGAAGGAGATGATGAAAGCGCTACAGATTGTTGTGCTGCTGCTGCAGAAACCTCAGATTAAAGAAGAAAGAAGCGTCTCTTCTAATAGCCCAATAATATGGCGTAACCTTATGACTTATTTTTCGTTTCTTCAAAAAATACTGATCTAACCACAAATGAATGTTTAACATATCTTTTAGTAAAGCTAAAAGCTTTGTTATAAATCAATTTTTAAATTCCAATAGCGTAAAGATTTTGAATTTGAAGAGAGGTTGTGGGAAAGCCGCTGAGCGGACCACACTGCACTTTAAACCATATCCCAAAATAATCATGATTTCTTGCAATCCTTTTGCAAAAGTTAGGATCCGGAACGCCACAGGGAGGTGCTGTTCCAGAAGAGGTTAGAGGATTAAAATCATTTAATCCAAGTCTTTCAAGTAAATACCAGTTTGATGGAGGATCATCGTAAGCTCCATAAATATCAATGTGTTCGGTTGCTAAAGGGACTGCAGTAACTTCAATAAATAAAGTAATTTTTTTGGGTTTCACGAACGAAGATATCCAATTTCCAGCGGCAGCGTTAATCGGGAATGTAGTCGTAATTGTGGCAGTTTTTTCAAGATTTGTTTGCCAAAGAGTTTTAAGCCAAGGACGACCCGAAGGATCATAAAGATTATTATTTAATGTTGATGTATTTGATAATAGATTTGTATTTATGGTTTCAAGCCAAGGTTGAAGCGCAGTAGCATTATAAAGATTATTATTAATAGAAGTGGTGTTGGAACTTGTGGTAGAGGTGTTGGTACTTATTGCAGATGTATTGGTGCTTGTATTAGAGGTGTTAGTGTTAATGGTAGATAGAATATTATTTCCATTTATAATTTGGTTTTTAATATCAATTAAATTTTTAGAATTATCTAAATTACTACCAGATATATCATTTAATAAATTAATTAAATTTTTAGAATTATCGGAAAGAAGAATTTCAATATCATCAGAAACTGTTTGCAATAATTCCTTAGATTCGCCAGTATTATTAGAAATATCAGTTAATATATTTAATTCGGCACCATCTCCACTTTCTTCTTGTATATTATTAGCTTCTTCTAATAAAACAACTATTTCTTGTAAAAATTGTGTTGGAAGCCATACATCATCACTTCCTATTCCAGGAGGTCTTGAATTTTGATATAGTAGTTTTTTATTAAGTTCAGCAATTCCCATTTCTATTGTGGTATTATTTCCCAATATAGAGATTAAAGTATTATTAATAATATCTTGTTTTTCTGTGGTGGCGCCGGAGATATCAAAGAAAGTATTTAATTTAATAAGTTGTTTTGTAGGTTCCCAATCATTAGATTCAAGTATTTTATTAGTTTTTTCAGCATTTATTAGCATATTTCTTTCAAAATATTGATTGTTATTTGTCATATTAATAACAAATAAAATATTGTGTTTAAATTAACAAAAAAAGAAAAATAATTAATATAAATGAGAAAAAAAGAACTAGTTTGGGGCGATGGAACAGGCGTTGAAAGAAGTTTACCACGTACAAAGGAGGAATTAACAAAAAATTCAGCAAAAGAATATAATGAAGAAGGAAAATTCGTTGTTCCAGATAATAAAATAAATAATGAAGAAAAAATGGATCAATTTTTGAAAGCAAATGCAACGACAGAAGATTATATGGAAGAGAATCAATTTATCGAAGGTTTTGTTCAAGATAATGATAGAGATTTGGTAAATAGTCGTCTTTCAGAAAGAACATTATTTTCAGATGGTTGTAAGAATCCATTTATGATAGATTCAGATTATTCTCGTGATATAGATATGGCAAGTAAATATATAAAATTTGGAAAAAAGTAATTAAAAAGTAAAATTTAAAAAAGTTAATGACAAGTAAATACTCAACACAGAATGAATTGTTGCTAAACAAATTATTAAAGTTTTATAATAAGGATAATAATTTACAAAAGATTTTAAATATAATAAACGGCGAGGGAAAGATTTCTTTGAGATTAATAGATTGGTTTACAACAAATTACGCAAAAAAAAATTTCATAGTTTATCCTATAAAAACAAGAGAAGTTAATAGACGTTTTAAGGTTTATGTAGATTATAAATTAAAGTTAAAAGCATATTCAAAGAGAAGATTTGATCCTTTTTGTAGATGGGAGCGCATAAATATTCCATATAATAATGATTGTCATGTTCAAACAACAATAGGACAATTGAATTTTTTTAAATGGGCTTTAGAAAATAAGATATTAGACTATATAAACGAAAATTATGATAAGATTGAATCGGATATGAATTCTCGTAATTCAACGGCTCGTCATAAGGTAGTTGAAAAAAATAAGACACGCAAAAAGAGACAAGAGTTATCAATTTCAGCAACAAAAAGTATAAAAAAGGAAGATGTTGAAATAACAGTTACTTTTAATTAATATTATCTTCTTTTGGGGGAAAATAAGTTTTAAAATGTTTTTCTATTTTTTGTAAGGCAGGTTTACAATTATAGTGTGTGGCAATATAGATTCCAGATATAAATCCAAAAATAAATTCTAACATATATCTATATATGAGATTAGATTTAGCTTATGTAATAGGTTTAATAATTTTTATATTTTTTTGTTATCTGGCAACATATAGAACAATAGAAAGATTTACAATGAAAAGCCAAAAAGATTTTATAAATTCCGAATATAAATATTATAAAAAAAGGAAAGAGGATATGGAAAAACAAAGATCAATGGCAATAAAATTTCCAGAAATGGATAATTTTTATAGATATGAAAGGCAACGTCCATTGGGCGAACAATTGGTTTTAGATGTTATGGCAGAGGGTGCAGCTGGTGCTGGAAGTAGTGAAGTAAAACGTTTATCTTCTCAATGCGCAGCCATTAAAGATTGTGCAGGTTTAAAAAA
>Ga0310344_10003288_pt1 | contig 12077 bp, 21 predicted proteins | sample HC15DNA20200_MG_FD_203801 | JGI IMG/M metagenome (GOLD analysis project Ga0310344, IMG submission 203801) | Marine microbial communities from station ALOHA, North Pacific Subtropical Gyre - HC15-DNA-20-200_MG | ecosystem: Environmental > Aquatic > Marine > Oceanic | place: Pacific Ocean: North... | reverse complement strand
CTCTTTTAGATTAGATAACATATCTAGTATAGGTATTTGATATTTCTCTGGGAATAATCCAAAGACTAATGCTCTTAGCTTAGGTATATCTTGTAATAGATTGGGGTTTATTGTTTGATAATGTTCTAAGAAATGTATAGTTTCCATGGTCTCTACCTGGTCTGGTAGTTCAGGAGTTAGATTGAAAGCTGAAGATAAATGTTCAGCTATATTGCTGAGCTTTGTATCTTGTATATCTCTAGTGTTATATTCAAATGGTAAGAATGCACATCTAGCTTTGAGTGGGTCTGATAATCCCTGGTCCTCGTTCATAGCACATATAATGACACTGCCTTTAGGCAGGTGTCTTCCTCTTAATGTGCCTTCTCTTAATAGTGTAAGTATACTAGCATGTAAATCTTCTTTGGCTTTATCTAATTCATCAAAGAAAAATATGCTAGGTTTATCTGTCCACCATGCTGGTTTAAGATAACTTAATGCTTTTGTTTCTTCTATGTATCTTGGATAGCCTAGTATCTCATCAGCTTGTTCATGTTGTAGTAGTATCTTTACTACTGGTAGATTTATAATCTTACTTAATTCATTTTGAATCCAGTATGTTTTGCCGGAACTTGTTTTACCTACTAGTACAGGTACTCGTGTAGATTCTAGTCCAGCTATTTGTTGTAGTTTCACCAAGTCAATGGCAATTTCTTTGGATATGTCCATGGGTTATGTCCTCCTCTTCTTCTTCTTCAATCTCCCAGTCTTCATCTTCCTCGTCATCAGGTTCCCATTCTTCTAATGGTTCATCTGTTAATGGTGTATATATTTTACACATTATTTAATTACCTCCAGTAACATGTATACGTTCATGCCTAATATAATACCTATGAATAGACTCATTATCATGAGACAATAAGCATTGATTTTATCCATGTGGTTTTGTTTACAGTACCAATTATTCATATGTCTCCTCCTTCTAAGTCTAATCTCATGTCATTGTTCCATAGTATAGTGATTAATTGTTTCTTAGTTAAGCTCATGTATCCTTTGATACATGCTTCTTTTAATGTGTTGTATCTTTTATCATCAATAGTAGTTAGTTCATTGACATGAAGTGTTTCAAATAATAGAGTTGCTAAGTATTCATGAGAATATTTAGTGACTAGTTTTTTTATTTGTGTATCAGATACATTCATTGTGTCCTCCTATCAAAGCTATCTTCTTAATACAATAGCACTTGGTGTTTTATTTTAGTGAATCCCTGTAACGTGTTGTTGTTACAGGGATTTTGATTCAAGGTTATCTTAGGTTATACAAGCTGGATATTGTTGAGCTTGTATCTTGATTTTGAGTGCTTGAATCTAATGAATTGAATCTATCAATTGCTTGATTGATTTCATTTGTTAGTTGAGCGTGAAATGATACTACATTGAATTCATGTCTATCATGTCCGCCATTCCTGGTCTGTGCTAATTGACCAATGTATTTGTTCATGCAGAATCTGATTGAATTCAATGATGAGCTATCAATACCTGTGGCTAATCCTGATACGCCTGTTCCAGCTTCTATTTCGTGTAACAGGTTAGTTTCATATTCAGGATGTGCTACCCAACCTGATATGTTCAGGTTGTTGATGCCTGGTATTTTTAATGTTCTATCAGTTTCAATGTCACCATCTTCATATACTAACCATTCAAAGTTGGTGTCTGATAGGTTGAAGTGTAACTCTGGATTTTCAGCGAGTTCTCTTGAACTTAGTTTGAAACCTGGTCTTTTTGGATTTCCCATAGTTTCTTGGTGTATGAGCTTTGATGTATCATCTATGATGCTACTTATAAAGCTACATGGTGGAACCCATGCTGAGAATTCTGGTTCGGATATCCATAAGTCTTGTTGTCCTACTACTTTGTTTGTTTGTATCTTCTTCTGTAGTAGTACACCAAGTTCATTTGGATATTCTTTCCACTCATTTTCATCTGGCATGAACTTGTTATCAAGTTTTACATTTGTAATGTCTACTTTATAGAATACATTACTTGTGTTGCCTTGATGTGTTTGTTCTAGTCGCATAACCTATTCTCCTTGCCTGTAACCCTGGCTTATGTGAGGGGATTAATCTCTTGCAAACCTAAGAAAGGCAAACAAGAGCAAAGCTACAAAAAAGCCTGAGGACAGGACTCCAGCCGGGGGGTGGGGGGGCTGGAGTCCACTTACTTCTTTTAGGAGGTTTTAGCAGATGTTTTAGGGTTTGTATCTGCTGGTGTGTATTTTAGTATGTTGAAGTCTGTGAATTCGTCTGCACCTACTTCTTTTGGGGCATATATATTGTAGTGTGTTTTGCCCTTAGTGACCTTATTTGAGATGTAACATTTAAGTTGTTTCCCATTTATGGTCATTAATACAATATGTGAATAGTTTGTTGCATCTTTTTTGTATGCAACTCCAACTATTTCAAATGTGTCTTTTTGTTTAGGCATGTGCGCCTCCTAGAATTTATACTCTATGATAAACATAGGCACATCTATTAACGAGCAGATTTTTAACGAGCGAAGCGAGTACTTGAATATTTAAACTCGGGCCCGGACTTGTGGCCCAAAAAAGGGGTTGCGGGCCTCTTGGCGGAGCAGCTTGCTGCGGAGCCCCCCTGGACATGCCATAGCCCTCCTATATATATATAAATATTGACCAGAATTTATACTAGTGCCCATAAATACCCAGTAAGACCCCGTAGAATATACTAGATTTAGGTAATAAATAATGTAATAGTTACGGGTACTTGTAAAACCGGACTAGTTATACCCAGTAGTACTGTATATTTTTGTTAATATTTTGTAAATAATTGTAAATTACCCCTTGACAAACAGGTTTCTCAGCTATTATACTGTATATACGGGTACTAGTTAATACTACGTAGTTTAAACAGGGATATGGATAGCAAACGCGTTAGCGTTTGCATAACTAGAGAACAGGAAATAACTGGTTATGAACATATCTACTAAAGAATATAACAAATTAAGACATTATTGTATAAAACATGCTACTAGATATGGCTTCTCTATACAAGACTGTGATGATATTCTCCATGATTCTCTGTTAAAAGCATTAGAATCTGAAGAAACAGTTGACTTATATAAACTTATATGGAAAACTATTGGCAAGTATAGAGAACGAAGACATAGAGAAGGTAAAAGACAAGTACCATATCAAGATAATAAGGAGAGAGAATGAATAAAACTTTAATGAATCTATTCCCTGACATACCCCTGTATGAAAACAAGATAGTGGCCTTCTTGGAGACATGCTATAACTATGCATGGAGTCAAAGAGCCACAGCTAAAGAATTGGGTATAAATCATAAGACAGTAAAAAACATATTAGAGAGTGTCAAAGACACTCCACAATATCATGCCTTTGTATCTAAGTTAGAAATTCAAATAAAGAACTTTCAAGACCCGGTTTTTCAAAACAAGATATTTGATAGATATGAAGAGACTCTTGTAGACCTAGAAAAAAGAATAAAGATAGCTGAAAAGTCTAATGATAAGTCCTCTATATTACAGTTATTAAGGTTAAAGACCACTGTATTAAAAGACCAACTTAAGGCGAGCATGATACACTATACAAAACAGGATACACAACAAGAAGTTGTAGATACGATAGCTAGTTTAGCTAATGTAGCTTGGGAGGATGAGAATGACAAAGTCCAATAAACTAGGTAGTACACCTTTAAAACAAGCTCCTGATATGATAAAAGAATTAAATAAAACTGGAGGTAGATACACCCCTATATGGGTAGAAGCTCCTCCGGCTTTAGCTGTGCCTGATAAACAGTTAAAACGAGAAATAACAAAGCCTAGAAAAACTAGAAAAAGGAGGACTAATAATGGCTAGAAGAAAAAACCCGACATTGAGCCCATTTGGTGTATCTAAGAAAATAGTAAAAAGTACAATGTCAAAGAAGAAGAAGAAGAAGACTCAGGATAAGAAAGGTAGTATAGTAGATAACCTTACACCTGTTACGGCAAATTACGAAAAAGTGAGTGCTAAAGGTACTAAAGGTACTAAAGACAAAAGACTAGCAAGTGCTAAAAAGAAACATAGTATTCTAAAGCAAGCTTACGGAACAAAGGGAGGCTTAGACTCAATAAGAAAGCCTGGAGCTGGGAGAAGAGCTGCACTTACATTAGGTGAAGCGGTTATATCTCTTGCACCTGTAGGAGCGGCTGCTGCTGCTTATAAATTTAGAGCACCACTAATGTCAGCTGTAAAAGCTGCTGTAAAGGTTAAAAGAGGTGGTACAGTAGGTAAAAAAGGTGGATTAGGTAAGAAAAGAACAAAAGGGCCTAAAGGAAAAGGTAGTGCTGTTTCACGAAAAGATAACAATACTACAAGAATAAAGAAACAGGATACTACTAAGAAGAAATCTAAAGATTCAGTTATTAAAAAAACTACAAAAACTGCTAAAAAGGTTATTGCAGCAGTTAAAAAGAAGCTTACACGTAAAAAAACAAAAAAAGGTAAGAAGAAGTAATGCCAAAAGTAGGGAAGAAAGAGTATCCTTATACAAAAGCAGGGATTAAAGCAGCTAATAAAGCACAGAAAAGACAAAAGAAAAAACAATCTAAGTCCAAGAGACGAGTATATAGATAGGAGGATTATCTATGTTTGGATGGATAAAATTAATAGATTTTTTACTAGGACTCATGGGTAAATTAAAACTACAGAAAAAGATTAAAGTAGCAAATGAGTTAAAACTAGAATCATTTAAATTACACAAAAGAAAATTAGAAAGAGAGGCATTAACTAAGATAGGTGAAAAAATTAGTAATATCAGGGATTATCTTAATAAGCCTTAGTGGCTGTTCAGCATGGAAATTCTGGACTGCGGTAGAAGATACTAATATGTATAGCGGACCTGAGTGTCCACCTGTACCAGAATGTAATATAAAAGATAGTATAACGGAGGATGATTTAAGATGTCTTGCTAAGCAAAAACAAGCTTATAAGACGTGTATATGGGTACATGAGCAAGCGTGGGAGTTTTTTAAGAAATGACCTTGAGGCGGAATGCAAGAGATTGCTAGCCAGTGCAAGGGCTACATTACAGAGCAAGGCCTGGATAGAGTTTAGTTTCTATTTCTGGGGCCTGGTTCTGGTGTGGTTGATATTATTATGAACAGAGATTGGTGGTGGAAGGATGAGAAGATGTTGGCACTATGGAGAAAAATCCATAGTATGACAGCTGAAGAATTCCAACAATTTGATAAAAAGGTAATAGAGGAGTTAAGATACTGGTATGGGAATATTTTCTTTTTTAAGCCATATCCTGCACAAGAGTCTATTCTTAACGATAATTGTTTTAGTGTGTATGTACATGGTAATAATAGTAGTGGTAAGTCTTATGCTTGTGCTGCTAAGACAGCTTACAATGTAATAGGTTGGAACCCTAATTATGATATAGTTAAACCAAAGTATGGAGATAGAATCATTTGGGCATTTAGTCCCTCGTTTGACATACAAAGAACTTCTAGTCAAGTTCACCTGTTCAGTACAGATACTTCAAGTGATATTGGATTATTGCCCTCTATTGAATCTATTGAGAAACGTGGTGGTAAGGTTGCGTGGGGTAAGAATAGATGTTTAGATTTTGTAAAATTCTGGGATGGTACATTGTTAGAATTTAAATCAGCTGAAATGAAAACACAGAACTTACAAGCTTCTGGTATTGATTTCTGTTGGTTTGACGAATGTCCACCACAGAATATGCATGATGAGATTCTAGCTAGATTGCTTAGAAAATCTGGTAAGATGGCTATGAGTTTTATTGTTGAAGATACTATGAGTAATTATATAGTACAAGATATCTATGGTAGAAATGATGAAGATGAAGATACCTCATTTCATTTTATAGATGTATATGATAATCTGTCTTTGGAAAAAGATACTATAGAAAGATATAAGAAAAGATTTACTGAGTCTGCAATGCATTGGAGATTTAGTGAAGGTGGTAAGTTCCAGCTACAACCTAAGGGAGCATTAGTTTATCCTGATTTCTGTGAACAACATATAGTTGATGATTTAGTAGAACAGTATGACCCTCTTAGAACTTTATGGAGAAGTTGGGATATGGGATTTGTAAGACCTGCTTGTGTAGGTTTTCAAATAGATAAGTTTAATAGAAAGAATGTCTTGTTTAGTATCATGGGACATAATACTCAATTAACAGATTTTATAGACGAGGTGGACGGATACTGTGCTGAAATATTACCTGGAGTTGTTGAAACGATGGATATACTCCCACATGATGCTAATAGAAAATATGATGTATCTCCTCATAGTGCTATTGATGTATTTAGGAATAAGGGTTTAAGAAGTGTGGAAACTATATATGTAAAGAAAGAAGCTAGTTATAATCAAATAAATGAAGAACTAAAAAAATTTACTAAAGGAGAACCCATGCTACGGTTTGATAGTCATTACTGCTCATTATTAATACAGACTTTAGCAGCGTATACCAGACATGAAGAAACAGGTGTACCAAGAAAAGATAACTATTTTGAACATGTATCAGATGCATTTAAACTAGGTTGCTTTTATGTATCCAAGAGGTTACACTCTAGTGGTATAGATGAACCAAAAGAACCTAGTTATTATAACATAAGACTGGGTGAGGAGCGTAGAACGTTACAATGAAAGAGCAAGATATATTAAGATATTATAACTATATCAGCAAAGAAGCTGAAGATGGTTTTGTTGGTACTCGTAAAGATTGGAATGAAAACATGAGATTCTATATGGATGAGTATGATTTTGACAATAAGCTAAGTTGGCAAACTAAGATTAAAGACCCTATTGTGGATAACTTAGTAGTAAGACTTAGTAACTTTTTTGTTAGAATACTAATGTCTAGTGATAATAAATACTTTACTATAGAACATCCCAATCAAGCTATAGCTTCCGGATTAAGCAGTCTAGTAGAAGCTGTATTAAAAACTAATAAGTTTCCAGCTGTATTTGGGGATGCACTAAAGATGAGTTTATTAACATCTCCTTATATTACAAAGGTAAGTTATAATTATAAATTAGAAACTTATCCTACCTATAATCCTGAAAAAGAAGATTACGGGACTACAGATGAGATTGTAGGTAAAACAGAAATTAAACACTGTGACCCATTTGGTATAAGACTAGACCCTAATGGTGACCAGTATATTATAGAAGTTAAAGAAGTTGATATGGGTGACTTTATAAATATGGCCCAAGTCAATAAATGGAAGAATGCAGAGAAAGTCATGAGAAATCTGCATAGACAAAAAGACCCTGACCAAGGGTTGTATAGACCTACTGTTAAACTAGATTATGTTTATAGTAGAATCATGACAAATGAACAAGGAAAAATACTAGATGAGAATGTTCACTTTATTGTTGCCAATAAAGAGCATGTCGTCTATTACGGTAAAAATATTTTACCAAAAGGTCAGTTCCCTTATGTAGTAGGATTTCCTATGAAAGTACTTAAGGGTAGATATGGCAGAGGATACATAACAAAGCTGAGGTCTTTGTTAAGTTCTTATGTTGAATCAATGAACCTGTTACTTGATGCCTTTACGCTAAATACACTGGGAGTGTATGAAGTAGTTACTAATAATATAGAAACCGGTAAAGCACACTTATTTGGCTCAGTAGTACCAGGTAGACTGTATCCAGTCACTTCAACGGGAACCATCAATCAAGTGTATAACAATGCGGTGAATCCAAACGCCACTAATCTCCTATTTGTACTAGACAGGCTTATCCAGAATAGGTCGTTCCAAAACGAGTTTTTCCAAGGACAGCCTACACAAAAAGGAAGACCAACTGCTTCAGAGATATCTCAAAAGAGTCAAGAAACTAATGCCTTTTTTGCGGATATAGCAAATGAGATAGAGAGAGGAATAATAGAACCTACTCTTGAATTGTTACTTCATACAGAGTTAATCTATATGAATGATGAATCTCATTTTGATTATGCTAATACCCTGGAAGATACTGAAGCTTTAAATATACTGAAAGTAATGAGCTTTAATGAGCGTATAGAAGCTATTAAAGATGCTACTTTAACAGTTAGGGGTATATCTGGCAAGGTATTAAAGATGACCAATTTCAATAAATTGATGCAAATCATAAATGTAATTGGCAATATGCCTCAAGTTGCACAGGCGCTAGACCCAGTTAAATTTGTTCAAAGGATATTTGAATCATTTGATGAGAATCCTGGAGACTTAATTAATATGGATGCTCTAGCAAATCAAGGTGTGCCTGGTGCAATGCCAACGGGTGGAGAAGCTGGACCTACACCAGGTCAAGAACAGCAGTCACCAGAACAATTAATGGAGGTTTTGAACAATGTCAGAACAAGAACAGAACAATAGCACAGAAACACTAGAAGAAGATGCTAGAATTCAAATTAAACCAAAAGATGCAACTGAACAGTTGTTACCTGGAGGTAAGAATGTAAATGAGCTTTCCAATGAGGAATATGCTACATATACATCAAACATGGTTAAAGCAGATAGACTGTATGCAGAGCATACTAAAGGTTTAGTTGAAGGAGACCGTGAAGTATTTGATGCTTTACTTCTTGCAAGTGATAAAAGTCTTGGAGTTGAGGAACGCTTTGAATATGCACTAAATAAATTCAAAGGTGTCAAGGGTACACAAGAACAAGAAGAGACTAAAGCAACAGATAATAAGGAAGTTCCACCACAAGGGAACATGGAAACCAGCGGTAGAAATACTGTTGATTCACAAAATAAATTGGAGCCTGAGAATGATTCTCCACTTGGGGATAATGACGATTATTTCAAATTCCTTGAGCAGAGATTCAAAGAACAGACTACAATAACAAGAAACAAAAATAAATTAAATTAGGAGGTAGGTAATTATGCCACAAGGAGCAATAAGTTATTTAAATGAGAGTGATAGACTTGCCAAATTAAAGATGGACAGTGATATCAGATTTCAAGCAGGTAACATGATGCAATTTAGAAACCTGGCAAAACCTATTAAGGCGTTTGGAAGACACAAAGGTTCAACAGTGGAGATTGAAAAGTATCAAAAGCTTACAAAAGCAACAAGTACTATTTCTGAGCTTCAAAGTTTGCCAATGAATAAACCAAATGTAGGTTATGTACAGGCAACAGTAGCGGAATATGGTAACGGTGTATCTTATACCAAGAAATCGCAGACTCTAGCAGAATACAGTGTTGATGAAACACTCAAGAAAATTCTAGCTATGAACGTTGCGGAATCTATGGACCAGGTAGCTGGAACTGAATTCCAAACTTCTGATGTATTCTATACTCCAACCAGCTCATCAGCTGGAACATTGGATAAAGATGGAACAGTATCAACAGGTGCAGGTGCAGCTTTAGGTTCTGCTCACATCAGAGACATTATTAGAAATTTAAAAACTGATAATGTACCAAAATGGGATGGTAACAGTTATTTAGCTGTACTATCAGCATTTGCAATGGCTAAGATGTTTGAAGACTCTACAACAGGAGGCATCATAGACATTCATAAATATGACCAACCAGCAACTCTTATCAATGGAGAACTCGGTTCTTACTTTGGTATGAGATTTGTTGAAGAGAACAACGTTCTTTCCAACACAATAGGTGGGTCAGCACACAATGGTGAAGGTATTATCTTAGGATTTGAACCAGTAGTTGAGGCTTTAGTAGAGCCAGAAGCTACTATGGTAGAATCTTGGGATTTCAATAGATTCACTGGTATCGCATGGAACGCATTGACAGGGTTCAAAAAAGTTTGGACTAATTCAACTGACAGTGAATACCATATGGTAAGAATACATTCAAATGACTAGTTATAGGAGGTAATTAACAATGGCGTTTAACAGTAAGATACAATTTGCTATAATTCCAGTCTCAGCTGACCTTGATGGGTCAACTGCTGATGATTTTACTTGGAAAGTTAATCATCCTATAGTAGTTCATAGATTTGAATTTATAGTACAAACAGCTGTAGTTGCAACATCTACTGCACCAGTAGTCGCTTTAGACTATACTGATACAGTAGGAAGCGTATCTAGAGCTGAAAAAGTAACATTAACAGTTCCAAACACTACAGCAGCTGGTGTTACAATAGAAGCGGATTTAACTCCGTTCTTTGTAGCTGATACTGATATCTTACACTTTGAAAGAAAAACTCAAGGTGCTGGAGGTACTACAGCTGGTGATGGGTATTACGTAGTTTATTATGAAGTAATCCCAGATAGTAATGGAGTTGCCTAAAATATGTGGTATAGAGTGCATTTGAATAGAATACACTTTAACCCATTGGATAAAGAGGGCAAGATTGTAAGGGTCTTGTCCTCTGGACCTACATTTAATGTAACAACTGAAACAAATGTTGAAGTAGAGTTGTTATATATGCTAGCAGAAGAAAATTCTGAGTTAATGCGGTTTATTAATGCATGGACTGAACAAGATAATTCATGGTATCAATTAATTGTTACTAAGTTATCAGATATGTCTAGAGCTGGTTTTACTGGTAAATTAAGTGTCTTTAGTTATAAAGGTTATGTACTGTTTCAAAGAATTAAAGGACAATTACAATTTGAAACTAAGTATATGAATATAGGTGAACTAAGTGCATATAATTTACAATCAAGAGATGTACAAGAAGAAGTAAGAAATAAATCCTGGCATACCGTTCCGGATGGTGAAAAGGTAGGTCAAGATTGGGTGGAAAAAAATGGAGGAGACCAAAGGGCAGATAAACGACAATACTGGCATGCAGATTAACCTTAGGTGGTTTCTGCAGATAATGGCAGCAGTTGCTATAGCAGTGTGGGGTTATTTTGGATTAACAGAGAGAATAACTTTTTTAGAACATGAACAAGAACTGGGTAAGATACAACAAAGTATGAACTCAGAATTTAGAATTAAATGGCCTAGGGGGGAACTAGGTGCATTACCTGATGACGCAGAACAGAATATGAGATTAGACATGGCAGAAAAACAAATGGAAAAATTAGAAGATAAAGTAGAATCAATGTATGAATCATTACAGGAGTTAAAGTATGGCAAGAAGTGAGTTTAATTATGATAGAAGTAATGTTGTTACTAAAGTTAAAAGTATCATAGGTAGAAACTTCAGTGGTATAGATGACGTTATAAAAGACTTAATTAATGTAGCTGTAGAATTAATGGGTAATACGGTGCAGTCAGTATATGATGAATCTGTATATACACATACTATATCTAGTGGTGAAGTTAGTGCTAAAACAGATGAATATAACTTACCTACTAGAGTTAAAGTAATATTAGATGCTTATTATATAGATGTAAGTTCTACTGATGAAGTTTACTACCCCATAGATATTCGTAGTCCTATAGAATTTGATGAAGGAAGTCAAATAATAGGTGGAATGGGTAGACCAAGTTTTAACTATTCAAGTGATACTATTACATTTGGACATAATTATTCTACTGGCAATGCTAGTAGAGCAGATTATACAGGTATACCTAGATTAGGTTATAGAGTAGGTAATACATTTCACGTATATCCTAGGCCAGGAAGTAGTGAACAAGATAATAAGATAAGATTAATGTTAGGCTTATTTCCAGCAGAATTACAAGCTGATGGGGATAGAAATACAATAACTAAAAACTATCCAATGGCTTTAATTACATATGTATGTGCGTTATTCTGGTCTATGCATATGAATGATATGCAAAGAGGAGCACAAGCATTAGCAACGGCTCAGTTACTATTAGCTAGCTTTGCTAAACAAGATGAAGTTAATAAATTGGTTAATATAACCATGAAATTACCATAGGAGGGGATATGGCAAACGCAATTTATCCAAAAGCAAAAGAATCATTTTTAAAGGGAGAGATTGATTTAGTTGATGATACTATTAAAGTAGCTTTAGTAGATACTGGCACTTATACATATAATGTAGCGCATGATTTCTATAATGATTTATCTGGAGTACTTGGTACACCGGTAGCATTAGCTAGTAAAACTGTAACATCAGGGGTATTTGATGCAGCTGATGCAACATTTAGTACACCAACTGCTGG
>Ga0310344_10003287_pt1 | contig 12080 bp, 9 predicted proteins | sample HC15DNA20200_MG_FD_203801 | JGI IMG/M metagenome (GOLD analysis project Ga0310344, IMG submission 203801) | Marine microbial communities from station ALOHA, North Pacific Subtropical Gyre - HC15-DNA-20-200_MG | ecosystem: Environmental > Aquatic > Marine > Oceanic | place: Pacific Ocean: North... | reverse complement strand
GTAAGGGTAATGCCGGCGAAAACAATACCGACAGTGAATCGCGCATGCACCAGTAGTCACCAGTAATGCTCGGCCTTGATATTTGTGCAATAAACCGGGTGCCAGTTGGGCATCACGTTCGGCAACAGGATCGGATGTGAATCCGGGTACCGATTCAAATTCTTCTTGGACGGGAAGAATTTGTCGTAGCAGTGGATCCGAGGGATCGTTGGGAACAATACGTTCCACGTACGGCATGGGAGCAAACAAGGGGAACAGGCTGACAGCTCGCTCAGCAGCTTCTCGCCAACTCTGCGGTAACTGCAGTTTCTGGCAAAGTTCAGCGGGATTACGAATGGCTGTTTTCAGGACCGTTTGCCACCGTGGTGTTGCTGTTGTACTGGTATTTGACGGGGATTGCGTGGCCCGGTCTTTGATGCGCGAGTTGAGTTCCGTCGTAGTGACCATGTTGTTGAGTAAATTACGGGTTTATCTAGAGCAGGCAAAGCGGTACATTCGAACGAAAGGCGTCATCATTGAATGACAGTAAAAGGATTCTAGATTAAGCGTTAGCTGGAAATAAAGAGCAGATTGAGTCAGATCTTGCTCGTGTCAATTGAGTAACAAGAGGAAAGAATAGCCGTGCCTTCATATAAGACAAGCGACTTTCGTAAGGGTCTTAAAGTTCAAATTGATGGTGATCCGTATCTCATGATCGAGATGAACTTCGTCAAGCCTGGAAAAGGCAATGCCATGTACAAGTGCAAGTTGCGGAATCTAATTCGCAACACGGTCTTGGATAGGACCTACAAGGGTGGAGAATCGCTGGAAGCGGCTGACGTGGAAGAGATTGGTACCCAGTATCTCTATCGCCAGGGTGATACGTTTGTTTTCATGGACAATTCGACTTACGAACAGTATGAGTTGTCGTCTGATCAGGTTGATGACAACTGGAAATACCTGAAAGAGAACTTACCTTGCTCGATGATTATCTACAACGGTAACCCCATCACCATGACGCCTCCGAACCATGTTGAGTTGAAGGTTGAATATTGTGAACCGGGTGCCAAGGGAGATACTGCCACGAACGTTACCAAGCCGGTTAAGGTGGAAACAGGTGCCGAGTTTATTTGCCCCGCCTTTATCGATATGGGGAACGTGATCAAGGTAGATACCCGAACGGGCAATTATGTCGAACGTGTCAGCGTCAAGTAACGACTGGTTTGTTCCATGGTCTACCTAGTGGCAATCAACGGGTTAGACGCAGGATGCGTATTTGAGCTCCAGCAAGGATGGACGACTGTCGGGCGCCATACCGATTGCCAGATTGTCTTGCCCTTGGATTCTGTGAGTCGCCATCATGCGGTGATACGAATTGATGGTGACCAGGTTCAGTTGGAAGATCTTGGTAGCAGTAATGGTACTCGCCTCAATGATTGCCCAGTGGAGACACTGGTTTCACTGGTTGATGGTGACCTGATCCGATTTGGGCAGGTCGATTTCCGTTTCCAGCATACACCCCCGGTTTCCGCAGAAACCTTAGCGGCGGACAGCGTTCAGACCAGGTCTCTTAATCCTGAAAACCAACTGGTAACTGGCGCAATGACCAATGACGATGCTGAGGCGCATTATTCCCCGGTAGCGACACCGGACATGTTGCGGTTGCGGGCGCGCTTACTGAGTCGCCTCCGTGCCTTCTTTGAATCACACGAGTTTCTCGAGGTGGAAACACCACTGGCCTCGGCAGATACCACCGTTGAACGACACATTGAACCGATAGGAGTCACCATTCACGGAAGGTCCTTGTGGCTGCAGACATCCCCCGAGTTTGCCATGAAACGACTGCTTACCAGTGGTTTGCCGGCGATCTACCAGGTGACCCGGGCCTTTCGTGATGAGGAACTAGGAGCTCGCCACAACCCCGAATTTACGATCGTGGAATGGTACCGATCAGGCGACACCATGGAACAAGCAATGGATTTCTTGTCGGAGTTGTGTCAGCACGTTTTGGCGACAGAAGAACCAGAGCGATTAAGCTACCGTGAAGCTTTTGAGCGGCACCTGGACTTAGATCCATTTGCAGTTAAGGACCGGGTCTTGTTACAACGGATTGCGGCCCTCGATATTAACCCGCCTGACGATTGGCGCAGCATGGACAAGGACGGCTGGTTAAACCTGTTGCTGGCTGACTTTGTAGAACCTCACCTGGGATTCGACCGACCGACGATCTTGTATGATTATCCGGCCAGCCAGGCGGCTTTGTCGCAGATACGACCTGGATCTCCACCGGTAGCAGAACGTTTTGAACTTTATATCAAGGGTGTCGAGCTGGCCAATGGTTACCATGAATTGCTTGATGCGGAAGAGCTACAGCGTCGCAGTGAGCTGGCCAACGAGCAACGACAAGGGGATGGTAAGCAACCCTTGCCAGTGCAGAGCCAACTACTGGAGGCGATGCGAGCGGGGTTGCCCGATTGTTCGGGTGTCGCACTCGGCTTCGATCGGTTGGTGATGGTTGCGGCCGGTGTTGACCATATTCGAGAGGTCTTACCTTTTCCGTTCGAACGCGCTTAAGGCCGGTTGCTAACTTGTGACTAGCTTACGGAATCGATCCGCGAATAAACCAGGAAGCTGTAGTCATGGTCGTTCTTCTCGTCCGCCGCGAACGAGTCGGTTTGTTGCAGTTGCCACTGGTCGTCCGTAATCGCCGGAAAGTAAGTGTCTCCGTCGACAGTCGCATGGACTTGTGTGACATAGAGGCGATCTACCAGCGGTAAAGCCAACTGGTAAATCTGGCTGCCACCGATCACGAAGACTTCTTCGTCATCTCCAGCTAATTTGAGGGCAGTTGGCAGATCGCATGCTGTTAGCACACCTTCCACAGTCCATTCGGATTGCCTGGTCAGGACCACGGAGATGCGACCTGGAAGTTGGCGACCGATTGAATCATAAGTTTTACGACCCATCACGATGTGATGACCCATGGTGAGTTGTTTGAAACGCTTGAGATCGGCAGACAGGTGCCAGGGCAGCTGGCCCTCGCGACCGATGACATGATTTTCGGAGATGGCAACGATCAATGAGAGCATTGAAGATGACTTTCCAGGTGGGTGCCGCATGCTTGAGACGATGACAAACTAGACAGCGACCGGAGCACGGATATGAGGATGCGGATCGTAGGACTCGAGCTGAAAATCATCAAACTTGAAGTCAAAAATAGAATGGACGTCTGGATTCAGTTTCATGGTTGGCAGTGGTCGCGGGTCGCGGGTTAACTGCAGCTTGGCCTGTTCCAGGTGATTCTGGTAGAGGTGAGCATCACCGAGCGTATGAACAAAGTCGCCCGGCTTGAGGCCCGTAGCCTGAGCCATCATCATGGTGAGCAGGGCATAGGAAGCAATGTTAAACGGTACGCCCAGGAAGACATCGGCACTGCGTTGGTACATTTGGCAGGATAACCGATCCTCAGCTACGTAGAACTGGAACAGCAAGTGGCAGGGAGGAAGGGCCATTTTTTCCAGCTGACCTACGTTCCAGGCGCTGACAATCATCCGGCGAGAATCGGGTTGATTGCGAATCTGCTCCTGTACCTGGCTGATTTGATCGATGCTGTTGCCGTCGGCTGCTCCCCAGCTGCGCCATTGGTGTCCGTAAACGGGCCCCAGGTTTCCCTCGTCGTCTGCCCACTCATCCCAGATCGAAACACCATTCTCTTTAAGGTATTCAATATTTGTGTCGCCTCGGAGAAACCAAAGCAATTCGTAGATGATAGATTTCAAATGGAGTTTCTTGGTGGTCAACATTGGAAATCCATCGGCCAAGTTGAACCGCAGCTGGTGTCCGAAGATGCTGCGAGTGCCGGTACCGGTGCGATCTTCCTTGGTGACACCGTTTTCCAGAATTGTTTCCAACAACTGTAAGTATGAACGCATCCTTGGTTTCCTTCAGCGTCAGTTCTTGGTCGTGCTCCAGGTCCAGTGGCGATCACTGGTAGCCTGGACCTGCTCGGGATTGTACCCGAGTTCTGCAATCAAGTTTTGAATTTCTTCTAAGCTTAGAGCCGCTCGTAACGAATCGTCAAACATTTGTCGCTGGTGATCGTTCGCATCGCCTGCGTAAGTATCGACCAGTTGTTGAACAAGTTCGTCGGACTCGGGTCGCAACAAATCACGGAAAAACAGTTGACCCCCACTTCGTACGACCCGAATGGATTCGGCCAGTACACCGGCTGGCTCAGGGATGTGATGGACAATGCTGTTGGACATCACGACATCAAATCGATCGGAATCATAGGGGAGTGATTTGGCATCAATATGATCGAGCATAATTCGTTCGACAAGACCATTTACTTCGATCTGGTAGCGGGCCAAGTCAAGCATATGGACGGCTAAGTCGACTGCCATCACCTGGCAATTCTCGTGTCGCTGGCAAAGGGCAACTGGAATCTGCGCGGTCCCCGTTCCCAGGTCCAGGACTTCTCCGGCGATTTCGCCACTGGCTAATAAATCGGTGACGAACACGTCGTTGACAGCCGCATGATCCATCTGGTCGTAATCGCGCGCTTCTTCGACGCTGTCCATGACTTCCGGCTCGAGTACGCGTTTTAATGGCACTAGGTGATGTCCTCTTTAATCCTCGTCATTGTCGTGAGGTTCCTCGACGACATAAGGGGGTGATGGATTCTGCTGTTCGACTAAATCCCAGGCACCGAGAATCAGGGCCATCACCAGGTAGCCCCCGACATAGTGGCAGACGATGTCCCGGTTGGCTGCTTCCAACTGGTGAAGCAGGAAGGTTGAGTTGTCATCGAGTGGTGAATGAATCACACCGAATAACGTACAAACAGCTGCAATGATGAAATAAAGAGCAGCCCGGGAGAGTCGTCGATCGATCATGGCCGCCATGGCCGATGCCCAGATCAAACTGGTAATGATAAATCCGTTAGACAAGACCCGCAGGTTTAACAGCGTATCTTGCAGTTTTGCACCTAAGGCCGTCGGATCGACTGCTGGATCTCCGATAATCTGGCCAGTAAACAGCTGTACCAAATAAGCCATGGCCGGCAGGCAGGCAATTGCAATGGCCGCATAATGCTTTCGAGGTGTCGCCAGGAAGCTTTGCGCAGTGATTTCCAAGCCAATAAAAATCAAGATTGGGAAAATGGCTGCCTTGGGAATGATGACATAGAGAAATCCGAAATAACCGAGTAGGCCTGCGGTACCAACAAACAAGGCCGTGGCGAGAGAATAGGCGGCCCGCCCGCCCATCGCCTTGTAAGCTGGGTGTCCAATGTAAGGGGTCGTTTGAATGACACCACCACAAAGAGCAGCTACCAGCGTAGCAATCGCTTCTACCCCAATGACCTTGCCCGTGTCGTATTCGTCGCCGGCTGCTGCCGCACTCTCCGTACAGTCAATGCCACCGACGACGGTTCCCAATGCAAACGGCAGGACAACCGGTAAATAGACGAGGCAGTCATCAAGTGCCGAGACCCACTCAAAACGAAAAACACTCAGCCACTGGTAGGGCAGCAAAGCCTCAACGGCATCGATTTCCGGCGGGGGGATCTGAATCCAGCCAGCCGCAGCCATCAAGTAATAGATGGCACCGCCAATCAAGAGTGCTCCCAGGGCACCTGGAATCCGCATAGGAAATCGAACCCGGGCAATGAGGCTGGTCAGGATGATCGCCAACGCAGCCATGCCGGCAACCGGAAAAGTGACGATTTCCATTAGTGGCATGAAAGCAATGATTACCAGCGCGATGGCAGTTAGCGAACCGAGCAGACCAGCACGTGGAACCACGCTGCGAATCCAGTTGGATCCGAAAGCACAAACGCACTTAAATAAACCACTGATGAAGATGGCACAGATACCGATGTGCCAAGTGTAGATTGCTGCCTGCTCAACAGTCATCGTATCCTTGGCATTCGCAAAGGCTGGACCCAGGACGAAAAAGACCATGCCGAAGGTGCTGGGTGTATCAAGACCCAGTGGCATCGCGGTTACCGTGCTGGAATCGATTCTCTTGGCGAGTCGAAAAGCCATCCAAAAGAAGAGCAAATCGCCTACGAGTACCCCGATCGCGGTACCTGGAACCATGTGTTGCATGGCAAAACTTGTAGGAAATTCAAAAACAACAGCTAGCAAGCTAACCGTTAATAGAAGATTAGCAACGTTATCTAACATCAAGCCAAAGAAGGCGTTAACGTCACCCGGAGCAGCCCATTGATAGCGCGTTTTACTCACAGAGAGGTCCGTAGGCACGGATTTTGCGGATCAAAGAAGCTGTGAGTGTAAATGGGTCACCGAGAGCTGTCAATCATTCTCTTTTAGCGGTTTTTCGGCCGCTTTAGGCCGTTAAGCGGTTTGGGGAGAGGGCTCTTTTGAACTTTCTGGGAGGGAGTTCGTATACAATGGAATATGTCATGCATAGAACACCTGAAAAACGCCCTGTATCAGCGGCGGAAATGAGCGACGAAGAGCTTCTCGTCTCCTATCGGGAAACCGGAGACCGGGATCTGTTTACGCTGCTCGTTCAACGTTATGAACGAGAGCTGTACAGTTATTTGCGCCGGTACCTCGGTAATGCTGAAATGGCAGAGGATGTCTTTCAAGCCACGTTCTTGCAAGTGCATTTGAAGGGAGATCAATTTGAAGAGGGCCGTCGTTTCCGCCCCTGGGTGTATACGATTGCCACGCACCAGGCGATTGACGCGCAACGTCGTAATAAGCGTCATCGCAGTGTTAGCCTTGATGCGGGTCATCGAATGCAAGATGGCGATGATTCGGCAAAGCTGATGGACTTATTGATTAGCCAAGATCCTAATCCGTTTGACAATGTCACTCAGATTGAACGAGCGCAATGGGTCGAGGAAGCACTCGACAAGTTGACTGATCCGATGCGGAGTGTTGTTAACCTGGTTTACTACCAGGGTATGAAATATCGAGAAGCGGCTGAGGTGTTATCCGTTCCAGTGGGAACGGTAAAAAGTCGCTTGCATGCGGCCATTTTGAAACTGAACGAAGTATGGCACCGAACCCACGTGCCTTAATAGCAGGTTTGAGAGTTTATGCGTGACAAGTTGTTGGATTATCTGGTAGGCGGCTTAGACAGTCTAGAGTCGGATCAGGTGCGCAAAGCGCTCCGGGAAGATCCACTTTTGCAACAGGAATTAGAGTTGCTACAGACGTCGTTGCAGCCTCTCGAAGCGTGCCGATATTATGAACCTCCGGCCGATCTCAAAGATCGTACGCTTGATTTTGTATCCCAGTCGATTGAACAAGAGAGTGCCAGCAACCCTACTGGAACACGACGCAGCAGCTGGACCGCTGGTGACAGTAATCCCAGCGTACAGCTGGCTGGCTCTAATCAAGCTGGATCGAAGTGGACCATTCTTGATGTTGTTGTCGCGGGCGCCATCCTGGTAACAGCTTCCTTGCTTTTTTTCCCGATCGTCATGAACAGTCGCTATGCAGCTCAGTTGCGTGGCTGTCAGCAGAACTTGCAACAGATTGGGATGGCTTTGCACGATTATAGTTCCACGCATGACGGGCTCTTTCCCCAGGGGACCGGTAACGCAAAATTGTCGGTCGCCGGTGGATATGCTCCCGTGCTCTATAACAATCAATTCGTGAAAAGTCCTCGACTGTTTCTGTGCCCGAACGTATCGAGCGGAGAGCAATGGGCGGGCTGGAAGCCTCCGGATTCCAAGATTTTGGCGGAAGCGGCCGGACGTGAACTAGCCAATATCCAACGGCAAATGGGTGGAAGCTATGGATACAATCTCGGCTATTGGTCGAATGGTCGTTATTTTCCACCACGGAATTTATGGCGATCTTTCTACCCCATCATGGCAGATAGCCCCACCCTGACACTGTCGGGCCGACGTAGTACCAACCATGGTGGCAATGGACTGAATGTGCTGTTTGAAGATGGACATGTCCAGTACATGACCGATTCGCAGATTTCTCCGCGAAGCGACAGCATTTTTTATAGTGATCGTGGCCGGGTGGAACCGGGTAGACATCGTAACGATGCCGTGATCGGGGAAAGCAGCCAAACGCTTTCTGAACGCTAGCAGGTTCGGTCTTATCTGCGGGTCCGCTTTCTCTGTTTAAATGGATGCTGGCGCGGCTTTCTGCTGCTTCTGGTTTGTTTAGCTAGCACGTCTTTCAGGCCAACTTTCCTCCGCAACAATTCGCTGTTGCCCTCTGATCCCCTTTGTTGGTACTCTCTCGCCGCGGTTTTCGGACCTGTAAGGTCTTTTTGGCAACCAGCTTTGCGCCATTCGTATGGTGTGATTGGGAGATTGTCATGTTCGTTTGCTGCATATTTTGTCAGAGAGCCTTCTTTAGTATTTATCCCGTGAGGACACGACGATGAAAAAAGGTCGTTTTGTGCAAAGCCAATTCAATAGGATCGTAACTTGCTTCGCTGGGGCATTGGTAGCTGCTGTAGTTGGTTTACCAACCCAAGTGCTGGGGCAGGAGGCGGAATGGATTTGGTGGTCGGGCCATCAAAAGGAGGAGGTACCTCAAACGACCTGTCATTTCCGGAAATCGTTTGTCACGGTCAATCCGCAGACATGTCGAATCGAAGTGGTTGCCGACGATGAGTTCGAGTTGTTTGTGAATGGTCGTCGTGTTGGTGAAGGCAATAAGAGCAAGCGATTGTCTACCTTTGACGTTAGCGGCTATCTCAAGTCGGGTCGCAACACGATTGCGGTGGCGGTGACGAATGTAAATGGTTCAACGGCTGCTCTGGCTGCCCGGGTGATGGTCAAGGAACGCGCTGGTGGCTGGACGTCACATTCAACGGATGACAGTTGGTTGACGAATTTATCCGTTTTACCTCTGTGGAATACAAACATTTACGCCGACGGTCTTTGGCAGTCGGCCCAGTCGTTTGGGAAGCTTGGTGACACGGCACCTTGGGATATTAAAGAGGGAGTCGCAACTGCTGAACGAGATCGAACAGAACGATTCCAGATCGATGACAACTTTGAAGTTCGTCGTTTAATTGATGATGACCAGACGGGATCGTTGATTGCGATGACGTTTAATGAGTTTGGTCATGCTATTTTGTCCCAGGAGAATGGACCGCTCTTGCTGGCTTATGACAGCAACGGTGACTTCCAATTGGACAAGGTGCGGACCTATTGTGACCAGGTGAAAAGTTGCCAGGGCTTGCTGGCGCTCAATGGCGAAGTGTTTGTCACCGGCATGGGTCCGGAAGGTTATGCGTTATATCGCTTGTCGGATGAAGATCATGACGGGATGCTGGAACGGGCACGCACGTTGCTGAAATTTAAAGGTGATATGGTCGAGCATGGTGTGCATGGAATTACGCTTGGTCCAGATGGCATGCTGTACCTGGTCCTGGGGAACCATATTGAGCCGAAGCGGGATTATGAAACCTCGAGTCCTCACCAGCATTCTTACGAAGGCGATTTGATTCAGCCACGCTACGAGGATCCGGGCGGTCATGCTGTTGGCGTGAAAGCACCGGGTGGCGTTATCTTGCGTGTCACAGTCGAGGGGAAGCAGTTACAGAGAGTTTGTGGTGGTTTGCGCAACGCTTATGATCTTGCCTTTACCGAAGACGGTGATCTTTTTGTACATGATTCGGATATGGAATCAGACCGAGGATCGACGTGGTATCGCCCAACCCAACTTTACCACGTGACCGACGGTGCTGAGTTTGGTTGGCGCAGCGGTTGGGCGAAGTGGCCTGAATACTTCGTCGATAATCTTCCAGCAATGCTTGATACAGGACGAGGATCCCCGACAGGCGCAGTTACTTACAATCACGTTGCGTTCCCCGCCCGGTACCAGGGAGCCATGTTCTTAGCTGACTGGTCCGAGGGTCGGATCCTGGCCGTGCATACGAAACGTAGTGGTTCCAGCTACACGGCTAATAGCGAAGTCTTTTTGCAAGGTTCGCCATTGAATGTTACCGACCTGGAAGTTGCGCCTGATGGTGATCTTTACTTTATCACCGGTGGTCGAAAAACCAGTGGCGGGCTCTACCGCGTCCATTGGAAAGGCGAAATTGATAAGACAGCGCTCGAACTGGGTGAAGGAATCAGTGCAGCGATTCGACAACCTCAACTGCACAGTGCCTGGGCTCGACAAAATGTCGCCCAAATCCAAACGAAGCTGGGTGATCGTTGGGGACCAATGCTTACGAGCGTCGCTCGTAGTCCGGCAAATCCGGCGCGTTATCGCACGCGAGCGCTTGACTTGATGCAGTGGTTTGGACCTTTGCCGAGTGAAGATTTACTGGTCGAACTCGCGCAAGTAAAGAACGAACAAGTCAGAGCCAAGGCAGCTTACCTGATGGGTATCTATTCCACGCCAGATACACAGGCTTCCCTGGTTCGCCTGTTGAAGGACAATGATGCGTATGTTCGACGTCGTGCTTGTGAGGCGTTGTTGCGAGGAGGCCAGGGGACCGATTATGAGTCCTTAGTTCCTCTCTTGGCTTCTGCAGACCGAACTGAAGCCTGGGCTGCGCGACGTTTACTGGAGCGATTGCCGCCTCAAGAATGGAAAGAACAGGTGCTGACCACGGACAACCACAGCGTCCTGGTCCGGGGTTCGCTGGCCCTGATTATTGCTCATCCAAGTCGCCAAAACGCAGCAGCGATTCTTGATCGGTTTAGCAAGGTTATGGCTGGGTTTGTGAGCGATCGCGATTTTATTGACATGCTGCGCGTGATGCAGGTTGCCATGATTCGAGGAGCAATCCAGCCAGAAGAAATGATCCCCCTGCGCAACCAACTGATCGAAGAATTCCCAGCAAGTGATCCAGTCATGAATCGCGAGTTGATACGGCTGCTAACTTACTTGCAAGCTTCCTCGATCATGGATCGTTACTTCGAATACCTTGATTCCGATTTACCGATGCAAGACCGGTTGCATTTAGCTTTGCACCTCCGTTTCTTGCAGTCAGGATGGACCGGTGAACGACGCTTGGCGTTGCTGCAGTTCATGGAGAAGACACAGAAAAACAGTAAGGGAAGCGCCGTTCCTCTTTACGTGATGCATGCCACGCGTGACTTCTGTCGATCGATGACAGCTGAAGAGAGTCGCCTGGTGTTATCCAAAGCAGCAGACTGGCCGAACGCAGCTCTCGGAGCCCTCTTCCAAGTGCCGCATGAATTGGATGCGGAGTTGATCGGGTACCTCAAGGATATCGATCAAGCCATTGCCGACCGCAGTGGTGACACCATTACGCGATTAAAGGTCGGTATTATTGCCGTCTTGTCGCGCAGTGGAGACGAGGAGTCGATGAAATACTTGCATGAAATCTGGAAACGTGAGCCGGAATTGCGTCAACCGATTTCGCTTGGTTTAGCGCAACAACCTGATGGAGACAACTGGTCTTATCTGCTACACAGCTTGTCTGTACTGGAAGGTGAAGTTGCCAAGGAAGTATTCAGTAAACTGAAGACGGTCGACCGCCGACCGCTGCACGCCAACTACTATCGTCAAGTTATCCTTGGAGGGCTCAAGCTGCCTGAAGCGGATGCCACCGTGGCCGTCGAGTTGCTGGAACATTGGACAGCAGAAAAGACGCCGGCTGAAAGTTCTGACACGATGAGTGTCAAACTAGAGTACTGGCAGACGTGGTTTGCAGAGAAGTTTCCAGAAGAACTGGCTGCGAAATTGCCCGAACCTGCTGCCGAAGGCAAATGGACATTCAGCAACCTCGCGGATTACCTGACCACGGGTGAAGGCGCCCACGGTGATGCCGAACAAGGTGCCCTGGTTTACGCTAAATCCCAATGCGTTAAGTGCCATCGGTTTGATGGCAACGGTGATACGGTCGGACCTGATTTGAGTAACGTGCAAAAACGATTTACCAGGAAAGAAATCCTGGAAGCCATTATGTTTCCATCGCACGTTATTTCGGATCAATATCGTTCGAAACAAGTGCTTACCACCGATGGGAAAACTTACAGTGGACTTGTAGTACCCGGATCCACAGAAGAATGGATTGTCTTGCAGGCCAACGGCAACAAAGTTGCTGTCCCGCAAGAGCAAGTTGAAGCGATGCAGCCGAGCAAGCAATCGGCGATGCCTGCAAACTTGCTC
>Ga0310344_10003286_pt1 | contig 12081 bp, 8 predicted proteins | sample HC15DNA20200_MG_FD_203801 | JGI IMG/M metagenome (GOLD analysis project Ga0310344, IMG submission 203801) | Marine microbial communities from station ALOHA, North Pacific Subtropical Gyre - HC15-DNA-20-200_MG | ecosystem: Environmental > Aquatic > Marine > Oceanic | place: Pacific Ocean: North... | reverse complement strand
CATTTTATATAATCAGCAACAATTAAAAAATAACTTGAATATTTCATTTTTAAGATAATATTAATTTCATGATTAAGTCTTTGAAAATAAACGTTTGATAAATTTTCTCTTTCTGTATCCTTGAATTCTGGAAATACATATTCCTTTAATTTCTCTTCTAAACCTGCCTTTGAATCTGTGGTCAGAAGTTCATCTATATTTTTAACTTTACTTGTTTGAATATTTGGTAACACAGGTGCAGAATTTTTTGGTCTGTAAGAAACTCTATAAGGAAAATTTAAATTATTTTCTAGCGCATCTGGTAAATCTTGGAAAAGTTTGAACATTTCTTCTGGTGATTTAAGATAATGTTCATTTGTATACCTTCTTCTCTCTTTGACATTTACATAAGTTTTTTCACCTATACAAAGATAGGCATCATGAGCTTCGTGCATATCTTTACTTAAATAAAACACTTCCTGACTTGCTATTAAAGGTAAATCTAATTTTTCTGATAAATTTAATAAGAATTTCTCAAATATTTTTTCTCCCTCATCATTATGTCTCTGAATCTCAATATATATATTGCCATAAAAATTTTTTTTAAAAATTTCAATTAAAAAATAAATTTCATCTGTAAGATTTTTAAAAAATAATTTTCCTATCAGTCCATCAAAGGATCCTGTCAATAAAATTAAGCCTTTGCTATTTTTTTTTAAATCTTCAATATCGCAATGTGGTTCGTCCCCTTGTTTAATTTCCATGAAGGATTTTGATGATAATTTGATTAAATTTTTATATCCTTCTAAATCTTTTGCAAATAAAGGAATTTTTCCACTGTGCCCTTTGTAATGAATATTAATTTGTGAGCCAATAATAGGTTGTGTTTTTACCTTGGCCATTAACTCAGAAAATTCTAATGCTCCACATAAATTGTTTGAATCACATAAGCCAATTGCTTTTGTTTTATTTTCTTTACAATATTTGTGTAGTTCTTCCGTTCTTAAAGCACCTTCACAAATTGAATATTGGGTATGTATTTTTAGATGTGTAAATAATTTATTTTTTTCTTCGTTCATTTTTTATGGTTATATTACCATCTAAAATATTTAACTTATAGTCTGCTCTATTTGATAATTCTCTATTATGAGTTGCATAAATAATTGCTCTATTTTTAGTCTTAAGTTTTAAGAATAAAGAAAATATTTCGTTTGCAGTTTTTCTATCCAAACTTCCAGTGGGTTCATCAGCTAAAACTAAATCAGGTTCACTAATTAATGCCCTTGCTACTGCAACCCTTTGTTGTTCTCCACCAGAAAGTTCGGTTGGAAAATGATTAAGTCTTTTTGATAAATTTACTAAATTTAGAAATTGAATTGCTTTACTTTTTGATTCTTTCCAAGAAAGTCCATTATTTATTAACGGAACTATTACATTTTCTAATGCTGTAAAATCATTTAGCAAATTGTTTTGTTGATATATTATGGAAATTCTTTTTCTTCTAACTAAATCTTTTTCTATATCGTTTGATTTTGAAAAGCTCTTTTTGTCAAAAAATACTTCTCCTGAAGAAGGTTTATCTAATAATGCTATTATATGTAATAAAGTTGACTTTCCGGAACCGGATGGACCTGTCAATGAAACTATTTCTCCTTTATTTATTTTTAAATTTACATTATTTAAAACCAAAATTGTTTTTTCAGGTGAGTGAAATTTTTTTGTTATTTTTGATAATTTAAGTATCTCTTTACTCATATTTTAATGCTTTAATTGGATCTAATTTTGCTGCCGATATTGATGGAAAAATGGTTGCTAAAAAAGTAATTAGTAAAGAAAAAAAAGAAATAATTGATATATATCCTAAATTAATTTCTGAAGGCATTTGGCTTAAAAAATATATTTCTTCAGGAAATAACCTAATATTAAACAAAGAAGTGATTAAAATTCTAATTTCCTCTATATAATAGGAAAAGAGTATTCCAAATATCACGCCTGTAATGGTGGCGAATAATCCTATAGTAAAACCAGCAAGGAAGAAAATTTTCATAATAGAGTTTTTGCTTACGCCTAATGATCTTAATATGGCAATTTCTTTTGTCTTGTTTTTTACTAGGATTGTTAAACCGGAAATTATATTAAAAGCAGCAACAATGATAATTAGTGTTAAAATTATAAACATAACATTTCTCTCAACCTTTAAGGCACTAAAAAATGATTTGTTTAAATCTGCCCATGAATAAACATAATGATCATTGAATATTTTTTGTACATCATTTTTTATAATTTCAACTTTATCAGGCTTGTCCAAAAAAATTTCTAAATTTATGTCCATATCAGATAAATCAAATAATGAATTTGCATTTTCAAATGGCATAAAAATAACATTTTGATCAAATTCGCCCAGACCAGTACTAAAAATAGATGATATTATAAATTTTTCCTGCAGAGGAAGGTTTCCAAATGGGGTTTGGAGATTTGATGTAGACATTAAAGTGATTTCATCTCCTGTTACTAAACCTAAATATATAGCTAGCTCTTTACCTATAGAAATTGTATCTTTTTTAAACTCGTTTAAAGAACCATCTATAATACCTTCTTGGATTAATTTTATATCTTTAATATTATTTTCTAGATAAGATCTAACCAATATACCCGTTGTATTTTCTTTATTAATTAAAATTGCTTGCCCACTATAGGTAAAAGAGGTTCTTGTGATACCTTGATTTAATTCATATAGACTTTTTATATATTTTTTTTCAATTTTCTGGTTATATGGTTTAACTATAATATGAGGATTAAAACCTAATATTTTATCAATCAATTCAGTCCTAAAACCATTCATAACTGACATTACAATAATTAAGATAGCAACACCTAGAGATATTCCTGTGAATGAGAAAATGGAAATTATTTTTAAAAAACCCTCTTTTTTTTTAGGTTTTAAATATCTAAAAGCTATGGTGCGTTCTAATTTTGAAATCAATTTAAATTTCTATTGTTAAGTAATTTATTTTTAATTTCTTGTAGAGTTAAAGTTTCAGTTTTTCCATTAACTTCTCTAAATTCAAATTTATCATCTTTTGATTTAGAGCCTAGAATTATTTGATAAGGAATACCGATTAGATCAAACTTTTTAAATTTTGCTGACAGATGTTCATCCGTATCATCAAACAAAACATCAATATTATTTTTTACAAATTCATTATAGATTTTTTGTGCTTTTTCATAATTTGTTTTATCATTTTTTTGCAAGCTTGGAATTATAGCAATATCAAAAGGACTTACTGATTGAGGCCATTTCATAACGTCATTATTAAATTTAGCTTCTATTATCGCTCCTACTAATCTTGAAACCCCAATACCATAGGAACCCATTTTAACATCAACTTTTTTTCCATTTTTTAAATCAACGGCACATTTTAATGGTTTTGAATATTTGTCACCAAAATAAAATATATGACCTACTTCTATGCCTTTGGTAATTAATTGGTTATCTTTCTTTACATTTTTTTCAAAATCTTCTTTTTTAAATTTACTATCTGTAACTGCATAAAAACTATCATATTTTTTTCTCAAATCTTTAATTGATGAATCTGAATTATTATGTTTACTAATATCTATGTCAAAAATTCTTTTGTCTGAATAAATCTCACTCTCTCCTGTTTCGGCGAGTATTACAAATTCGTGAGAAAGATCTCCTCCTATTGGTCCTGTATCAGCCGCCATAGGTATAGCTGTAAGTCCAAGCCTTTTAAAAGTATTTAAATAAGCAAAAAACATTTTGTTATATGAAATTTTTGCCTCATCATCTCCTAAATCAAAAGAATACGCATCTTTCATAAAAAATTCCTTACATCTCATAACACCGAATCTTGGCCGTAATTCGTCACGGAATTTCCACTGAATATGATATAAAATTTGAGGTAATGATTTGTATGATTTAATGCTAGCTCTAAAAATCTCAGTTATTAATTCCTCATTAGTTGGTCCATAGAGCATCTCTTTCCCTTGGCGGTCCTTTATTCTTAACATTTCTTCACCATAATCATTATATCTTCCACTCTCTTTCCATATTTCTGCTGACTGTATCGTGGGCATTAGTAATTCCTGGGCTCCGATTTTATTTTGTTCTTCTCTTACAATTTTTTCTATTTTTTTCATTACCTTAAAACCTAATGGTAACCACGAATAAATTCCTGCTGAAGACTGTTTAATCATTCCAGCTCTAAGCATAAGTTTATGGGATTTAATTTTGGCCTCGGAAGGAGTTTCTTTTAATAAAGGTATAAATAGTTTTGATAAATACATATTTTTAAATCTAAATTCTTACTAAATTTACGTTTGTATAAGGTCTCTTTCCAGTCTTTTCTTTTACTTTTTTTCTACAGTTTGACTTAATTGTTTCTACTAGATTTTCTTCTTGTTTAAAATTTTCTAAAGAAAAAGTTTTACAAATATCTCTAATTTTATCTTCTAAATCGAAAGTAATATTACTATTATCTCCATTAGTTGGTATTCCGCCAATTGAAATTATTGGTTTTTTTACTATTTTTCCTGAATTATTAATTATAATTGTAATTTCTAAGAAACCATTATGTGATAGTTTCTTTCTGTCTTTTATTGACTGAGATTCTTCTCCTACACTTACACTTCCATCTACAAGCATTCTTCCTGTGGGGGCTTTGTCGACTATCTTTGGCATATCACCAGGAAATAGCTGTACTATATCTCCATTTTCAACTTGAACAGGATATTGAACTTGCATTTCTTTAGCAAAATTAATGTGTTCAATCATATGTCTATGTTCACCATGAACAGGAATTATTGATCGAGGTTTAACCCAATTATACATATCTTTAAGATCATCCCTGTTTGGGTGACCAGAAACATGAACGAATTCATTTTCTTCTGTAACGACTTCAATTTTATTTTTTACTAACTGATTATGAAGTTTATAAAGTTTTTTTTCATTTCCTGGAATAATTTTTGAAGAGAAAATTACTGAATCGCCTGGCTCAATTATAACATCGGGATGAATAAAATTTGAAATACGTACCATTGCACCATTTGGTTCCCCTTGACTTCCTGTGCATAAATAAACAATTTTATTCCTCGAAATCTTTTTTGCATCTCTTGGATCAGTAGGTTCAATTAAATTATTCAAATACCCACATTTTCTTGCTGCTTTATAAATTCTATGCATAGACCTGCCTACTAAACTTATTTGTCTTCCAACTTTTTCTGCACAATAAAAAATAGTTTCCATTCTTGCAACATTAGATGCAAAAGAAGTTACTACTATTCTTTTTTTTTTTGTATCCATTATTTTTAAAAGGCTTTTTCTCACATCTGATTCAGATCCAGCCCTTCCAGGACTAAAGACGTTTGTAGAATCACATATCATTGCTAAAATTTTTTTTTCTCCAATTTGTTTTAATTTTTTTTCATTAATTGTTTCTCCAATTAGTGGATTTGGGTCACATTTCCAGTCTCCCGTGTGCAATACTGAACCGGCTGGAGTTTCTATGTGCAGCCCATTAGGTTCAAGTATAGAATGCGTCAATGTAACAAATTCAATTTTAAAAGAGCCAAGTTTTACTGTACCGTTTAATTCAACTATCTTTAGTTTGTTTCCTATGTCTATTTTTTTTTCTTTGAATTTTTCTTGAATCAAGACAGCGGTAAAAGGCGTAGCATAAATATTACAAAGTAATTTTGGCCATATATGTGCTATAGCACCAATATGATCTTCGTGTGCATGAGTTAAAACAAGACCTAGTAGATCTTCTTTTTTATCAACTATAAATCCTGGATCTGGATGAATTAAATCTATTCCGGGCAATGTATCATCAGCGAAAGTTACTCCAATATCAACTATTATCCATTTTCTTTTTTCAGAATTTCCGTATGCAAATAAATTCATATTCATTCCTATTTCCCCAGATCCTCCTAGTGGACAAAAAATAAATTCTTCTTTTTTCATATTATTAATGCTTCTCTGTTCTCTTTATAAATTTCTATAATACCTTTAATTGTTAAGTTTTTATCAATAATAAAAGATTTTTTCATAGTCTCTTTAAACATTTTGGCATATCCACCTGTAAAGATTATTTTATATTTTTTACTTGTTTCTTTTTCAATTTTCAAAATTATATTATTAATTAATCCAGAATAACCCCAATAAAACCCTGATCTAAGTGCTTCTAAAGTATTTCTGCCAATAACTTTACTTTGTTTTTTTATAGAAAAATTAGGTATGAGATCAGCAGAACTTGATAAACTTTTTATCGAAAGATTCACTCCTGGAGCTATAACACCTCCATTATAAATTCCATTTTTAGTGACAACATCAAATGTAGTAGCTGTACCAAAATCTAATACTATGCAATTATTTTTATACTTTTTATATACTGCAACAGCATTAGCAATTCTATCTGACCCTACTTGCTTAGTATTTTTAATATTAATTTTAACAATTTTTTTTATTTTCTTTTTTTTAATTTCTAGTAATTTAATTTTATATTTCTTTTCTAAAATTTTTCTCAACATCATTTCATATTTTGGAACAACACTTGAAAACAAAGCTATTTTGTTAATAGGTTTTTTTTTTATTAATTTAGATAATTTTTTTATAACATATTTTTTTGAGTAAATTTTTTTGCTTTCTAATAATAGAATTTTTTTTGGTTTTAATTCTTTATTATTAATTATACAAATTTTTGTACTAGTATTTCCTATATCGCCAATTAATATATTCATTTTTTAAGCCAAACTTAAAGCCATGGATTCGGCTTTTTTTTTATAATATTTGTAATCATATGAATCTATATTAATAAAAAAATTTTCATATTCAGACACTATTAAATTTACCATTTCTTTGATAGATGGATTCTTTTTTACTTCATACAAAAGATTTGTAGCTTGGTAACTTTGTTCTATTTTTGGATTAGATATAATATTTAAACCTATACCTATAATCAAAAATTTAATATTATTTGAAGTTATTACTTCTTGTAAGATTCCGCAAATTTTCTTTTTATCTACGAAAATATCATTAGGAAATTTTAAATTAATCTTTTTATCGATGCAAAAATGAGCAATTACATTGGCAATTATAATGGAATTTATAACTGAAAATTCACTAAAAGAAGGATATTTGTCTTTAAGTTGGAAAAAAATTGAACCAAAAAAATTTCCTTCTTCTGATATCCATTTTCTTCCTTTTGTTCCTCGCGCAGAAGTTTGGTTTGCAGCAAATACACATCCTTTTTTTTTATTATAATTTTTAATTAAGCTAATAGCAGTATCATTAGTACTTTCAACCTTTCTATATTCAAAAATTTCAAACTTCATTAATAAATCTGGATACCTGAAACAGCATCAATCAATATTGATGGATAAATAAAATATATTAAAACTAAAATACTTGATAAGATTAATGAAGATTTAAGTCCCCAATCATAAATATCCTCAAATGGTTTTTTTGGTTTGTCGAAATATATTATTTTTATAATCCTTAAATAGTAAAAAGCTGAAATAACAGTGGTAACTAAACCAATTATTGCTAGTGCATACATTTCAGATTTTATTACTGAGACAAAAATATAAAATTTAGCAAAAAAACCTGCTAATGGAGGAATGCCTGCTAAAGAAAAAAGTATAAGTAAGAAACTCAAAGCAAACATTGGGTGATTTTTTGATAAACCAGACAAATCGTTTATATTTTCATAATAAATATTTTCTCTTTTCATCATAAAAATACAACCGAATGCACCTAGATTCATTACTAAATAAATAGTTAAATATATTATTGTGCTTTGAATACCTTCGTTTGTTCCTGTCGATATGCCAGCTAGAGCATAACCCATGTGACCTATAGAACTGTATGCCATTAATCTTTTAATATTATTTTGTCCTATTGCGGCAACTGCGCCTAATACCATTGATGCTATCGAAATAAAAACGATTATGGTCTGCCATTGCTCAATTATATTTATGAAAGGCACGTACAAGAACCTTATAAAAACTGCTATTCCTGCTATTTTAGGTATTAAAGCAAAAAAACTAGTTACAGAAGTAGGAGAGCCTTCATAAACATCTGGGGTCCACATATGGAAAGGAACGGCTGAAACTTTAAATGCAAGACCAACAATTAAGAAAACAATACCAAAAACAGCTCCGGTATTTGCTTCATTTAAATTTTCAGAAATAATTTGAAAATTTGTTGATCCAGTAAACCCGTATATAAGAGAACAACCATAAAGCAAAAGTCCAGATGCAAGTGCGCTCAAAACAAAATATTTTAACCCTGCCTCAGTTGATTTTTCTTCATTTCTTTTAAAGGCAGCTAAAATATACAAAGATAAAGACTGAAGCTCTAATCCAAGATAAAAAACTATTAAATCATAAGAGCCTATCATTAAGATCATACCAAGAGTAGCAGCTAAGATAATTATGGGATATTCTATTTTATCTATACTATTAGTCTTAATATAATCTTTAGACAAAAGTAAAATAAATAAACAAAATACTAAAGTAAGAACTTTCATAAAAGATGAGAATTTATCGATTATGTAGCTATTATCAAAAATTTTAATTATTTCATTTGGCTGATTTATTATTAGTGCAATAGTAAAAATTAAACATCCCATTGTTAAATAAATAACAATTTTGAAACTATTTTTTACAAAAACTCCAATCATTAAAAGAAACATGATGGAAATTGATAAAAATACCTCTGGTAAAATGTAAATTATAGTTTGCATTTTATTTAATTATTTCAGCTAAATGAAAATTTAAATTCATATTATAATCGTTAATTAAGTTGGTTATTGAAACATCTATAGTTTTAAGTAGAGGATCTGGATAGAAGCCAAAAAATATTATTAAAAAAACTAAAGATGAAAAAATGTATATTTCATTTCTTTTAAGATCTTTCATTACTTTTAAATCGGAATTAGTTATTTTGCCAAAAATCACTCTTTTATATAACCATAACATATATGCCGCGGCCAAAATAACTCCTAGGCTAGCTAAGATTGCTACAAGAACATTTTTTTGAAAAATACCAACTAAAATTAAAAATTCACCTACAAAACCACTTGTGCCTGGCAAACCTAGAGCGGCAAGAGTAAAAATCATAAAAACAAATGCGTATTTTGGCATCATATTAACAAGACCACCGTAGGAAGAAATCATGCGAGAATGATATCTATCGTATACTACGCCAACACATAAAAATAATGCTGCAGATACTAAACCATGACTTATCATTTGAATAATACTTCCTTCTAACCCTTGTTTTGTAATAGAAAAAATACCAATAGTTACAAATCCCATATGTGCTACAGATGAGTAGGCAATTAATTTTTTCATATCATCTTGCATTAATGCTACAAGCGATGTGTATATAACAGCAACAATACTTAGTGCAAAAATTAATGGAGTAAAATAATCCGAAGCAACAGGAAACAATCCTAGAGAAAAACGCATGAAACCATATCCTGCCATCTTTAATAATATGGCAGCCAATATTACTGATCCTGCTGTAGGTGCTTCTACGTGAGCATCTGGTAGCCAAGTATGAACTGGCCACATTGGCAGTTTAACAGCAAATGAACTAAAAAAAGCAAGCCAAAGCAAATATTGGAATTTTTGTGGTATTCTCAAATTTAATAATTCCATTACATCAGTCGTACCAGTGATCCAATAGATAGAAATAATGGCGATCAGCATTAATACTGAGCCAAGCAAGGTAAATAAAAAAAATTTAAAAGCCGAATATACTCTCTTTGGCCCTCCCCATATTCCAATAATTAAAAACATAGGAATAAGACCTCCTTCAAAAAAGAGATAAAATATAACTAGATCTAATGAACAAAAAACACCTAGCATAAGAGTTTCCATCAATAAAACCGCAATTAGAAACTCTTTTATTTTAAATTTAATGCTATGAATGCCTGAAAAAATACAAATTGGGGCAATAAAAGTAGTGAGCAATATAAATAAAATTGAAATACCATCTATACCTAGTTGAAAATTAATAAACCCATCTATCCAAATTTTTTTTTCAATAAATTGAAAATCTGAAATTAATGGATCAAAAGAAAACCAGAGAAAGAGTGAAAGAAAAAAATTTGCTAAAGATGAAAATATAGCAACATATTTTGAATTTTTTTCAATATTTTTTTGAGATCCTTTTGTTAATAAAATAAAAAAAGCTCCTAATAAAGGTATAAATATAATTGTAGAAAGAATAGGAAAATTCATTAATATAAAATTAAATATGTTAAAATTACTGAAAAGCCAACAAGCATAGCAAGAGCGTAATGGTATAAATATCCACTTTGAAAATTTACAGCTTTATCTGATATAAGTTTTACCAACCTGGAAAGTCCATCAGGTCCATAGCGATCAATTATATTGATATCACCTTTTTTCCATAAAAATAATCCGATTTTCTTAGCAGGAAAAACAAAAATAAAATCATATAATTCATCAAAATACCATTTGTTTAATAAAAAATTGTATAATTTTTCATTTTTCTGTATAAAATTTTTTAAAATTTTTTCATTTTCAACAAATAAATAATATGAAATTGGAATTATTAAAATAACTAATACTGGAGTAATATATAATAACCATAATGGAACATGAGAATGATTAAAATTTTTCAAAAATAATATTGAACTATTCCAAAAGTTTCCATTTTCTTGCCCAATAAACATTTCTTTAAATAAAAAACCAGCAAATATAGCTCCAATAGCTAATATACCTGTTGGAATTAACATTATTAAGGAAGATTCATGAATTGAATTTAATAAATTTTCTTTATTATTATATTTTCCATGGAAAGTTTTGAAAATTAATCTCCATGAATATACTGCTGTAAGCGCAGCAGTTATAATTCCAACTGCGGTCGCGTAATAACCTATTGTGCTACCTTTTAAATATGAAAATTCAATAATGGCATCTTTTGAATAAAATCCAGATAAAAATGGGAACCCGGTTAAGGCTAAAGTTCCTATGATCATAAAAACATATGTATATGGTATTTTTTTCCAAACTCCTCCCATCAACCGGATATCTTGTTCTTCGTTAAATGAATGTATTACACATCCAGATCCTAAAAATAATAGAGCTTTAAAAAAAGCATGAGTAAATAAATGAAAAATTGCTACGTGATATGCTCCTACTCCTGCAGCGAAAAACATATAGCCTAACTGGCTACATGTAGAGTAAGCAATTATTTTTTTAATATCGTTTTGTACGAGCGCTACACTCGCTGCAAAAAATGCTGTTACCATACCGACTATAGCAACAACATTTAAAGCTAATTGTGAATATTCAAATATCGGAGAACATCTTACGACTAAAAAAACACCGGCGGTAACCATTGTTGCTGCATGAATGAGCGCTGAAACTGGTGTTGGTCCTTCCATCGCATCGGGTAGCCATGTATGTAACAAAATTTGAGCTGATTTTCCCATTGATCCAACAAAAAGCAGCAAACATATTGAATCAATTAAATTTAATTGAAGTCCTAAAAAAACAAACTCTTTTTGAATTAATTCAGGGGTTAGTTGAAAAACTTCGCTATATGTAACTGTTCCATAAAAAAAGAAAATTAAAAAAATTCCTATTGCAAAACCGAAATCACCAACTCTATTAACTATAAAGGCTTTAATAGCTGCAGCATTAGCAGTTGGTTTTTTATACCAAAAACCTATAAGCAAGTAGGAACATAAACCAACACCCTCCCAACCAAAAAATAATTGTAAAAAATTATCTGCTGTTACTAAGGTAAGCATGGAAAAGGTAAATAATGACAAATATGACATGAATCTTGTTTTGTGAGGGTCATGATCCATGTAACCTATTGAGTAATAATGAATAATTGATGAAATAAAACTTACAACAACCAACATTACTGAGGTAAGTGTGTCTATGTAAATAGACCAATTAACATTAAAATTTCCTGAGCTAATCCAAGTAAAAACTGTTTTATTGCTTGAATAATCATTTGCAACTACATTGTAAAAAACCAAAAAGGAAAGAATAGATGAGATAGAAACAAGAGAAGTGGTTATTGTTTGAGAGAAT
>Ga0310344_10003284_pt1 | contig 12085 bp, 18 predicted proteins | sample HC15DNA20200_MG_FD_203801 | JGI IMG/M metagenome (GOLD analysis project Ga0310344, IMG submission 203801) | Marine microbial communities from station ALOHA, North Pacific Subtropical Gyre - HC15-DNA-20-200_MG | ecosystem: Environmental > Aquatic > Marine > Oceanic | place: Pacific Ocean: North... | reverse complement strand
ACGCGAAAATCATTAAGTGGTGGTTACCATTTTAGGAGGGTGGCTATCGGTGCTGGGCAAGAGCGTTTCAGAGATACACCAAACAAAAATGAACATTCACATATTGGGGATGCAATGGCGTATTGTGTGTTAGGTGGTGGAGAACATAGAAGAATGACCAGAAGGCCTATGCACTCAATGAATAAACCTTTATTAGCTAAAATAGAATTTGATCCTTTACAATGATAAATATAATAGTTGAAACATTTGCAGTAATCACAGCTATAGTATCAATTTATTGTTATGGTAATGGTTGGAAATATTCAGGATATGTTGGTTTATTCTCACAAATTTGGTGGATTTCATTTACCTATCTTAACCAACTTTCAACTATGTATGTTTTATGTTTTTTTATGTTATTAGTTCATATACGCAATATAAGGAAAATGAGAAAATAATGTTTACGCCAACTGAAATAAATGAAGCAGTAAAAATTGATGGTATAGATAAAAAAGTTGTACCCTTTAATCACACACATTTAAAAGTTATGGATTTTAGATCTCACGACATTCAAATTATAGAAAGTTTTGTAAATTACGATGAGCTTACAAAAAATTTAAATGGAAATGGTTTGTCATTTACCGGAATAGCTGATAAAAAATTTGTATGTTGTTTTGGTTTAGTAAAAATATGGGATGGTAATTATGAATGTTGGTTATTACCTTCATCTGATGTTGGTAGAAATAAATTTGCGTTTCATCGAGCAGCATTACGATTTTTTATATATGCAGCGAAAAAGTTAAAAATACATAGAATGCAGATGATTGTTTTAATATCAAATGATATAGCATACAAATGGGCGCAAAAATGCTACTTTACTCAAGAAGGTTTATTACGAAAGTATGGGCCGGATAAAAGTGATTATTTTATGATGAGTAGAATATTTAATACAAACTATAAGGAGTAACATATGGGCGGTTTATTTTCAGCACCAAAACCTCCAGCACCTCAAGGGCCATCTCAAGCAGAATTAGATGCTATTGCTAGGCGAGAAAAATTAGCAGAAGAATCAAAGGCAAGAGAATCTCGTGAGATTGCTGCAAGAAAAAGAGTAAAAAAGGGGCCACAAGGATTAATGACAGCTTTTGTTTCAAGAGAACCTGAAGAACAAAATCAAAATACATTAGGCCCAGGAAGGAATCCTAGATAATGAAAAAATATTTACGCAACCCTAAAAAAAAAGGAAAAGATAATGCCAGAGGTAAAATACAAAACTAAAGATGGTATGAAAAGCAAACATTTCTCTTATACAAAAAAGGGAATGAGCGAAGCTAAACAATTTGCAAAATTAACGGGCGGAAAAATGAAAGCTGGTCTTAATGATGCAAAAATGAAATATGCAAAGAAAGGTTAATTATGGCATTTCAAAGTATAGGCAAACGAAATCAAGAAAGAATTGAAAAGTTAGAAAAGAATCAAAAAAAACCAGCAGCAGCCAAAACTGTTGCTAAACCAGCACCCGTTGATCGTAACTTTCAAACAAAAACGGCAACCGGGGGGATAACTAAAAAAAAATCTTTAATGGGATCGCAAATAAGTCGAGAACCTGACATTACTAATTATTAAGGAAAATAATGTCTTTATATGAAAACATAAACAGAAGAAAAAGATTAGGTATAAGTCGGCCAAAATCAAAAAGCACAATAAGCGACAAACAGTATTCTTTGATGCGTCAGGGTTTTCCTAAAAAGAAAAAAAAGAAGAATGCTTAAAGAACATAAAAATCCTAAAGGGGGGTTGACGGCTAAAGGTAGGGCATTTTTTAAACGCAAAGAAGGTGCTAATCTAAAACCACCAGTAAAAAGTGGCGTAAATCCTAGACGCGTAAGTTTTGCAGCTAGATTTGCGGGTATGAAAGGCCCAATGAAAAAACCTGACGGAACACCAACACGCAAAGCGTTAGCACTCCGTGCGTGGGGATTTAGAAATGAAGAATCAGCTCGTAACTTTGCAAACAAACATAAAAAATCATAATGACAAAAATAATTAAAGATTCATACGAAGATTATATAAAAAAAGCAGATAAAGGTTTTAGAATGCTTTATGAAAGAATGCCATTAGGTAAAGTAATTTTGTATGGTAATGGTGGTTCTGGTTATAAAAAATTTTTTCAAAACTTTCAAAATGATGTAAAAAGTAAAATACAATCAGGTACAGTTGCTTTTGGTTCACCATCTAAAACATCTACTCGACAACCAATCATTAAAAGACGATCGCTTATGAAAAGGAAACAAGGATAATGGCTAAATTTAAACCTGAACAATTAAAAGAAAAATACGAAAAAGCACATAGTCATAAAGAACAATGGCGATCTATTTATGAGGACGCATTCAGATACTGTTTGCCACAAAGAAATTTATATACGGGGTATGGAGAAAGTGATGTTCCGGGGCAAGATAAAATGAGTCGTGTTTTTGATTCTACGGCTATTGATTCGACACAAAAATTTGCTAACCGACTACAATCGGGTTTATTTCCTCCGCAAAGCAAATGGTGTCGACTTGTTCCTGGAACACAAATTCCAAAAGAACGAAAAATAGAAACACAGAAAATTTTAGATAGCTATGCAGATAGAATGTTTGATGTTATGCGCCAATCAAATTTTGATCAAAGTATGGGAGAATTTTTATTAGAGCTTGCTATTGGTACCGCGATTATGCTTATCCAGCCAGGTGATGAAACAACACCGATACGATATACAGCTGTACCAACATTTCTAGTTGCTTTTGAAGAAGGGCCTTTTGGAACAGTTGATAAAGTGTATAGACGATTAAAAAAACCTTACGGAGTTTTAGATCGAGAATTTCCTGATATAAAAATTCCACAAGAAATTTCACAAGCATACGAAAACAGAGAAAATGAAACAATAGAATTAATTGAAGGAACATATTATGATAAAACCAATGGCAAGTATCATTACCAGATAATAGACTTGTCAGGTAAACACGAGTTAGTTCATAGGGAGCTAGATTCATTTCCTTGGGTTATTGCGAGGTATATGAAAGTTGCTAACGAACGCTATGGTCGTGGCCCCGTGCTAACCGCGTTACCTGACATAAAAACTTTAAACAGAACAATCGAATTGACTTTAAAAAATGCGTCATTAACTATTGCTGGAGTATATACAGCTGTTGATAGTGGCGTTGTAAATCCTAATTCTATAAATCTAGTTCCGGGTGCAATTATACCGGTATCTAGTAACGGAGGGCCTAGAGGTGCAGATTTACAACCTTTACCGCGTTCAGGTGATCCACAATTATCCCAAATTGTTGCACAAGATCTTCGTGTAGCTATAAAAAAAATATTATTAGATGAGTCATTACCACCAACCAATATGTCAGCACGAACAGCGTTGGAAGTAGCTGAAAGAATGAAAGAGCTTTCACAAAATTTAGGTGCAGCGTTTGGTCGTTTAATAAACGAAACAATGTATCCGGTTATAAGAAGAACTTTAGAAGTTATGGATCAGTTAGGTATGATAAATTTACCATTACGCGTAAATGGTTTAGAAGTTAAAATACAACCATTAGCCCCGTTAGCAATGGCTACAAATATGGAAAAAGTTAATCAAGTATTACAATATATGCAGATTGCTAATTCACTAGGCCCAACTGGACAGCTAACTATAAAAATGGAATCTATTGCTGACTATTGCGCAGATGCTATGGGAGTGCCAGCTGAACTAAGGACTACTATGGAAGAGCGTGCAGAATTACAACAAATGATGGAACAGCAGATGATGATGGCAGCACAACAAGCACAAGCGCAACAAGCTCCACAAAATACACAAGAACCACCACCAGAGAATCCTGATGCAACGACCACTAACTAAAAGAGAGTTTGATATGTTGCCGCTTGAAATGCAACAGTACCATAAAATGTTTGATCCGTTTTTGGAACAAAGATTACAAAAAAATCAACCTTTTAATTATAATAACTACAAAGGTGTTCCTTGGATATTAAGATCATTAGATAAAAAAACACCAATGACACAAGCTAAAGAAACAATTAAAACAGAATCAAGTTTTTATAATGGTAAAGAAATTTTATATCCAACAATTCGTATGATTGATGGTAAATTAAAAAAATTTAATAAAAAAAGTGCATTTGAAGAAGCTATAAGGCAAAAAGATTATATAGAATTTAATAATCCAAGAGAAGCTACTGCATTTAGCAAAGGATTAAGTGATTATATTGGTATGATGCGAAATGAGTAAAAAAAAAAAAGACAAATGGAATTATGGAGGATATGATCCTAATATATATAACCCACATTGGCAGTTGACACCAACTTGGCAACAAACTTTAGCAGAGGACGCAACAGAGGATGAAAACAAACCAAAAAGAAACAAAAAACATAAATAGCCCTGGATGGGATGGATTAGACGCAACACCAAATCCCAATGCGTTAATTGAACCTACGGAGCTAGATAAATTGTATCAAAGAGTTTTTTCTACGGAGGATGGAAAAAAATTATTGGTTCATCTAAAAAAAACCTATTTAGATATTCCGACTTGGACACCGGGATATGAACATTCTTATGGTTATTTTAGAGAAGGCCAATGTAATCTCGTAAGAGAAATATTAATTAGAATGAGAAGGGCAAACTATGAACGAGAATGAAACACAAGAACAACAACCAGAACAAAATAATTCTGTAACAAACCCAACACAACAAGAAGTACCGCAAAAAGATGAAGGTATGCCTACGGGAATACAAGAGCAAGTACCTGAAGGCGATGATTTAGATAATGTTGAATTTGTAAAACCGGATAATTTTCCTGGTAAATTTTGGGATGAAAACGATGGCCCAGATGTAGAAGGATTAGCTAAAGCATATGGTGAATTAGAAAAAAAATTTCACAATGGTGATTACAAAGCGCCTGAAGATTATGATATTAAATTTTTAGAAGAAAAAGGCGTAACCAATGATGATTCTTTGCTAAATGAATTTACACAATGGGCAAAAGACAATAATATTTCACAATCAGCTTTTGAAAAAATTACAAATACTTACATTGGTATGAATGAACAAGAACAGCAAGCAGAAGAAGATTTTATAAAAGATGAAAAACAAAAATTAGGTAACAACGCTGATGCTATTATTGATAATACAATACAATGGGGTAAAAGTTTAGTATCAAAAGGTGTGCTTACTGATGATGATTATACGGAGCTAGAAAATTGGGGCGGTACAGCTGAAGGTATAAGACTTTTAGGTAAATTTAGACAAATGATGGGTGAAAAAGAAATAACAACAACGCCCGTTGAAGGTGTGCAGCTAGACAAAGAAGAGTTGCAAGCACTTGTTGCCGATCCGCGTTATGGTAATGATATGCGTTACACGCGTGATGTTGAGCGTAAATTTCAAGAAAGGTTCCCAGGATGATAACTTATTTAGTAGTTTCAGCTGTTTTATATGTGATTTTTTAGATGCGAAATTATAAAGACGAATACAAAAAATTTCAATCATCTAGCTCACAAAAAAAAGACAGAGCAAGTCGAAATAAAGCTAGGCGTGTATTGATGAAAAAAGGATTAGTCCGTAAAGGTGATGGCAAAGATATAGACCATAAAGACGGCAACCCAAAAAACAATATGCGTAAAAATTTAAAAGTTGTATCTCGTTCATATAATCGTGCTAAAAAATAATTGTATTTTTAGTAAAAATACCTTAATATGTAAGTAAATTCATAACCCACTCTTGGGCGAGTTTGGCTAATGCAATGGCTGAATGTTGATTCAATAACCAAAGCGATAAAAATTAATATCAATTCTTTTAACGAAGGAGAAAATTATGTCCACAGGACTATCCAATGCGTTTATCACTTTGTTTGAAGCCGAAGTCAAACAAGCATACCAAGGTGATGCCGTATTAAGAAATAGTGTGAGGATGAGATCTAATGTTACGGGATCAACAGTTAAGTTTCCAAAAGTAGGAAAAGGTGTAGCTCAAGTAAGAACTCCACAAACTGATATTGTTCCATTAAATACTGATTTCTCACAAGTAACAGCAACAATGACAGATTACATTGCAGCTGAATATTCGGATATCTTCAATCAAGCAAAAGTTAACTTTGACGAGCGTCAAGAATTGGCTCAAGTTGTAGGTAAAGCTATTGCTAGAAGAGAAGATCAAATAATTATCGATGTGATGGAAGCAGCATCACCAGGATCCACGATTGCTAACACAGTTGTGACTTCAGGTAGTGCCGGCGCTTCAGATCTCAATATTGGAAAAATTATTGCAGCCAAGAAAGCTCTTGATGCAGCTAATGTTCCACCAGGAGATAGACACGCGGTAATTCACGCTAACAACCTAGCCGGTTTACTTGGTGATGAAAGAGCAATTTCTGGAGATTTCCAACAAATTAAAGCTCTTGTATCAGGTGAAGTAAACACTATGATGGGATTTCAGTTTCATATCGTCGGCGACCGCGACGAGGGTTCTTTAAATAAGGACGGAAGTAATGACCGAAAGACCTTTTTTTATCATAAATCTGCAATAGGTTGTGGTGTAAATGTAGCCCCTAAAGTTGAGGTTAATTATGTTCCAGAAAAGACTTCGTTCTTAGTAAGTGCGATGTATTCGGCTGGAGCCGTTGCGATTGATACTGAGGGATTAATTCAAGTAACTTGTCGTGAATCGTAGGAGGTAATTATGGCATTTTCAAGAGATGGCTGGAATCCAATCGGCGGTATGAGCAAAAGAGGTACTGCACCACAAATGTGGAGCTATACTACAACTGATAGCTTAGCCACGATGAACACAGCTGCTTACTTCAATTCAGTATCGGATGAAGTAAAAGTCGGTGATCTTATTTATGTTCACGATTCAAATACACCAACTGCTTCTCTAGTCGTTGTACTAAGCAACGCTTCTGGAGTGGTCGATGTAAGTGACGGAACAGCACTAAGTGTTGCTGACTCTGACTAAACTATAAACTGTGGGGAGCTTCGGCTCCCTACTTTTAATAAAGGAATTTTATGGCTAGTGGTGACACTCAAGTAAGTATAGCAAATCAGGCATTATTGTTATTGGGTGCCGACACTATTTCAAATTTTACAAACGGAACAGCAGTAGGTAATGCGTGTTCAATTATTTATCCTAAAGTTAAATTAACAACTCTTGGTATGTATCCGTGGAGTTTTAGTTTAAAAAAGCAGCAGCTTGCTCGATTATCGACAGCTCCCAATGCTCATTTTTTATATCAGTTTTCCCTTCCTAACGATATGATTAACAGCGTTCCAAGATCGGTGTATGCTAGTAGTGATCGAGGAGCTGCTACAATTAAAGATTGGGAAATACAAGGAGAAACATTATTAACTGATAGAGAAAATATTTTTGTAGATTTTCAACAAGATGTTCACGAAGGTAAATTACCTACATATTTTGTTCAATTATTAGTATATATGTTGGCGTGGAATCTTGCCGAGCCAATAACAGATCAAACAGAAAAAGGAAATTATTATAAACAAATAGCTTTAGGTTCTATTGCTGAAAATAATAGAGGAGGTTTTTTTAGAACAGCTATAAATTTAGATGGTGCCGGAGAAACACCACCAGTTATAGCTCAATATTTATTAACTGAGGTTAGAGATTAATGTCACGAATTATGCAATATCAATCATCGTTTACGATGGGTGAGTTTGACCCTTTAGTAAAAGGCCGAGTTGATATTTCGCAATACACTAACGCTTTAGAAAAAGCTACTAACATTGTATGTATTCCACAAGGAGCTATAGAAAGGCGTCCAGGAACGCAATTTTTATTAGATATTACAAGTCATTTAGGTTCAGGAATAACAGCACAACAAGGTATACGATTAATTCCTTTTGAATTTTCAACAACAGATTCGTTTATGTTAGTTTTTGTAAAATTATCAACAAGCGCATCAAATAATGTTCGTATGTTTGTTATAAATAGTGGGCAAATTGTGGCTAATTTAAATGGTAGCGGTAATAATTATATAACACTTTCACTCGGTAATATCTCATTTGATAAAATAACTTTTACACAATCAGCTGATACTTTAATACTTATGCACGAAGATTTAAATCCGGTATCTGTAGTAAGGGGCGCTAATAACCAAACTTGGACAGTAACATCTTTATCGTTAACATCTTCGAGATATGCGTTTACTGTTACAACAAACAATCCACCAGGAACATTAACACCTTCATCTATTGATGGCACAGCAACTTTAACAGCATCCTCATCTGTTTTTCATAATGGAAGAACCGGAACAGCTCAAGCCGGTGGAACAAATACAATTACACTTGATTCAGGAGCAAGTTCTACTGATGATCTTTATATAGGTTCATCTATAAGAACAACTGGAGGTACGGGTAGTGGTCAAACACGATATATATCTGATTATGTTGGCTCATCTAAAGTAGCAACAGTAAGTGAAAATTGGACAACACAACCTGACGCTACAACAACTTTTGCCGTAGATAGTCAAGAAGGTAATTATGTTAATAATGAAAATGGTTTTGGCCGTGCAAGAATTATAGAATTTACATCAGCTACAGTTGTAAAAGCAACTGTGGAAATCCCTTTTTTTAATACAAGTGCTATTTCTAATGGTAGCTGGAATTTTGAAGGTGGGTATGAAGATGTTTGGAGTACATCAAGAGGTTATCCGCGGAGCGGAACATTTCACGAAGGTCGTTTATATTTTGGTGGTTCTAAAAGTTTACCTAATGCTTTGTTTGGTTCAAAAGTAGGAGATTTTTTTAATTTTAAAGAATCTGAAGCCCTTGATGATGATGCTATTTTTGCCGTCCTCAGCACAGATAGTGTTAACGCAATTACGGGTTTACGCTCTGGTAGGGATTTGCAAATATTTTCTACGGGTAATGAATTTTTTGTTCAGCAAGGTGAAGGTGAGCCAATAACACCAGGGAACTTAACAATTAAAGCAGCTACCAAATCAGGATCAAAAGAAGGTATTATGCCAATAGCAGCTGAAGGCGGTACTATATTTTTGCAACGATCAGGCAAAGCATTACGAGAATTTTTATTTAGTGATGTGGAGCTGTCTTATCAATCAAATAACATATCTTTATTATCTAGCCATTTACTAAAAAATCCAGTAAAGATGGCGTTTCGCAGAGCAACATCTACAGATGATGGCGATTTATTGATGATAGTGAATGCAACTGACGGCACTATTGCTGCTTATTCTATTCATAGAACACAAAAAGTTGTTGCTCCTAGTGAATTTATTACATCAGGAACATTTGAAGATTGTGCAGTAGACATAACTGATATTTATGTAATTACAAAAAGGTCGATAGCAACTAATGTAACGGCAACTGTAACTGTAACTGATTACGCTAACATAGCAGTAGGAACGAAATTAACCTTTACAAAAAACGATGGAACTGTAATTACTTTACAATCAGAAGCAGCTGGTAGCGGTAGCCCAAGCAGCGCAAGTGGTAATACTCATTTTTTTAGACCATACCAAAACAACAATACTACAGCAGATAATATATATACAGCATTGAATGCTGTGTCGGGATTTACAGTTGCCAATCCCGCTGCTAATGTTGTAAGCATCGTTCGTGATGCACCTGGCAGCAATAATTTAAATGTTACAACAACAGATTCTACTCGACTTGCAACGACAAATTTTGTAGAATCAACTAAATATTATGTGGAGTTATTAGACGATGATAGAACTACTGATTGTTCTCATCAGTTATCTGATGGGGCTGTGGACGGGAATAAACCTACCAGCACAACAGTTTCAGGACTTACCCACTTGGAAGGCGAAACTGTGGAAGTTATTAGAGATGATATATTCCTGGGTACGAAAGATGTTGTTTCGGGGGAAATAACTATAGACCAAATCCCTACAACTTATGTAGAGATTGGTTTACATTATGATGTAGAAGCAAAAACATTACCACCGGAACCAAAATTACCAACGGGTACAATGACCGGAAGATTAAAAAGGATTGTTGAAGCAAGTCCGATGTTATATTTAACACAAAACATTGCTATTAATGGTAAAGAGATTCCCCTAAAACAATTTCCTTATACTTTAGATTCTAGTGAAACTTTGTTTACTGGTCGTAAAAGAGTTACGCCAATATTAGGTTATAATAAAGAAGTACAATTAACAATTAGCCAAACGAAACCATTATTTTTTACAATGTTGGCCTTAGAGTATAGTGTGAGTGGTAGTCAATGAGTATAGGTACAGCATTTTCAGTAGGTAGTTTTTTATTAAGCGGTGTACAATTTTTTCAAGCTAGAGCTAATGCAAGAGCTACAGAAAAATATTATGATGCTTTGGCACGAGATAAAAGATTAGAAGGTCGTGTAAAAGCTGTAGAAGCAAAAGAAAAAGCCGTTGAAGTTTTAAGAAGAACAAAAATAGCTTTAGCAAGTAATATTGCCGGTGGATATGCAAGTGGTGTAAATCCATATTTTGGTTCTATAAATACTGTTAATAAACAACAAGTATTAAGGCCAGGTGCTTTAGATGTTGGTATATTAGAAATGCAAGAAATTTTAGATATAGAGAAAGCTAATCGAGAAGCTAGAAATTTAGAAATGCAAGGAGATATTGCAAAACGCCAAGGTTACGCATCAGCATTAGGTAACTTAGCAATGGCGGGTTTACAATTAGGTATGAGCGGAGCATTACAATCACCAGGTTTTGTCGGTGGACAAGGTGCTATAGCTAGTCCTGGTATAGCTGGTAATGTTTCACAAATAAATACAGCTGGTAATGTAGCAATGAATCGAGCTGTCAATCCTATGTTTGTCGGCCAAACAAGTCCTCTTAGTGGAGGTGTGTTTAATACTGCCGGTGGAGGTATGAATTTTATATAATGGCAGAAAGAAGAACATATCAACGACAACTTTTAAGTCCTAAATATTCTCCAATGAGCGATACTATAGGAGGTGTGTATAAGCAACATATTGAAGGTCAAGCTCCTCTTATGAAAATGTTAGATCAAATGTCATCGTTTTTAAGTGATCAAGGTATGGAATATATTAAAGAAGAAGCAACAATTTATGGAGCTACAAACCCGATAACTTTAGAAGATTTAGAGAAAATAGAACGCGGTGAAAACATATTAGGTAAATACGGATATGGTGCGCGAGGTAAAATTGCCAGAGGTGTTGCTTTTGAATCGTTAGCTAATGACATAGAACTAGCAGCTGCCAAAGATATGACAGATTATATGACAGAAGCACAAAATAATGATTATGATTATGAAACTGTAGCTGACGATTTAGATGCTATATCTTTAGGATTTACAAAAAGATTAAAAGACATAGATCCAGTTGTTGCTCACAATGTTCGTTCAAAATTATCTGTTATTTCATCTAAATATTATCAAGACTTTGTTAAAGAAAAAAATAAAATTCAAGAAAAGCAAGAACATTTAAATTTTTTAACATCAACAAATACAGCTATAGAATTATTACCTACTACGATTACGGGTTTGTTAAATACACCAGGAATGAATCCCGGTAAAATATTTAATAAAATTCAAGAAATAAGAGATAAATTAGAAAATAATTTAGCAAAAACAAAATTAACGACTAACGAACAATTTAAAATATTAGTTGAGCAAAATAAAAAAATTGATGAGGGTTTGATGACATTAATTGTTGAAGAAGCTAAAACAAGTGGTTTAAGTTTAACTTCTGTAGCTCAAGATATTAGAAAAGGCACAAGCACAAGTAATCCAAAAATTGATTTTATTGTTCTAGCTATGTCAGAAGAAGGTCGAGCTAATATAAATTCAACTATGAGTGATGTTATTAAATTAAATAATGAGATAGCGTCAATACAATCAGAACAAACAAAAGCTAATGTTAATCAAAGAACTATTAATTTTGAACAAATTTTAGACCAGTACATTAACGAGAATGCAGCAACACCAGGCAAAATTGAAATACCACAAAACATTAAAAATTCCTTAAATGAGTTAGATAAAATGGGAGCAACAAGTGTCAACTTTTATAAAGAACGATTGAAAAACATTGAGCTGGGCCACGCAATAAGTGATGAT
>Ga0310344_10003282_pt1 | contig 12090 bp, 14 predicted proteins | sample HC15DNA20200_MG_FD_203801 | JGI IMG/M metagenome (GOLD analysis project Ga0310344, IMG submission 203801) | Marine microbial communities from station ALOHA, North Pacific Subtropical Gyre - HC15-DNA-20-200_MG | ecosystem: Environmental > Aquatic > Marine > Oceanic | place: Pacific Ocean: North... | reverse complement strand
TTCAGGTAGAAGAATAGCACGTGCTATAGAAGTTGAGATAGGACTGGTTATGTCTGCGGCACAGGGTGGCGTGAGAATCGATCTTCCTTTTAAAGACAGATCTCTGGGACTTTTTTATGACTGGCACCGATAGGGATTATTTTTGTATTACGTTTGGAACCCCTGATTCGATAAGCATTTGACGCGTTTTTTCTCTGAATTTTTCACGGACATCTCTTGTAGGAGGACGCTCTCTACTTGATGAAAACCCTATGCATTCTAAGCATAATTTATCAAGATATCCATCACCCGAAGTATATCTTTCCATTTCTTCCCAAAGTATATAAAATGGGCGAATAACTTTATTTATTTGGCGTTGCGCCTCTTCATATTCAGAATTTTCTAATAAGTTCCAGAAGTCGTGAGCCCATTCAGGCCAATAATTTGCCTGATGTATTTCGATAGCACGTGCTCCGGATTGGTGAGTAGATATATATACATTAGCATTATCAATTACGTTGATTCTATCTTTGAAATTTTCTATGATTCTTTCAAGTATAAAGTTACTACGATTTGGGACTGACCACTTTAGTCCTGCCATATTGGGGATTTCAATTAGTTTATCTACTAACTCCATAGATATATTAGCTGAAGTCCAATGAGTATTATAGAGAATGATACCTATATCAGAAGCTTCAGCAGCTGCAGCAACATATTCATAAAAATCTTCTTCAGTATGATTAAAATAAAATGGAGGTGAGACTTGGATGAACTGGGCTCCAATTTTTTCTGCAGATTTCGATAATTGAATTAATTCTCTTGTACTAGTAGTTTGAGCTCCCATAATGATTGGGATTCTACCATTTGCTTCTTCAACAACTGCACTGGCAACTTCTATTCGTTCATCAAATGTCATTGTAGAAAAACCGCCAGCTGCACCTCCAGCTAGTAGTAGTGCATTACCTGTTTTCATTCCACCCCTAAGTTGAAATCGTACATGTTCTTTTATAGCGGGAATATTGAGTTCAAGGTCAGGATCACTGACCATAGTTGGAATAGTAACGTAGCACCCTTGTACTAATTCTTTATATTTATCTTTAGACATATTTCTCTCCAGTCAATTTATTATCTATAGGATATACTATTATTTCTAAAAAATTAAGTTTCCACAAAAATATACCATCATGGGTTATAAAATAGTTTCATAATATTTACATTATTAAAACTATGAGTCAATTGATCACGTAGTTCCAGATTTATATGAAATTTCGTAACTATATATTACCTATTTTATGGTGTACTATGTATGCAAAATCGATATACATTAAATATTATAGGATATGATTATGTGTTGTCAGTTGAAATGGAATAAGAATATATCGATGTTAAGAAGGTTTAGAAAAATCATTAGAATTTCTTAATCCAATTGTTCTTCAAAAATCTTCAGGGAAAAGTTAGTGGGGTATTGTTGGAATAAAAGAGCAGGCGGTTTAGGTAAAAATAGAAATAAGGAGTAGTCATGGGCGTTAATGTAGAGTGGCTTGGTTTAGCAACATTTCGAATTTGGGAAGATGGTGGTCCTGTACTTGCAATGGATCCATATAATGCATCGGCTATAGGTATTACTGATGAAGCAGAGCTTGCGTTAAAAATTCAGGCTGACACTGTTATTTGTAGTTCGTTAACAGACATTGCTCATTCAAATATTAATTTAATAGAAGGATCACCTCAAGTAATAAATGCGTTAGATGTAGCTACAGGAAAAGCGAATGCAACTGTGAATAACAGACCGTTAATAGCAGTCCCAGCTGCAGAATCTGCAGAACACCCTGATGGTGCTGATGATAATGCTGTGTATGCTTTCGAAATTGGAGGATTGTGGTTTGTGCACATGGGGGATCTAGGTTATGGTTTAGACAATTCTGAGATACAACCTTTCGTTAATCGGTGTGATGTTTTGTTAGCTACTGTTGGAGAAGCACTTACTCTTGATTTAGATGAGCTGGAACCAATGATAGATTACTTAAAACCAACATGGATAGTTCCAATGCACTATAATGTAGCTCCTGTTGTCGGTAGACCTTTTCCAATGAAAACAGTTGATGTTTTTTTAGACCGTCGACCAAATGATCCGATTATCTATGTTCGTCATCACACAGTAACGTTTCCTATACCTACAATCAAATCTAATCGGCCTACTATAGTTGTATTAGAGCCGTCAGGTTATAAGCCAACGGGTGATTTAACAAGGTAGTCAGCAATTTTTTGGATAGTTTTCCAGTCATCTATAGTGGGGTGAAATTGTCTGTCTATTTCTAATACCCATCCTCGAAATGCTTTTGAATGGGCATAAATTTGAACATTACCAACTCTAGCTGTAAAGTCATCTACTTCTTTATCATCAGAAAGCGTTTGTGCTAAACCGCTACCATAATCATTTCCTTGCCAGGTCGTATCTACTACTTTGCCAATCAGTGGGGTTGATTTTAATCTTTTTGTTTTGAGTTTCATATTGTTCTTTGATGAAATTCTTACATCTGGTATACAAAAGAGATACCACCATCTAGGAGGACTATCTTTGCCTCGAGGACGATGATGAATAGTAACTGTGTTAACTAGTCCCTCTGGGATAGTAAGCATTCCATGTAGCCTTCTTAAGAGAAAAGTCCACCAACCTCTTCTAAGTATTTTTTCAAAAGCTTCATCACGTTTATCAGTTTTTGTTTGAATCCCTATATCATTGAAGTCATGAATTAACTGTAATAAGTCTGTGGAAGCTCCTTCATAAACAACTTGATCTGTTTTTTCACTTAACGATTCTCTTAACTTTTTTTGTTTGCGACGATTAGCGATAATAAAGAAAGCTACGATAGCAGCAATTACTATTGGTAACGAAATGAAACTCAAAAGTGACCATAGTATTCTACTTTCAGTCTCAGCTCCGAGTAGTAGCAATGGTAGTAATGAAAATGAAAATAATTTTAGTTTGCGCATAGTTTTTTTAAAAAAGTACCTTTATTTTTCTGGTAATTATTTACCGGAAGTTTCTTTGAGCATTCTTTCTGCAATTTCTTTATCTATAATTGCTGGGGTATATGGAGGATCTGTTTCTAAAGATTTATTGTATTTATCTATAGCTTTTTGATATTCACCACGACCATAATGACCTTTGCCTATAATATAATAACCCACAGCATTATTTGGGTTAATTTGTAGTGCTTTTTCACCATCTTTTATAGCTAAATCATAATTTTCTATACTTAAGTAATTCAAAGCTCTATAACTATAGGCGTTATCATTATTAGGATTAATTTGGATAGCTTTTGTATAATCTTCTATACTTTTTTCATACCTGCGTAGATGGACAGTATAAGCATCTGCGCGTTTCATATAAGCAGATTCTGAATTTGGGTTTAACTCAATAGCTTTCGTATATTCTGCAACAGCTTCTATATATCTTGCTTCATTAAACAATGAATCTCCATTTTCAATATACGTAGCTGCATCAGGTTCAGGGGCTGGTTCACTACAGGCAATAGTAGCAAGAATAGATAATATTAAGATAATAGAACTTGTTTTTTTAAATTTGTTTAAGAACATAATTTATCCCTTTCACTAGTATTATAATAAAGGATACATATAATTTTTCATACTAATTAATATCCTGCTTTTTTATTAACAGTTCCAATTAAATCTTCATTATTACAAAATTTTTTAAGGTTTGTTGAAAATAAGTCACATATTTCTCCCAGTATTGATTCTGACGTTATTCGCATAGGAGAAATAATCACATTATCTTGTTTCCAAAATGATGATTTTGGACTAGGAATTCCTGATAATTCTTTTCCTGGAGGTTGCAGCAATACACCAGCAATGGATTTTGAATTAATTGCATCTACTAATGAGTACCAATCAAATAGTCCTGCTCTGCCAGATATATCAATAAGAATCGCAGTCGATTTCATATAAGAAAGAAACTTATTGTCAACATATTTTTCTGTAAGTTTTGTAATAGGTATAGAAAGTAGTACATAGTCAGAAAGACTCAAAAGAGTAGGGATGTTTTCTGCAGAGTAGTAAGAGTTAAGATATGGGATTTCTTTTTTATCTGTTCGAGATGTTGCGATGACATTCATTCCAAGTAAAGAAGCACTTTTTGCTATTGCCTGTCCCATATAGCCAAAACCAATGATACCTACTGTTTTTCCTGCCAAATTTTGAGGTTCAGGGATATTTTCCCACATTTGTAGAGGTACTTCGTTGGGATGTTGCCGAGTAATATAATTTAATCTTCTGGAAAACATTAGCATAGCTCCCATAGCAAATTCAGAACCAGGAACTGAGAATAAAGATTTTATACTAGAGATAAGGATTTTGGAGTGAACTAACTCTTCGATAAGTGTAACTCCACCACTCATAAAATATAACCATTTTACATTTTTTGCGATTTTGTGACATTCGATTGTCCATTCATACATATTTGAAATTACGTCAGCGTCATGAATATTAGATTTAAATTCATCTGGAGAATTATAAGTGACAAAATTAAATTCTGGGTGTTTTTGTTTTAATTCAAATAATTTTTGTTGATTCCAAAAAACTTGTGGTAATACAATTTTCATATTAATACTATTAATTAATTTGATTTAAATATTGATTCAATTTCTTGATGTACGTAATTACCGAGGCCAAGTCCCGGAGAAGTAGGTAATTGTAGATACCCATTACTTATTGATAGTGGGGTTTCAATTATTTTATTAAACATTGCAGATGTCTTTTGGGCTTTATCACCTTTTTTTTCAAAGTTTGCATATCCTGTATATTCAATCATGTTGCCAACATTAGAACATGAAAGAACATTTATATGTCCAGCAACAGCCATTGCAGACCATGGGCAGTGGGGTATACAAAGAGTATTAGAAATTTCACATAAATCAAGAACACCTTTTAATCCAGAAATACCCATTTGTTGTACATCAGGTTGTGCTACATCAGTTGCCTTATTTTTTATAAATTGAAAAAATTCCGATATTTTTGTCAGGCTTTCTCCTGTTGCGATTCGGATAGGCGAGCATGCTGTTAATTCAGTGAATCCATCAATGTCGTGAGGACTTAATGGTTCTTCAAGAAAAAAAATGTCATGTTTTTCAAGAAGGTTGCAAATTTTTAAGAGTTCTTTAACGTTTGTATCTGGAGATAGATATGCTGGACAACCATAATCTAGCATCAATCGAATATCTGGACCGATTGCTTCTCTCATTGCTGAAAGCTGATAATCAGCTTCATTATTAAAAAAATTACCCCAACCAAATTTTATTGCTTTGAATCCATCATCTACATATTCTTTACATTCTATGACTAATTCATCTGTTGTTTTAACAATATCTCCGTCATAAAGTGTATTCCATCGTGAAGTACTTGCATAAGCCATTATTTCAGATTGAATAGCTCCTCCAAGTAACTGATGGATTGGCATGTTTTGTGATTTACCTCTAAGGTCCCACAATGCCATATCAACTGCTGCTATAGCGTTAATAAGGTATCCACCGTCACCATACCTTCCATGCATAGTAGTTCTTGTCATTTTGTCCCACAGATATGTCGTATCTCGAGGATCAGATCCGAGGAGCATTTTTTTCAGACTTGCAGGACCTTCTTCTATAATTGCAGTGATTACGGGAATATTTGATGCAGTGGCTCCTATACCTGTAATACCTTCATCACTTTCAACTTCAATTAGTGAAGGACCAGTACCATTAGAATATTTATTTATGACTTTCACGTCTGTGATTTTCATTAAGTTATCCTTTCAGGATGATCTAAACATAGGATATATTTATGGTTTAGTCAAAGGGATTCTTTCCAAGAAAAATATCGCAAAGCTATAATTAAACCGATCACAAGCCATAGTAAAAGTATAAATAAATAAAAAGAATTTAGATTGATTGAAGATTCGGTTGAGTTTATAAATGTTGATTGCAGCAGACTTGAAAAAGCTTTTACTGGAAAAATATTTGCTATAGTTGTAATAAATTTTGGAGCATTGTAAATAGGGAAAAATATATCAGAGATGAAAAATAAAGGAAGTATTGATGCATTTACAATTGCTGGAGCAGCATCCATATTAGGTATTAATGATGTTAACGCGATTCCAAGGGTAGAAAAAGTTGCTGATCCTAGGATTATGATGATGATGAATAAATGGATATTACTAAGTGGTAAATTAACATCAAATAAAATATAACCGGTACCTAAGATGATAGATATGAGCAAAATTGATATTAGTACTGTATGTAAAATTTTACCTAAAAAATATATCCAACTGGGAATTGGAGATGCCTGAATTCTTCGAAGAACACCGACATCTCTGGCAAAAGTAATTCGTATAGCAAGATTCGTATAGCAAGAGCTTATAACTGATAGTGCAATGATTGCTGGTATGAAAAAAGTAGATAACCTAATAAGTCCATAGGGAGATTCAATTAAATTATCTCCAAATATACCATTTAACAGAAAAAGAAAAATAAGAGGGAATGCAAAAGTAAAAAAAGCAGATGCAGGGGTACGCCAAAAAGTCTTATTTTCATACATTATTTGATGGAAAATTAAGGCAAAAGTATTCATCATTCTATATTTTCTTGTTTTACTAGTTTAAGGTATATATCTTCAAGGGTAGGTTGTGTTACAGATAATTCTTCTAGCACACAGTTATTAGTTACGGCCCAGTTTGTTAGTGTGTACATTGTTTTGGTGGGGTTTGTAGTAGTAATTCTGTACATATTGTTAGTGTTTTTATGAATATCAAATGACTTATCAGTTAAGGAATCTAAATTTTTATTACACCTAAACTTAATTACACTTTGATTTTCACTTTGCAAGATTTCTGAAGTTGTTCCCTGCATTGCAATGGTTCCAGATTGAAGGATAGCTATGCGGTTAGCTAATTGCTGAGCTTCTTCTAGATAATGGGTAGTTAATAATATTGTTGTATCGTCTGCTTGAAGATTACGAATCACATTCCACATATCTCGTCGTGCTTCTGGATCAAATCCTGTAGTAGGTTCGTCAAGAAATAGCAGTGATGGATTTCCAATTAGTGCTATTGCCACATCTAGCCTTCGTTGCATGCCACCAGATAGTTTACGTATATATGTATCTTTTTCTTGGGCTAAACCAGTTAATGACATTACTTCATCAACTGATTTAGGATTAGGATAATATCTGCTATACATCTCAAGACTTTCTTTCACAGATAAAAACCTATCAAGTCCAGATGTTTGAAAGACTATTCCAATTTTTTCTTTAAATGAAGAAGGTTTTTTTAAGGGTTCATATCCTAGTACAAATACATCCCCTGATGTGGGAGAAAGAAACCCTGTTAAAATTCCTACAGTAGTAGTTTTTCCCGCACCATTAGGGCCTAATAATCCAAAAATCTCACCTTTAGAAATACTGAAAGTTATTCCACGTAACACATCTTTTGAATCATATTTTTTATATAGATTTTTTACTATTATAGTTGATGACATTTTTATACGTCTTTGTATTAAGTACGATTATTATTTATATCTAAGTATATGGATATTATACACACAAGATGATTTGCTCAATACGTTAGTAAAAATTGTATTAATTCTTCTTTATTGAGAGAATATAAATATTTAAAAATCAAAAGAGGAATATTATGTATGGCAGTATTTTTAATTTTACGATAAAACCTGGACATGAGGACAGTCTGTTAAAACTTCTGAATTTACAGGGGGCAGATAAACCAGATGGTATGATATCGTGGTTTCTAATGAATCCTGATGACAAAAAAGAGTGGATTGGTGTTGCAGTTTTTGAAAGTAAAGAAGCCTACGTTAAAAATGCAAATAGTCCAGAACAACATCAAAGTTTTCTACAAATTATGGAACATCTTGAAAAAGAGCCTACATGGACTGATGGGACATATGTTATTTCTGAGATCTATAGCTAGCTTAATGAAAATGTAAGGTTGCGATTTCTATCTAGGCACTTATAATATCAATGGAAAGTACCTCGCCCAGTAATTGGTAATATTTCAATAAGAATGTCATTTTCAATAATAAAAAATTCATCCCATGAATCTATAAGAGGGTCTTGGTAATTTGGGATTAGTTTAACTTTTGCCCCAATATTTATAGGGATTTCTGATGAAGACGTAAAAACAGTATGGTATTTGTACATATCTTGAAATTTTACGTTAGGTAAATTTTCAATTTGGAGTAGTTCATCTCCTGCTCTTGGCATAGATAAATATCCAATATCACACACAATCGTTTGAGGGTCAGGCTTGTTTATTATAGTTGTAAGTAGTTTATTTGCTACTTCAAAATCTTTCAAAAAACTGTATACGGTACCCATTAGTGCATACGTACCTCCTTCAACTTCTGTTACACCTGGCATTTTAGGAGATACATCATATGTAAAAGTTTCTCCGCTAGAAACAATTTCTATAGGAAAACCTTCAGATTCTATAGCTTTTTTAAATTCTAAACATTTTGAAATTGTATTTTTAGCAGTATCTTTTCTATGTTTTTCTCCTTGGTATTCGTATAATGCCTGATGACTCATTATCCCTCTGAATTGAATATTAGGTAAAGTATCAATTAATTTTACAATATTAATTGCATATTCTATTGTTCTTACTCCAGCTCTTTTCATATTAGTTTCGATTTCAATCAATATACCTATAGTAGTATCTAGTGTTGATGCAATTTCAGAAATGAGGCGGACGTTTTCTAAGTTGTCTACACAAACTTTAATATCTGCTAGTTTTGATAATTTACACATCCTTTTTATTTTATCGGGAGTCACTATTTGGTTGGTTATTAAAATATCTTTAATTCCCCCAGACACCATTACTTCAGCTTCAGATACTTTTGCAGAACAAATTCCATTAACAGTTCCTCCAGCTTCTATTTGCATTAAGGCAAGTTTAGGAGTTTTTAAATTTTTGCCATGTTGACGCATTTTACAAGCAGTATTTTTATATTTCTTTGCTATAGATGCATAGTTAGAACGTACTATCTCAATATCTAACAGTAGTGATGGAGTAGGTAGTTTTTCTACTTTAGTTCCAAGATCACTAGATGTTTTGGTGTATTTTGAAATAGAGGAGTCGTTGTTCATTACTTATATTTACCTCTAGCAGTAATTGTATAAATAGATTCGAGCTTATTTTTTCGTATACCGTAAACATAGTTATGTCTGTTGAAAATCTCAGGAATGTTTTGGGGTTGTATATAAAACTTTTTCCCAATAGCAGTATTATTTGAAAAATCATCAGGTTTTCGAAAAATTAAATGTTCAGCACTATAGCTACTTGGAATTAGTGCTGTGTTAGTGGTATCTGTTATAACACCGCTTTGGATTCCTGTTGATTTTAGTCCTGCATCAAGAATAAATTGATTGGTTTCAGGACAGCTAGTGACAGTACTCAGTAATTGAACAGGATTTTGTAGATTTAGAAAAGATTTGTCACCGATTAAATCGATTCCGGTGATGTAGTGAGTAACGTTATTATCCGAAATTAGGTCGTATCTGTAATTATCATCAACGATGAGCATCTCACAATTGATTTTTTGTTCATTAAGTTTTTCGAAAACAGAAGTAAGTGTATTAATATTTGATGTTGGTGCAGGTTCAGCTTTTGAAAATGTATATTCTGTTTTTTCAGTTGTATGTGAATATTGTGTTTTATCAGAATAATCGATAATTCCTGAAAAGTGTATGGTTTTTGTTTGAATAATCTTCTTAATAAGATTAGTGAGTTGTTTGCCAGGAGGACAACCGAAGAAAGAGTTATTTGTTCTTAGACGAACGAGGGCAGGTATTTTGAAATTACTAGTTTGAATTACTTGGTTAATCACTTCTAGGTGCTCTTCATTATCGATGGTTATAAAGATTTTTGTAAGTAATGATAATTGAGCTAATTTTTTAATTTTATTAGTGTCTATAAAGAAATTCATAATCAAAAGATTATTAAATCCTGAGTTTGCAAAAACTTCTGCTTGTTCTAATGTTGAGACAGCAATTAGTGAATTAGGAGATTGATCTTTTTGTTGTAGAGAAGTTAGTGATGGAGTGTAATGTGTATCACTTCTAGTAATGAGATCAAGCTTTTGAGTACTAAAAAACTTAGTTAACTGACTGATATTTTCTTCAAAAACATCAAGGTCTACAGTTAGTGAGGGTGTATCTAGATCTTGTACATCAGATCCAATTGGTTTTGATATGGGTGATTCCATTACTACGTTTAAAAAAATTTAGTCTATTTTAGAAATTGATTATATGTTTATAATAATACACGATTTCATATTTTAGTGAGGTATATCAGTGAATACATCAAAAACGCTTAGAAATTTATTACAAGGTGATAAGTCACTTATTGTTCCAGGGGTACATGATCCAATGAGTGCCAAGATTTTTGAGGATAGTGGCTTTCCTGTTTTATTTACAGGTGGATTTTCTTTATCTGCTTCAACCTTAGGTGTTCCAGATATAGGGTTATTAACTATGTCTGAAAATATCGAAAGAGTAAAACGTGTTACAAGTACAATAAACGTTCCTTTGATAGCTGATATGGATACAGGATATGGTAATCCAATAAACGTTATAAGGACGGTACAAGAATGTATTAATGTTGGAGTTGCTGGAATAATTTTAGAAGACCAGTCATGGCCTAAAAAATGTGGTCACATGGAAGGGAAAACAGTCATTTCTCTAGAAGAACATGTAGAAAAAATCAAAGCTGCAGTATATGCACGTGGTGATTCTGATTTAGTGATTATTGCTAGAACTGATTCGCGTGCTACTCATAGTTTTGATGAAGCTATCAAAAGAGGCAAAACTTTAGAAAAGAGTGGTGCAGATGTTATTTTTATTGAAGCACCACAATCTGTAGAGGAAATTCGTGCGATTGGTAAAGAAATTCAGGCACCTCTACTTATTAATTTAATTGAAGGAGGAAAGACTCCAACATTATCTATTTCTGAGTTAGAATCGCTTGGATATAAGATAATACTTTATCCACTTTCAAGTATTTTTGCTACAGCATATTCGATGCAGCAACTAGCAACACACATTAAATCTACAGGAACAACTAAAGGTTATAATGATTTGCTTAGTTTTAAAGATTTTGAGAGCGTAGTTGACTTGCAAAAGTATAAGGATTTAGATGCCCAATTTTTGTCATAGTTATGATTGACGTCGTTGGAAAGGAGCTATCAGCCATAGTGCAGATAACATTATGGGCAAAACTGTGACTATAAAATGTAACGACTTAATAAATATAGTAAATCCCAAAGTAATCTTTGCTTCAGTAATTGTTGATTTATATGTATGTGCAGCTGTGATAAGTAATCCCGTTTGAATAAAAAACAAGAATAACCATACGCAGCATAAACTGATAAATCTTAATTTCCAAGAATCCTTATTTGTACCTAAAATTATGGCACTAGTAATTACTAATCCAAACCCAAAGTTGTGAATTAGCAACTGTATAGGTGGTGACTGAGAGTTATTAATAGCATTCTTTAGAACAATAATAAAATGATGGTCTGTTACCGACAGAATTACATTATTAGGGAAATATTCCCATGCAAGTCTCCCTATGAAAAGGGTATAGGTATTAGCAAAGAGATACCAGAGAGCAAATCCTATTGTTGCCCATATTAAAACTAGTACTATTTGTGATGATAAAAATGGACGTATAATGAGATTAATTTTACCGCTAGCCCAGAGAGACCACAGTCCAATTGCAATAAGAATCATAAGTGTTTGCCACATTACTATGTGTGCAAATTCCATTTGGTTAGGCATGTGAGTTCCAATATAATATAAACTTACGACTCGAATTAGGTTAATGATATTAAGTCCGACAATTCCGAGTAATATTCCCTTCAATTTGGCTAATCTTGATGATGGGAAAGCAATTACTGCTGAAATAAATACTATTTTTGGAGTGATGGCTGTACATTCAGATACAACACGGATATTAAATACTCATATTTTTGTAATAAATCTTTGTGATAAAGTAGTATATATTATCAAATATATTTGAAATTATGAGTCTTACATTAACTCCAG
>Ga0310344_10003281_pt1 | contig 12093 bp, 8 predicted proteins | sample HC15DNA20200_MG_FD_203801 | JGI IMG/M metagenome (GOLD analysis project Ga0310344, IMG submission 203801) | Marine microbial communities from station ALOHA, North Pacific Subtropical Gyre - HC15-DNA-20-200_MG | ecosystem: Environmental > Aquatic > Marine > Oceanic | place: Pacific Ocean: North... | reverse complement strand
GTGTCTGGAAAAATCTAGTATTAGGCAGCGACTACATCATTGACTTCCATAGCGCTGCAAAGGGCCGAACAAACGTTCCCCAAATTAGGGCGAATCTGGCCCATCCTAGCAGTAACAGGATCGCTCGGGGTTTTGGGATTGAGACAATCCTTGACAGCGAGGGGCCGAGGGGATCTCTTCGTAGAACCGCAAATGAGAACGACATGGCATGCATCACATTCGAAGGAGGCGGGCCAGATGAGGCGGATCCCGAGTCAGTCCAGATTTCGATGTATGGGATAATCAATATTCTCCGAACACTGAGGATGCTTCCAGGTTACCCCAGCAAACCACGTTTCAGGATGCTAGCCTCCGGATCAGTCTGGATCCGCTCAGACCAAGGAGGCCTGCTAGATGTATTAGCCCCTGCAGGAAGCTTCGTCGAGGAGGGAGAGATCGTTGCTACTGTCACGGATCCAGAGATTCCTGGTGAGAGCCACGACATCCTCTCACCCGTCCAAGGACTTCTGATTAGTACTGCTACGCATCCATTCGTGAACTCCGGGTCTCCAATTGGACATCTTCTTCCGGTAAAGAGGGGTGTATCGACGCTGAAGAGTAGACTAGACGATGAGGGATGCCTCATCATCAGTGGCTCGGACGGAGACCCTCCCTGGAGGGATGACGAAGACATCGAAGACATCGCAATCTTCGGAGAGTGGTCTGGTGGTTCTCCAGATGCTGAGTGGGGTCCTTCAGACTCTGTGGACGAAGAGGAAGACAACTAGCCGCTCAATCTTTTGCTTCATCGAAAATCCCAGGAATCTCCGGAGCAGATGGCAGATCCAAGCCCCTGTTCTCCGGCCTGACGCCCAGTCTCTCAGGGGTTACCCCATATGCATCGAGAGCGTCTTGCAGCTTTCTGTTGTGACCTATCCTGACGCCAGCGAAAACAGATAGGCAGGCGATTCCAATTAGAAATACTACAATCCCGATTACTCCTGCTGAATCAATTAGTGTCGAAACCAGTCCGCTTTGTGGCTCTGGCTCTATCCAGATTACAACGTAAAGGTTCCATGAGAACTCGGTTGACACTCCTGAGTCCACTATTGTAGCCTTCACAATTTGGATTGACGAACCCTCTCCGCAGAGCTGTATTTCAAGGTCAATCTCGGATTCTCTACAGTCGATTGGGGGCAAAACCATCTCCTTTCCATTCTGGCTAGAGTTGGACGTAACCGAGTACTCCCCGAACTTCCATGTGATGGAGCTGTCCACACCACTGGGGATACCTGTCAAGGACATCAGCAATGACTCGTTCGCCGAGTCCCACACCGCTCCGCTTTGAGAGGGATTTGCGTTGATCATGGACGACCTGCTCACTCCCTCGTCAATATCGCCATCGCAATCGTCGTCAACACCATTCCACAGCTCCGAAGCGTTGGGATATGTGCTTCCGACCAGGTCGTTGCACTCTTCGAACTCGTAGAAACCATCCTCATCTCTGTCGTAGTCATATGAAAGGGGGTCGGACATCTTCACCAGGACCTCTGTTCCATCATCCAGACCGTCTTGGTCCGAGTCAGGGTCTTCGGGATTCGTGCTTAGGTTGTGATACTCGTCGAAGTCAAACAACTGGTCTCCATCTGAGTCCAAGAAATAGAAGTCCTCGTCTATTTCCTCGTCGCAGTCGTTGTCCTTCCCGTCGAGAGACTCGGGCTTGTCCGGAGCCCTCTCGAAGTCTTCATCGTCACAGTCCTGGAATGCGTACCATCCATCTTGGTCCAGATCTGGGTCTGTGGAAAGGGGATCGGAGTCGAAGTCCGTTACCTCCGTACCATCAGGCAACCCGTCGTCATCCGAATCTCCATCGTATGGGTCTGTAGAGTGGATGTGGAACTCATCGAAGTCTGTCAGCCCATCCATGTCCGAGTCCATTGTCTGAAAGTCCTCGTCCATTTCCTCGTCGCAGTCGTTGTCCAAACCATCCAGTAGTTCATCGGCTCCTGGTGAGATTCCTGCGTTTTCTTCGTCACAGTCTTCGAACCAATAGTATCCGTCTCCGTCTCCGTCTTCGTCGAAAACTAGTGGGTTTGTACCAAGCTCTGCTATTTCGACAGCGTCTTCCAGACCGTCTCCGTCCGAGTCTGAGTTGGTATAGTTAGTTCCGTGGATGTGGAACTCGTTCCAATCGAATATTCCATCGCCGTCAGCATCCGTTGAATTGTAGCCCTCGTCTTCTAGACCATCGCAATCGTCGTCTTTTCCGTTTAGTAGTTCTGTCATGCCCGGATTGGCGCTAGCATCATCGTCATCGCAGTCTTGGAAGTGGTAATATTGATCTTCATCGTTATCCGGATCGAAGGAGAGCGGGTCTGATCCCCATATGAAAATCTCCTCCGAGTCATTGAGTCCATCCATGTCTGAGTCGTATGAATTCGGGCTCGTTCCATATTCGAAAATTTCTTCGTAATCTCCTAAACCGTCGTGATCTGTATCCGCTTGCGTCGCTCTGGTCCCGTAGATGACTATCTCTTCGTAGTCACTAAGGCCGTCATCGTCGGTGTCGGGATCAAAAGGGTCAGTTCCGTGTACATTTGTCTCGTTGTAGTCGCTAAGTCCGTCATTGTCATCGTCTTCGTCTAGATAGTCGCATTCTCCATCAGAATCAGAGTCGCTTGGGTAAGAACTCGCATCAAAGGGGTCGGTCTCGCATGGCACCTCAAACACGTCGTCGAAGCCGTCATTGTCGTCGTCATCGTCGATTATGTCGCATATGCCATCCATGTCATTGTCATCGGGGTAGGAACTGGAGTTGTATTGTTCTGTCCCGCAGTCCTGTTCGCTTGCATCATCCCAGCCGTCGTTGTCATCATCCTCGTCGTTGTAGTCTGGCCAGCCATCCGAGTCGAAATCAGTCACGTTGCCCACACCGTGGAAAATCACCTCCCAGGAATTCAGTGTCCCTGCGGCGTTGTTACTGTCAGTGTCACGAATCTTCAACGTCCAGTTCCCCATTGATGACTCGTCCCAGTGGTGCACAGTGTTGAACATCCAGTTTGAGTAGTCATTAGAGGAGTCATCATGCTCCTCAGCTAGCCAGGACTGGTATCCCATGGGGGATTCAAGCACGATGTCCAAGTCACCTCTGCTCGAATGGGTGATGTCTAGGATTACGTCTACGGATTCCAATTCGAGATCAACTGGTACGGTTAGGTTGAACTCTGTCCATGTCGATGCGCCGTTGTCAATGACTTGATTGGGGAGGAATGGGCCAAAAGTAGCATTCACCTCCACCCCACTAGATGTCCAGTTCTCTGCAAGTGAAACTGCAGCCCCTGCATCAACTGAACCGAATCCATATTTGTGAGAGACCAATAGTCCCCCACCGTTCATTTGCCAGGAATTGTCACTAGAGTCCACAACTCTTGCACTGTGCACCAGAATGTTCTGTACGTCCCTCCATGTCAAGTTCTGATTGGCCTCGAGAATTAGTGCGATCACTCCTGCCGCGAGAGGGGTCGCGCTTGAGGTTCCTCCAAAGTCATCTGTGACGTCTCCTCCGCTGTATCCGCCCGCGCCAGTGATATCCGTAGTAGTGATACCCTCTCCATCACCGTCAGAGTGAGCAGCTACGAGAATGTTCGCCCCTGGCTCTGCGTACCAAGACTGCTCCCCATTGTGGTTTATTGCAGTAACCGCAATCGTGTATCTGCTATTCGCATATCCATCGTAGTTTGAGTTGTCATTGGCGGTGAGTCCGTTTCCTGCTGCCCATGTGTAGATGTTCCCAAGTCCGGATCTTCCATTGAAGACCGAGTCCTCTATGGCCGCGATTGTCAAAGGCCCCGGTCCTTCTACTCGATTTCCATCGTCGTAAGGGCCCCACGAATTTGTATAGATGTCTATGTCATCCTGGTAGAAGCTCAGTGCGTCAGCCTCCATGCTGTCGAAAGTTCCACAAGCAATCAGTGTTGAACCAGCAATTGTTGCTCCGAAGGCCGCCCCAGCTACATCAATGGAATTGTTTCCAACCGCTGCTGCGACACCGGCTACAGCAGTCCCATGGCCATTCCAGGAAGAGGGGCTAGGATCGGGGTCATCATTGCACCAGTCATATGAGAATGTAGGAGTGTAATGTGGCATTATGTCCGAGTGATTGTGATCAAGACCATCATCAATTACACTGATCACTACTCCACTTCCATCGTACTTCTCCCATGCCCCCGAAACGTTAGCGTCCTCGCCAGATACACCACCTGTCTGACCAGTGTTATTCAGATGCCACTGCTCATCAAAATCAGGGTCGTTGGGCTCGTAGCGTAGATACTGCTGCTTCTCAATAATGGGAGAGAAAGACTCTATCTGTCCTATGTCGGCAGAATTTGAAAGACGAACAAGAGCCTTTGAAGGTTCATTGAACGTCCAGATGTAGGCTCCTATTAGTCCCGAATCCTCTGTTTCATCAGGAGACGCTGCCGTTATGGAATGCTGTTCTATCGGAATTCCTGTTACGACCAACCACTCAACAGTCTCTGAGAGTGTGTACTCCGGGTATTTTTCCAAGTTGGCAGCCCTGTCAAAGGCGAGCTGTACCGCTCGAGAGTATTGGGGCATCATTTCGGGAACATTATCGTCAATTGCCCTTTCCTCAGGGTATTGGGCAACAGAGGTCCCTAGGGGGGCCGACAGTAGAATGAACAGTACAACTATCGCATCTCGCACGAAGGAACTCGACCACCTCAAGGATATAGCCGTTCGTCTGTACTGTTAGTTAGAATCTCTCCATTTGACTAGTTTTCTGACAAGCTGACTCTCCAATATAGGAATGGTGCAATTACTAGGTACATCAGAACCCCATAAACTCCTGCTGGTAGGCTAAGTGTGGATAGCCCACCATCAGGAGAGGCTAGGATTAGCCCTCCTACTGCTATTCCCACGGTGGCGTTCTGAATCCCACTCTCTATCGAAACAGTAGTGGCTCTGATTGCCTCTAGGTCGAGGAGTTTGGCGCTTTGGTAGCCAATTGTCAGCATCAGGACGTTCAGGGCCACTATTGCTGGCCCGAGGGTTCCGATGTTATCCATCAGAGTGTCCCACTCGCTGCCTATCGCTGCCAGAACGATGATTACGAAAAGAACTGCAGCAACCAAATTGATCCGTTTTCCATAGAGTTCTGCCGTGGATGGGCTTCGATGACGCAACAGCATCCCGATCAGTACTGGCAACGTGGTAAGGAGAAACATCGTAATTCCCAGTTCTAGGATATTTATCTCCGGCGCTGATTCGCCCATGAAGTGGTCCATCGAGAAGCCAACTATCAATGGCAGCGTTACTACTGTTGTCACGGAGACAACAGCCGTGTAAGAGATGGAGAGAGCAGTGTCCCCCTTGGCCAGTTTGGTAAGGATGTTTGAAGTCACTCCTCCCGGACAGCATGATAGGATCATCACTCCCACAGCCAATTCGGGCTCGAGTCCAGACAGCGTAGCAATCGCGAACCCAACTATCGGAAGGACCACCATCTGATTTGCCAATCCGATTCCAAAGGCCTTCGGTTCTCTGAAAACCAAGGAGAAGTCCTCGATTGTCAGACCAACACCAAGTGAGAACATTATGAATGCCAGAGATAGGGGTAGAACTACGTCGATAATCACGTTCCCCTCTTCCGATTGTTCTTCGACCTGTGTTTCTTGGGCCTGCGTCGGTGTTGCCAACAGTAATATCACGAAAATTGCGGAAACCGCCACTATGCTGTTCTTCATGTGCCAGCGAGGATTCTTTCAGCGTATAAGTATGCTTTTTTCCTAGTCGTTCCTGAAGTTTGAGATTGCGGCATGCACCTCTTCGTCAGTCATCATTCTTCTTTGGCTCTTCGCCACTTCGAACATATGTTCTACGAGCTCGTCATCCGATTCGTAGCCATTTCTTTCAAGCCAGTGAACTACGTTAGAGCGACCGCTCATGTGCCCGATCCTGATTACCTGCTGAAGACCAAAATCTCCAGCTGGGACACCAGAATAAACCCTATCTGCTAGCCAATTGTCACCCTTTCTCATTGCCTTAATTACCGCTGAGGCATGTACTCCAGTCCCCGTCTCGAAAGCGTCTTCGCCGAAAACCGGGTAGTTGTGGGGTAGTGCGACCTCTACGTAATCGTGCGCTTTTTGCATGTACTCGTTCAAAGAGGTCAGGTCGTTCTTGATCACTCCCATTAGGCTCAGATTGACTAAAGTCTGGTCAAGAGGAGCGTTTCCGGCCCGCTCACCAACTCCAAGTGCTGTTCCGTGAATCACATCAGCACCGGCCTCGTATGCTGCAAGATTGTTTGCAACGCCTAAACCTCTGTCCTGATGCCCGTGCCAGTTTACCTCTATGTCCCTTCTTTTCACTCCAGAGTCTGGAATCACTTCTTCCTGAATGAAGCGCAGGAGTTTTCGAACCCCGTTTGGAGTAACGTGCCCGCAGGTATCACAAATGCAGATCCTGTCTGCTCCGAGTTCAATGGCTCTTGAGTAGACCTCTTTGATTTCCTCTGGCTTGCTCCTTGTGGTGTCCTCGGTCACAAACATCACCGGGATGTCGTTGTCAACTGCGAAGGTTACTGCCTCCTCAGCGGTTGATAGTATCCTTTCCATGTCCCATCCTTCGGCAAATTGTCTAATCGGACTCGTTCCCAGGAATGCGCTAGCCTGGATATGGCGCTCGTGCTTTGCCTGCAGTTCGACAAGTGGCTCAATATCCGAAACTACGGTCCTTACAGCGCACCCAGGCCTAATTTGGTATCCATTATCTCCCATGTGACCAAGCATAGCATCGATGTGATCAACATGAAAGGGACCGGCTCCTGGAAGTCCCAGGTCGACCTTCTGGATACCCAGCTTCTCCATGTAGTCAAGCAACTCAATCTTCTGCTCTATTGTAGGATTCCTTGCACTCGGACTCTGCAAACCATCACGCAATGTTTCATCATCAAACCACAACTCATGCGGGTGTTGGGACTCATCTCGATTGATTACGTAATCAATCTCGTTCCAATCGTAAATGAGGTCCTGTTCGTCCATCGGCTCACCTGTGCCCCTTCACGGTTGGCTCGGTGTTTCAAACCATCGGGATGTTAGGAGTCAGTACCCAGCTCGATTTTCCCGATCGAAGAAATAGTTGCGATTGCCCCAATCGCAGCACCAAGGGTTCCAAAACTAGCGGTAACCAGTACTGCAAACATCATCGCTAGGTATAGCATCGAGGCGAAGAATGAACTAGCCGCACTGGCAATTCTGCCCGTTTCGTCGGGCTCTTCTGAGATATCAATCCTCCAAATTGTCGAAGCGTACCAAATGCTCAACATTACCACCGTCCATCCCAGAATGTAGTATACCGGTTCACTATCGTCCATAACCCCATAGCTCATTGGTGCAGCTAATGACAGAATCACTAGAAGGATTGAGTAAACCTTCATTTCTTTGATTGTCCTTTCTGGTCCCTTGACATTTGGCATCATGGGCACACCAACGCGGGAATACTCTCCAGAACGATACAGTGCAAGTGCCCAGAAATGAGGAGGCGTCCAAAGGAAGATTAGGATAAACATGAACCAGGGCATTAGGCTACCCAGATCAACTAGGGACTCAACTGTGGAGTAGGGAGAGCCGGTCGAAATATGCAACCCCTCTTCGCATGCCGCCCAACCGATTACCGGGGGCGTAGATCCAGCAATTCCGCCCACCACTATGTTTTGGGGGGTGCTTCGCTTCAACCACATACTGTATACGAACACGTAGAATAGGATACTGAAAGCAGCCCAGAATGCTGCGATCTGATTGGATAGAAAAACGAACCAGGCCACACCGATTATGGATAGGATCACCCCCAGTAACAGTGCAGAAGATGCTGAAACTGCACCTGTCGAAAGAGGCCTACTAGACGTTCTTTTCATTTTGGGATCTATGTCTCTGTCGTACCACATATTGATTGCATTCGCCCCTCCAGCAGTTAGGTAACCACCAATGAAAACCACTATCATAGTCTCGAGGGAACTAACTCCGAATTCCGAATCCAGCATATCATGCACTATTACCGAACAAAGAGCAGTAATCTGCAGAAGAACCACAACTCGAGGTTTAGTGAGAGCAATGTAGTCGTATGCCTTTGTCATAGGCCACCATCCTCCAATTTTTCAGTGGCCGATCCCAACCATGCTGTAGAGAGAACTAGGAATGTCAACGAAGCAAGAATTAGGTGAATCAACGAGAGGAACTCTTCGAATCCCCCTTCTTCAATGTCCCAAGAAAGAATGTAAGTTGCCCCAATCACCGAATTTGAAATGTAGATGGCAGTTGCCAGCCACAACCAGTTCCTGGCTCCAAAACCGTTATTGTTCTGTTTGGATTCATTCCAAACGACGTAAGAGAAAGCAATTAGCAACGTCCCAACTATTGCCACGAACCACCTATGGATCATTTGTGACTGGGCAATGATGTCTTCCACCGGTTCGGCGATGACTCCACCACAGAATGGCCAGGAGTCGGGGAATCCTGATACTCCGCAACCAAAGTTTGCCCCGGGGGATGTAGATACGAAGGTGCCGGAGAATAACGAAATGAAAGACCCAATAGCTAACCACCCAATCCTCGTTCTCCACTTCCCCGGGAATTTAAAGTTGAATCCCTTGAAAGAAGGAGAATTTCCTTCGTCCCTAGAAACTGTCAACCAAAGCCAAATCAGACTAAGTGTGAATGCCAGAGCACTTCCGAGATGAAGCGCTACGCTCCAATTCTCATTGTCAAGTTTCACGGTTAACCATCCAATTGCTCCCTGCCACAATATTAGGAAAACCGAGATAGATGATGCCATCAGAGCCTCGGTGCCATGACTATCCTCTTTCCGGACCAACCACCAGTTGAAGAGAACAAGCGGACCTAGGACTACTCCTGCCAGAAGGCGGTGAAACCACTCTGTGAAGATCTGGAATGTTGTGTATCGATGACCGGAGCCCCGAGAGTCAACTTCGTTGGGATTTTCTTCGTACCAGGCCTCCTGTTGAGATTCGGAAACGTCGAAACCCCATGTTCCGAAGCATGTTGGCCAATCCGGACAAGACTCGCCAGCATCGTATATCCTGATTACTCCTCCAACAGCAATCACGACCAACGTTAGGCCAATTAGGGCCACAGTAACACTCTTCGAATTCATCCATGTAGGCAATGGTAATCACTTCCCGTAAGGGACGATGACGCTTCACTCTTCCTCGAGATGAGGGTCTATGTCGATTGGAATCCTGTTCTGCTCGTATTCCAGTGAAGCTATCTTCATTGGGTCCAGAACCACCTTCTCCTTAGCGTCGTCAACCCCGTAAAGCTGAATCAACTCTTCACTGAACTTCTCCCTTAACTCATCTTCTGAGACGAAAAGAGGGGCACCCATGCTAATTTGAAGGGCCCTAGCCCCGATAATTCTAGCCTTTTCGAAGCGGGTATGGGCACGTGCTGGTTCAACCATCGGGGCGGGCCACCGGAGACCCCCAAATAAGGTCTATGACTCGAGATAGATGAAGCCCGAAGCATCCTATGGCATCTCAACCATCATCGCCACTGCATTACCTCCACCTAGACAAACCGTGACAACGCCCCTCTCCCCCCCGGTTCTAGATAGGGCATTCACCAGAGTCATTAGGCATCTGGTTCCGGTTGCGCCCAGGGGATGGCCAATTGCTATGGCACCACCGTGGGGGTTGAAATCTCCTTCTGGAGAACAGAGAGAATTCCTGATGGCGCATGATGCCGATGCGAAGGCCTCGTTGTGCTCCAGAATGTCAACTTCATCCATGGTCCTCCCGGTCTGCTCCAGTAGTTTGTTCACTGTCGGAATTGGGGCTGACATTACCCTGTGCGACTCGACACCTGACGTTGCGAATCCTACTATTCTGGCCAGTATTGCAAGCCCATGCTCGGCCGCCGCCTCTTCGGAAGCGATTAGGACGGCCGAAGCCCCATCAGAAACCTGACTGGCGTTACCGGCGGTTACCAGACCCCCATCCTTGAAGACTGTCCTCAGTCCGGCTAGAACTTCTTCGCTGGTATCCGGTCGAATCCCCTCGTCCCTCTCCAGCCCCCCTACTGGGAAAATCTCCGAGTCTAACCATCCTTCGTTCCATGCCCTATCAGCCAGCATGTGCGAACGTGCTGCGAAAGCATCAGACTCCCGCCTGTTGATTCCATGTTCTTCGGCTATCGTCTCTCCGGTGTTTCCCATTGACTCCCCGGTGAAGGCATCACTTAGGCCATCATGCATCAGGATTGACTCCAGTGAGGAAAATGACACATCCTGGCCCTTCTGTGCATTACGTACGAAGTGAGGGGCATTGCTCATTGACTCCATACCTCCGGCAACTACGATATCCGAAACCCCAGCCCTAATCTCAGTGGCGGCAATCATTGCGGCTTTGAGGCTAGATCCGCACACCTTGTTTATCGTAGTACAGGGGGTGCTAAAGGGCATCCCAGATGAAATTGCAACCTGTCGAGCGGGAGCCTGGCCGGAGCCAGCTTGCAGCACTTGTCCCATGTACACTTGATCAATTGCACCACTTGACGGGTCGATTTTCGCCCTTAGGAGAAGCTCTGTGACTGCCATTGTCCCCAAATCCACGGCGCTGAAATCCGACAAAGCACCTCTGTATCTGCCAACAGGAGTTCTTGCATAGGCACAGATTACTGGTTGGTTCACGACCCTATCCAGTGGTGACTCCACCTTCAATGGCACGATTGATAATGTGACCATTCACTCACGAATCGACATTGTATCCGTAGAATTCGGAACTCTTCAATTCGGGCCTATCTTGTGGTTTTACCAGGATTGTCCTTACTTCCCAGAGGTCCTTGAAGATCCTGTACCTAGCCGTTGCATCCAGGTAGTCAACCCCACTGGTCCCGCCCGTTCCAGTCCTCTTCCCAATTATCCTCTCGACCATCCGTGCGTGATCGTGCCTCCACTTCGCCATCGATTCCTCAAGCTCTACGAATGCGTCAATCAATCTTCTTGGCCAGGTCAGCAGTGGCAACTCCCGGTACGACTCGATGAACAGCAGCCCAGCCCTCGCACGGCTAACATCCCCCTCCGGGATTAGGAAGGCGACTGCAGAATCGTGGGCGGCATCCATCCTCTCTCTCACTGAACCAGGGTCCCTGTCACCCAAGGCGGACATCTTCTCAACTGCCTCATTGCATATCCTTCGATGCGCATCTAGATGGGAACTGACGTATTCACTCACTTCTCCTTCGTCTCCGTCGCTTCCATAGGTTGACCCCATTATCGGAGTCCTCTCAATCCATCTCATCAGTGAGTCGTAGAGAGTTTCCTCCTGCACCCTGGCTTCTAATCTAGCTAGAACCTCCGCGTCTTCGCCCCCCCTCTCGGCGAGTTTCCTGAAGGTCGCCAATGGGTCCATGCCGAACAGCCTGTCTCCGGACTCAAGTCCTAGCAGTGCCTCGAACTCTCGCATCTGGAAGGACTCGAATCCAGAGGCTGTGCCCAATCCATCCCTGAAGGCAAGGAAGCCTTGAGGCGTCAGAGTCTCGAGGACGGTCCACTGGCTCGCCATCAGGCGAAATATCTCGGTAGTCCTTGCTAGATGGTCCACTGCCCGTGGAATGTCATCCTCAGGAACGGGGACCTGGCCCAATATTTCCCTGGCCTCTGTAAGCTCCCTGATTATCTGCTTGAACCAGAGCTCGAAGGTCTGGTGAACGATGATGAAGTGCATCTCATCTGAAGAGACCTCCCGCTCTTCACCTTGCAATTTCAATAATTCGTGTAGACTCAAGTAGTCCCCGTAGGTCCAGTTCCCCGATCCACCGTAGCCACTCATGAGCCATCCAGAACGATGGCACTTGAAGGGTTGTCGCCAATCCAGAACCACTCAAATGCTGCAATGTGTCCGAGGAGATATGGCTGGCACGGGCGAACTGCCAAACGACTCAAGGCCAATTCGACGGGATATTGAGTCTAGGTTGCTAGTGGAGGAAGGATTGGAACTCAGAATTATAGTTGAGGAAGACGCTGAGGATTTGTTCCTAAAAATAGATGAAAATAGACGGTACCTAAGGGAGTGGCTCC
>Ga0310344_10003280_pt1 | contig 12094 bp, 13 predicted proteins | sample HC15DNA20200_MG_FD_203801 | JGI IMG/M metagenome (GOLD analysis project Ga0310344, IMG submission 203801) | Marine microbial communities from station ALOHA, North Pacific Subtropical Gyre - HC15-DNA-20-200_MG | ecosystem: Environmental > Aquatic > Marine > Oceanic | place: Pacific Ocean: North... | reverse complement strand
AAAGAAGAAAGATCCAGCTCATTTGCACCATATCCGTGTAGAAAAAATACTGCAGAAGAGGGCTGTTCTGTCGGATTTTGTGACTGTAGAATTTCAAAGTCAAGAGGGATTTCAAGAGAGTCCATGGTGTTCTTTAGTCGGTGAAGTAGGTGAAAAGATATAGGAATATCACTCTAGTTCTCGGTAGCGTTTGAGGGAATTTTGATCAATTAAGTCGTCCCACCGAGAGAGAATTTCTTCTTTTGCATGTTTGGGGACACTACATCTCGCAGGATAAGCGTATTCGAGTGGGACAGTGGCATCTATAATCATTTTGGCATTTTTATTATCATACTCGGGTCGGACTGTTGGGTCGAGAGTATTACCTTTTGCCCCGGGAATGATATCCAAATCTTCTTCCACGCGGCACCGTGTAGAAACTGCCCAAAGAACTTCCTCCTCATTGAACACATCAATATCATCGTCAACGACTATAACGTGTTTGACTAGATCTCCTGCAGCTAGTGCTGCAAGACCTGCCATTTTCCCTTCCCCTTCTGCTTTTTTGTCAATTGATAGATATGCCCTAAACCTGCCACATCCACTGGGGGGATGATGTATTGCAGTGAGGCCTGCGATGCGACCATGAATTTTTAGAGCATTGTAACGACTGCCTTCTTGGGGCAGAGTTCCAGTTAACCAGTGGTCTCGATGCCCAGCAAAAACGGTTTGGAGAACAGCGTTTTTGCGACGAGTTATGTTTGTGACATTTATCAAAGGGCGCATTCTTTGCGGCCCGTAATATCCAGGGTATTCGCCAAATGGTGCCTCTGCCTCTAATTCGTGGGGTGGGATTTCGCCTTCAATGACTATCTCGGCATCTGCAGGTACCATGAAATCATCTCCCCACGTTTCTGAGGGGACAAGTCTGACGGGTTCTTGCATCATCCCTCCTGCGATTTCATATTCGTCGATCCCATATGCTGCAAGAGTTAGAGCACCTAGGTAAAATGAAGGGTGGTGACCTGCCACAATGGCCACTTTAGTCGTGCGATCGCTGGCCCAATTTTTATTCACTATCCGATGATTATGACGGGGGGACATGTGGATCCCGAGTTTATCAGGTCCTTTATACTGAGTACGTAGGAAGGCTATATTATAGAATTCATGGCCAAATTCGTCTACATCTTCAGGAGGGGCTTGCATTACATTTGCCATGTCAATATAAGGGGCAGGGTCCATCTCATTGATATGCATGATGGGGAGTCGCCTGAGGTCGACGTTCCCATATTCATCGACATGGCTTACTTCTTTTACAGGGGCATCTTTAGGATCAATAATTTCGGGTAAAATTCGTTCTCTTTCTCGGCGTGCGTATTCGAGTGCAGGCTCCATTCGATATTGAGTTCTAGGCAATCCTAGTGCTCTGGAGATTCTTTTTCGATCGGCGAATACATTGCTTGCTAGTGTTACTTTTCCAGGGGCAGTATCTAAACCATCAATTCCAGATGGATTGGTAAAATGAACAAGTGGAAACTCCCCACGCTCTTCAAGATGTTCAAGTATTGCGCTAGCTTCAAATTTGTCAGGGCGAATTGCGCTAGATATTTCTAAAACTTCTTCCTCGACTTCAGTTATGAAGTCTTGCAAGTTTTTTGCCATGCGTAATCAAAAAGGGGAGAGGTGATAAAGAGAGGTGTTTGTATAGAAACGAGTGAGAAAGTAGAAGCGCCGACGTTAAAAGATTCGAGATATACAAGAAACATAATGGAAGGGGAATGGGAATCGGATATTAAAGGCCAGCCAGAATCTAGGATGGAACTTACATACGAGAGAGAGTGGGATTATGAACTTGATCAAATATTAGAAGCTATCAAAGAGAAAGGGGCAAAAACAATTGGATTGCAATTCCCAGAGGGATTGAAACGCAGAGGCCCGGCGATAGTAAATGATCTAAAAGAGAAATTGCCAAAAGAGGTGGTCGTCGCGATTTCGGGACAACCTTGTTATGGGGCTTGTGACTTGGATATGCACCTATTGAAGAGATCAGACCTTTTCGTTCATTTTGGGCATAGTCCGATGAAAACTTCTGAAAAAATAATATATGTTCCATTATACTCCAATGTGGAAGTTGTGCCAATAATGAAACTTGCTCTTAAAGAATTGGAAAGTCCAAGTTCGAATCCTGATGTTGGGCTCGTGACAACCACCCAGCACCAGAATAAATTTGAAGAAATGAGAAAATTCTTGGAAGATGAAGGATATACAGTTCATACTAGAAGGGGGGACGAAAGGTTAACACACGAGGGGCAAGTTTTGGGTTGTAACTATGCGTCTGCCGAGGTGGACGCTAGTCAGATAATGTATGTAGGAGGGGGAAAATTCCATCCACTTGGATTGGCGATGGTGCACAGAGATAAACGGGTGGTGATTGCAGATCCGGTGAATAATCTGGTTTCTATTGCAGATGCAGATAAATTTATCAAGCAGAGATATGCAGCGATTCATAAAGCCATGGGTGCGAAAACATGGGGAATAATATATTGTACAAAAATCGGACAGGGTAGGTGGGAATTGGCAGAAGAAATAATTGAAGATAATGAGAATGCATATGTAATTACTCTGGATGAGATCACTCCAGATAGATTGTTGAATTTCAAATTGGATGCTTTTGTGAATACGGGGTGCCCGCGGATATCGACGGATGATGGTCCTAGATTCAAAAAACCCATGCTAACTCCGCAAGAGTACTGGATCGCTACAGGGAGAGAGCCACTGGAGTCGCTAGCCTTTGATACGTTCCATGGAACGTGGTAGGAATGGCAAGTGGGAAGAAGAAATTAGAACTAAACTTATCGAGGGTCGCTGATTTTGAGAATCCAAATGTCAAATACGAACAGTATATGACTTCTGCGGAAGTGGCCTCTACGATAATCCATGTGGCAGATATGAATGGAGATATAGAAGGTAAACGTATTGTGGATTTGGGGACGGGTACGGGGATGCTAGCAATAGGGGCTGCTCTGAGAAATCCAAAAAATGTAGTAGGAATAGAAAAGGACAGAGACGCCCTTTCGATCGCAAAAAAGAATGAAAATATAGTTTCACCAGAAGTTATGGTAGAATGGATACTAGCAGATGTAAAGGATGTTCCAATTAAAATGGCAGGGAAAGATGATGTGACAGGGATAATGAATCCCCCATTTGGTGCGCAAAAAAATCACAAATATGCGGATAGAATTTTTTTAGAGAAAATATCAGAAATTTCATCCATTTCGTATTCCATACATAACTGCGATAGTATAGATTTTATAAAGACTTTTGTTGAACGTAGAGGGGGAGTTATTTCACATTCGTATTCAGTGGCTATGGAGTTAAAAAAGAGTCAGAAATTCCATACTAAAATGAGGAAAAAAATTGAAACGGAAGTCCATCGAATAAGATGGAAATGAAATTCTAACTATGTTTGTAGGTTGCCCGACCCATTGCGAGAGTTTTTTGAGAGTCTTCAGATTGATAGAGTTTCATATCTGCAATGCCAGTAGAGGATCCAATTTTAATCACCTCACCGTGAACTAATAAATCGGAATTGATTGCAGGGGACAGATAATCTACGCTGAGATTAATAGTAGGAGATTTAGACCCTACAACGGAGAAAATGGCATAATGGCCAGCGATATCCAATAGGCTTGCTATAATGCCACCGTGAATTATGCCTAGTTCAGGATTGACTAGAAGTTCTTCGCGAAAGGGGATTTTTAACATAACCTCTCCTGACTCGTATTTTTCGAATTGAATTCCAAGAAATTGATGAAATGGAGAATTATGGAGCAAGCGTTTTGCAGCAGATAGATCCATAATAGAAAAGAATGGGGTTTGGAACAAAACGTCGTCGGTGTGGTATGCCAGAAGAAGAGGGGGGAAATTAGAGAATGTGCAATTGGAGAGAGTTATAATGGATCGGGGAAACGCTGGAGTGCCATTTTCTTTGCCGCAAGCCGATCTATTTTTCCAGTACCTGAAAGGGGCAATGTTGGGACAAATAAAACCCGACGTGGATGTGCATATGCAGGGCCATTGTTTAAAGCAAATTGTTTAATTTCCTCTTCACTTGTTTCATCTGCAATAACGAGGGCAACGGGCGCAGCTCCTTTAATTGAATGGGGAAGTGAGATTACACAAACGTCTCGGACAGAAGGATGCGCAGATAACAGGGACTCAACTTCTGCGGGGTAAACATTTTCCCCGCCAACATTCATCATGTCATCAATTCTGCCAACGATGTAGTGGAATCCTTGATCGTCTATGTAGGCTAGATCCCCCGTATGTAAAAATCGAGAGGATCCAATCAATTCAAAGGTGGATTTTTCTATAGTGGGGAGATTGTGATAGGATCCCAGTCCAGGACTAGAAATGATTAATTCGCCTATGTCTCCAGAAGGGAGTTTCTCATTCGTAGTTGGGTCAATTATATGGGTTATCACACCGGGCAAAGGCACACCAGAGCTTCCTAGCTTTCTAGTCCCATCACGAGGAGATAAAGTAACAATTGGCCCACCCTCGGTGAGACCATATGCCATCCCCATAGACGCATTGAAAATTCTTTCAAAAGAGGTTATAAGAGATTCTGGTAAACTAGAACTTCCAGATACGGCCCATTCGATGCTAGAGACATCATATTTAGATAAAGAATCAGTATCATCGACTAAGAGTTTGAACATGGCAGGGACACCGCGAAGATAAGTGACTTTGAATTTGTCTATGGATTCGATCATTTTTTTCGAATCGAATCCGCGAAGAATAACGGCAGAACCCCCAACAAGAAGCATGGGTTTTATCGCCCCATTTAGTGCATTACTATGGTACATGGGGGCAGCAACAATTGCGCGGTCGGATTCTTGTAGTCTATGAAATTTGCAAATTGCACTAGCATTCCAGGCAGATCCCCCATGAGTTAACACGACACCTTTTGGATTGCCAGTTGACCCGCTCGTATAAGATTGGAATGCGGCATCATTTGGTAAGACTTCAACAGACCCACTCAAGGGAGTAGCAGCATCCATTAGGTGGGAAAGGTTGTGGAAAGAAAGATCGGGGGAATCCGCAGGAAAATGGTCTTTTTCGTCACAAGAGAAAAGTATGTCAGATATTTTGGAAGACTGGGCAGACTGGATGGCCTTTTGAAAAATATGGCTTTGAGAACTAGATATAATTAGAGAGGCACCAGCATCTCGTACTATATAAGAACAAGTTTCAATTGGCAATTCAATGTTTATTAACACGGGCACGGCCCCGGCCCTCATTGAGCCAAAAAGTGCATATAGGAACTCTATCTGATTTGGAAAAAATAACGCTATCCGGTCCCCTTTTGAAATATTCATAGAATCGAGGATCGACCTTACTTTTGCCGTATTGATTTCAAGCTGTTGAAAGGATATTTCAACCCCACTCTCACCATCGATGAGAGCTATTTTGGTGGGGTTTTGTATAACAGAAGAATGGAAAATTTCCCCCAAATTCGTAGTTGAAATGGGCATTAGGGAGTTATTATCACCTTGCCTGTCAAGTCTCTATTTTTCATTGCTAAAAGGCCATCAATAGCACTTTCAAGTGGGAGTGTTCGATCGATGATGGGAGTCAATTCGCCGCGCCAAACAACAGAAGAGAGTTGTTGTAGATCTTTCCTCTGCCATCCACGGCTGCCTAAAATGGATATTTCTCTACTGAATAGATATCGAATGTCAGTCATGGCGTCATATCCCGTGGTTGCACCGCAGGTGACAACCCTACCCCCATTTGCTAAGGACCGAATGCTGCCAGTCCAAGTCTCTTTTCCGACATGTTCGAATACAACGTCCACTCCATGTTTATCTGTTAGGCCCCATATGGCACGTGAGAAGTCTTCTTCCGCATAATTAATCACGTGGTGTGCACCCCGTTCGAGTGCGAGTTGCATTTTTTCTTCAGTACTAGTGGCAGCATATACTTCGGCCCCCATGAGATTTGCAATTTGAACTCCTGCAGTTCCAAGCCCACCGGAAGCCCCAAGAATTAGAACAGATTCCCCAGGTTGGAGTTTTGCACGGGTGACAAGCATCCTCCATGCGGTGGCATATGCAATTGGTAAAGCCGCGGCTTCTTCGAAGCTTGCGTGGCCCGGCATTTTTATAGCGTTTTTAGCAGGTGCTACGACATATTCAGCTAAACCGCCCCAGTACTCTTCGCCTAAGTTTCCGTGTTCTTTCCCCTTACAACGATTAGATTCGCCGGTCAGACAGTAGCTACACTTTCCACAAGTTATCCGAGGATCTACTAACACACGGTCTCCTTTTGCTACTTCTTTTACTTGAGTTCCAACATCGACTACAACTCCAGAGATATCACCCCCAGAAATGTGAGGAAAGGATAGGTGAGATCCGGGTATCCCTTCTCTTACAAAAATATCAAGATGGTTTAGTGCACATGCACGAACTTCGACCAACATATCAGTGGGCGATAGAGTAGGTACATTTACTTCTACATACTCCAAAACTTCGGGCCCCCCGTGTTGGTTAAATACAAGGGCACGCATTTTGTTTGGGTTCATATTTAAGAAATGAAAAGCCAATTAACTATAAAAGTGGCTTGTTATTAGGAGAACGAAACTTTTAGATGTACTACATTATTAAGCACATTATGGAATTGCGGGTTTTAAGTAAAGAAAGTAGTGAGCTGATGATAGAAATTAAAGGGGAGAATCATACGTTCATGAATGTTTTGAAAGGGGCCCTTCTGGAAACAGAGGGCGTAACTGCTGCCACATATGATTTAAATCCAATACAGTCGGGAGGACAGATAGATCCTATTTTGTCTCTGAAGACTGATGGAAGAGACCCACTAGAGGCCCTTGGGGATGCAACAAAAAGTATAGAGAAGGCATATGGTGAGTTCTTGAAAGCGTATCAAGCTGCAGTGAAATAGGGATTAAATAGAATTATAGTCGAATGGGAATTCCACGGGATTGAAGATATTCTTTTGTTTCTGTAATCGTGTACTCATCGAAGTGGAAAATGGAGGCTGCTAGAGCTGCGTTTGCCCCCGCATTTGCAAATACCTCGTACATATGTTGGGGCGATCCGCACCCTGATGAAGCAATGACAGGAGTGGAAACGGAATCGCAGACAGATTTTGTTAGAGGGATATCGTATCCGTCTTTAGTTCCGTCGGAATCGATCGAATTGACAAATATCTCCCCCGCCCCAAGTTTTTGTGCAGTTTGAACCCAAGATACAACATCAATTCCAGTTCCCTCACGGCCGCCTTTAATAGTACATTCGAACCAACAAGACTCTCCATTGATTTTGGCATAATGGTCTCCGTGTTCGTCGAATCTCCTCCGTGCGTCGATTGAAATCACAATGCATTGATTACCGAATGCCTCAGAGGACTCGGTTATTAAAGAAGGCCGGGATAGAGCAGCAGTGTTTATTGAAACTTTGTCTGCGCCAGCTCGAAGGGTATTCTTAACATCTTCTTTAGTTCGGATTCCTCCCCCGACTGTGAGAGGGATGGACAGTTCATCTGCAACGTTCGAAACTGCATTGAGCATTGTAGAACGTGAATCGGAAGATGCAGTGATATCTAGAAAAACAAATTCGTCTGCCCCTGCTTGATTATATTTTTGTGCCATTTCTACAGGGTCACCAGTGTAACGTAAATTTTCGAAGTTGATGCCAGTATATACAACTGCATTCCCAGTTGGGTCTAAATCTACGTCGATGCAAGGAATGATGCGATTGGTGAGTGTCATATTGAAAGGGAAAGGGCCCTTGGTAAATGTATGATTTACTGAATACATGACTTTAGCGGGACGCAGATTGTGCAGATAAGAGGGGATAAATGATTCGAGTGACTTTTAAGCAGAGGATTTAATTTGACAAACTGAGACCAAATTCGGATAATATGTTCATAAAAGCCGACTTACACACCCATTCGAAATTATCATTTGATGGTAAAGATTCTGTAGAAGACCTATTAGAAAGGGCTAGCCTTGTTGGGTTGGATGCCATAGCAATAACAGACCATGATGAAATTGATGCTAGTTTGGAGGCAGAAAAGAAATCTTCTGTATATGATATTATTGCAATCCCGGGTATGGAAGTGACTAGTGATGTTGGTCATGTCCTAGCTATTGGGATTCGTGAACGTGTTGATAAGGGACTTTCGTTTGAAGAAACTGTTGAGCGCATTCAAGAATTGGGAGGGGTTGCGATAGTACCACACCCGTTCCAAAAAACAAGACACGGAGTTGGAGTTAGAATTTCAAATGAGAGACTATCCAAAGTAGATGCCATTGAAGTATATAATTCTAGATTGATTACAGGAAGGGGTAATAGACGGGCGAAGAGTTTTGCAAAAAAGTACGGGATTGCGATGACAGGGGGTTCCGATGCCCATATTGCGAGAATGGTGGGGATGGCAGGGGTGGAAGTTCAAACGGAAGAGGACACAGTGGAGGGCATAATAGAATCCATTAAAGAAGGTAGAATGGAAGTTTGGGGACAACGGACCCCGCTATGGACCACTATCTCACAAGGGATGTCGGGAGTGGATAGAGTAGTAAAACGCCGTATAAAGAAGAAGGGGAAATAGCAAGGCGGGTTCGAAAAGCTTACCGCCTAATCAAGAGTAGCTAGGGCATGAGTGAGCGGAGTGTAGTTGATGTAGAAACGGTCCAACATATTTCAGAATTGGCCAAAATTAATCTTGAAGGTGAAGAAGTAGAAATGTTTACTAAACAATTTAGGCAGATTATCAACTATTTTGAGATTCTAGATGAGGTCCCAGAAATTGAAATTCGATTGGATGTCAAAAACGTATTGCGTGATGATGGGGAAGGGGAATCGTTGCTGCGAGGAGAAGTTTTTCAGAATGTAGACGAAAACACAAAAGAAGATTATTTTAAAGGTCCTAAAGTTCGATGAAAGATATCAATTCGTTTATAACAAAAATTGAGTCAAAAGGTAATAAGAAAGGGGCTTTAGAAGGGTGTACTGTTGCAATAAAAGATAATATTTCCACGAAGGGCATACGCACCACGTGTGGGTCTGCCATGTTAAAGGATTATATTCCGCCTTATGATGCCACAGTAGTGGATAAAATAAAGGCAGCTGGTGCGATTGTAGTGGGAAAAACTAATATGGATGAATTTGGAATGGGTACAACTACAGAAACATCTTATTTCGGGCCTACAGTGAACCCACACGATGAGAGTCGAGTTGCAGGGGGGTCATCAGGAGGGTCGGCTGCTGCTGTTGCTTCGGGAGAAGCCATGTTTAGTTTGGGGACAGATACAGGCGGGTCCATTAGGTGTCCAGCCGCATTCTGTGGTGTTGTGGGCATCAAACCTACTTATGGACTAGTTTCTCGGTACGGGCTAGTGGCATATGCAAATTCGTTAGAACAAATTGGACCCATAGCAAGAACGGTAGAAGGTGCGGCACGATTGTTAGATGTGATAGCAGGAGGGGACGTGAGAGATTCAACTAGTTCAAGTGATGGAAAAGATACCAAATATGCAGACTGTGCAGACGGGGAAGTGGAAGGAATGACGGTGGGAATTCCGGCAGAACTAGTAAAAGGGATTGATAAAAATGTGATAGGACCATTTGAATTGTCGATGGATCGGTTGGAAGAGAGGGGAGCTATAATCAAAGAGATCACACTCCCATCACTTGAGAAGGCTGTTGCGGCGTACTACATAATTGCCATGTCAGAAGCATCTTCTAATTTGGCTAGATACGATGGTGTTAGATATGGCATTGCTAGTGGTTTTGGAGGGGATTGGAATCAAATGTTCTCTGCTTCAAGGGAGAATGGGTTTGGAAAAGAAGTAAAAAGAAGAATTCTCTTAGGAACATACGCATTATCAGCAGGATATCAAGATAGATATTATGCAAAGGCGCAGAGGGTGAAAGCTTGGATCCGTAAAGAATTTGAAAATGCGTTCGAGGACGTTGATGTTGTCGCATCCCCTACGATGCCAGTGCTCCCATTCAAATTGGGAGAGGGGGAAAAGGATCCTCTTAAAATGTATTTATCAGACTCAAATACAGTTCCCGTGAATCTTGCGGGGTTGCCAGCCATCACAGTTCCTGCAGAATGGGACAAACGGGAAGGACCTGTTGGGATTCAATTTGTTGGTGCAAGGTTTCAAGAGGAAAAATTGATACGAGCAGGAAGTGCAGTGGAAAGATAACTGAAAGTAATCTACGAGGATTGGTCTTCAAGAGAGGGCAAGCTCAATATCCACTGAGTGAATTCTGAAGAATTTTCATCGATATCTTGGTGAGATATAAAAGGGGAAAGGTGGCCTTCAGCCATGAGAAGAGAATAATCAACTTCAATGGGAGATGGGGTGAGGGCATATGTCTTGCTACCCTCAAATGTTACTGGTTCTTTGGTGACAAACCCTAGTTCGACTAACTTGGAAATGATTTTTCCACCTTTTGCAGATGTTAAGCCGAGTTTTTTCCAAAATAAACTCTGATGAGTACCTCCAGATTCATAAATGAACTTAAGACCGTTTTTTTCGTCCTCACTTAAATTTTGGACGTCTCGATAAGTAGCCATAAAGAGTGATGAGGGGGGGAAGGCATTTATTTGTTATTAGATGTGAACGTGAGGGAATTGAAAGTTCCAGTTACAGTTCTGGGTATCGAATCAATGAAATGGATTGTTTTTGGAATTTTATATTTTGATAATTTTTTTTGGCAAAAGGAGAGGAGTTCTTCTTTGGAGAGGGCAGGATTATTTTTAACTATAATGGCTACTATTTTAGAACCCCACATATCATCAGGTTCTGAGAAAACTGCTACATCGGAGACATCAGGGTGGGTTAAGAGAAGATTTTCGATTTCTGCAGGGTATACTTTTTCACCCCCCGTTATAATTAGATCATCTATACGGCCCATTATCCACAAGAAACCGCCCTTCATATAGCCAATGTCCCCTGTTCTAAAAGTATGGTTTGATAGTTTTGAGAAGGAATGGACATCAGGGGGGAAATACCCCTTTGAAACCATTGGTCCTGAAACTATTATTTCGCCGTATTCACCTTCATCCACAGGTTGATTTTGTTCATTTTGGATAGCTAAGTTTAATGAATTCAAAGGACGCCCCACGGTGCCAGGATTAGTTATCAAATCCAGGGGAGTTGCGGTTGCTATTTGGGAAGATGTTTCAGTTGCGCCATAAGTTGGGTAGACAGGGATGGAAAGTGATTTGCATCGATCTAGTAGGCTTTCAGGAATGGACCCACCACCAAGTAGGAGAATTCTGAGAGTTGATAGGTCAACTTGTTCGTTTATTAGCTTAGTTAACAAAGTAGGTACTGTGGAAAGGCAAGTTATGTTATATTTCTGCATGCATAATTGTAGATTTTGAGGAGAGGGGGAATCTATTGTGGCAATTGCAGTTCCAGATATGATAGATCGAAAAAGGGGGGAAAGGCCACCCATATGGTGTAACGGCAAATATAATATCCAAATATCATTTAGATCTGTTTTGAGGCGGAGTGCGGAGGAGATGGAACTAGATAGTAGATTCCGGTAGGTGAGAGGAACAGCTTTTGGAGAGATTCCAGTCGTACCAGAGGTAAAAAGTAAAATGCATATATCATCAAGTTGGGACTCGTGAGGGAGGGAGGAGGAAATATCGGAGGGGTTAATCGAGGAGGTAAGAGGAAGATTTTCAAGAGAAATGGATGGAATTTCAAAATCGAGAGATTCGTTGGGCGAATTGCTTTGCCAGAATAGTCTATTTAATTTCGCTGCGTTAATGAAATTGGATATTTCTTCAGAAGAAGATTTATTAGAAATAGGAACGCATAATACGCCTATTCTAAGTAGAGCATAGATAGTCAAAATGGATTGTACGGAGGTGTCAAGAAAGAGACCAACTTTTTCCATAGGGCGGATGCCCTCTTGAAGGAGGATTGTAGAAAGTTTGTTAACTTCATCGTTGAGAGAAGAATATGTCCAATATTTATCGGCGGAAGTGTCGATAAGAGAGACTTGATTTGGGGTCGATTTCCCGCGGTAAAAAAGGAGATCTTTCATACAGAACTCCAATCTAC